>Ga0116229_10003755_pt1 | contig 25002 bp, 12 predicted proteins | sample S1TSphgellanicum_3_FD_87313 | JGI IMG/M metagenome (GOLD analysis project Ga0116229, IMG submission 87313) | Host-associated microbial communities from peat moss isolated from Minnesota, USA - S1T2_Fc - Sphagnum magellanicum MG | ecosystem: Host-associated > Plants > Peat moss > Unclassified... | reverse complement strand
TTAATTAGTGCATGGAAGAAAAAATAAGTAGGGGATATCAAAAGAGTAAATGGTACACGGGGATGTTATTTCAACCATTGAATTGATTTAGTCAAGTAAGGATTCAAGGATGTTTACTTGTTACTACCAATAAATTGTCCTAGTAGTTAGTTATTTGAAATAATTAGGATGAAAAAGTAGGATGTGAGGGTCAACGAACGGAATGGATAAGAATCAAACTCAAGAACCTCATCAAGATATCCAAGATAAGGGGAAGGATGAGTCTTCCAATCCCATTAGTCATGAGGATTGTCATCTTATTTGATTGGAAGATGGAATTTTTTTGTGTCTCATTGGGCCCAAAAATTCTCATCGTAAAATCAATTGAAGGGCAAATCATTTTCAATTCTCATTGGCTCTTGAAGGATGAAAAGGCCATTGATTATAGGGAAGGATTTCGAAGTTTCCATTGGACAAGGGGAACAAACTCAAGGAAAGGTCATGGAGGCTTACCAAGGGTAAGAGGAGTATCTTGTGTTAGGGCAAGGGGAAAGGAGGAAAATGAATGTGTGAAAAAAAAATTAGTCCTTATGTGTAGAAAGGTGTCATTCATGGAAAAGACATGTGCAAGAAATAAGCATGGAAGGAATTCCATGACAAAACCTCTGGAGTTTTATTTCAATAGTTGTTCATCTCAATACCACCGTTGGATTTGTGTCAAATTTAAAATAGTTCTTATTTAAAAGGTGTAGAAGGTTATGTCCAAATTTCAGCATCATCAGGGTTACTGTGAGGGAGCTACGCTTGTCGGAAGTAGAGGGTGTTTGTAGTGGAGTTCATGGAAGGATTTCCATGACAAAGCCTCTAGAGTTTTATTTCAAATAATTGTTCCTCCCAAATCCACTATTGGATTTGTGTCAAACTTAAAATAGTTCTTGTGTAGGAGGTGTAGAAGGTTCTCTCCAAATTTCAGCATCATCGGGTTTGCTGCTGGGGCGCTACACTTGCCGAAAGTAGAGAAGGTTAAAATTGTCTATTTTTTTCCTCAATCTAAGCAAAGTGATTTTTAGTCCAAGGCTTAACTTTTGATCAAAAGAATAAAAACTTATAAGATTTTGTAACATGGCTCCTTTTTAGATTAGCTTTTCAAAAATCCAATTCATGTTAAATTATGAGGTTATATGTAGATGTTATGACAAATGAAAGAAAAAGAGTTCAACCATCAAGTGTGACATTGAATGAACATCAACATAATGCCCCTTCACATTCCATCATGGTGAATTACAATTCTCTCACATGTCTTTGTATCTTTCAAATGCACACAACACATTAAATTCTTAGTGAACTTCATTACATTACATTGAACCACCTTACTTGTTTGACCACAACTACATAGTAATTCCACTTCCAAGCAGGTTTGTGAGTGCATATCTTCATGTTGAGGGTGTGCAAAAATGTTTCACACTTAGCCTAAACCTATCTAGTAGGTTACCTAGGACATAACCTAAGACTACTAAATAGCTTATAACTAGGTAGTGTAAGCCTTCTAGGTAGGTATCCTAGGTGACCTAGGCTTATTAGGTATACCCATTAGCATGTAGGTAGCTTATTATCCTAGGCTTATTTTAGGTATGTAGCCTAGGCCTACTAAATAAATAACATAGGCCACATAAGCCTAATAGGTAAGTAGCATATCCTACTAGTTAAATAAGTAACTTAGGCCACCTAGGCCTACTAAGTATAAGGTAGCTTAATTTAAGATATCGAAGTCTACTTGGTAGTTATGTACATAACGTAGGCCACTTACACCTACAAATTAAATAGTTTAACCTAGGTCACTTAAACCTACTAGGTATTTATATAATGCAACTTAGTCCGCCTAGGCCTACATGTTAGGTAGCTTAACTTAGGCCTACTAAGTAGATATGTAACCTAACTTAGGCTACCTAGGTAGGTACATAGCTTAAATAGCCTAAGTTAGCCTAACCTAGGCTACTAGGTAAGTACATAGCTTAAGTAGCCTAAATTAGCCTAACCTAGGCTACTAAGTAGGTACGTAGCCTAATCTAGGCTACCTAGGTAGGTACATAGCTTAGATAGCCTAAATTAACCTAACCTAGGCTATTAAATAGGTACATAGCCTAACCTAGGCTGCCTAAGTAGGTACATAGCTTAAGTAGCCTAGGTTAGCCTAACCTAGCTTACTAGGTAGGTATGTAACCTAACTTAGCCTACTAGGTAGGTATGTAACCTAACCTAGGCTACTTAGGTAAGTACATAGCTTAGGTAGCCTAGGTTACATTAACCTAACTTACTAAGTAGGTACGTAGTTTAACTTAAGCTACCTAGGTAGATACATAACTTAAGTAGCCTAGGTTAACCTCACGTAGGTTACTAAGTAGGTATGTAACCTAACTTAGGCTACCTAGGCCATTTAAGCCTACTAGGTAGGTATGTAACTAACCTAAGCTTGGCCACTAAGTAAATGGCCTAGCCTAATATAAAATAGCTAGTTTAACTTTAGACCTATTTAATAAGCTAGGCTACCTACCTAGTATGCTTAGGTTAGATCTATTAATTATAGGCTAGTAGGTACCTACATAGCTTACTAAATAGCATAGGTGTAAGTAGGTATAAACATAGATTTAATAGGTACCTATAAGGCTTAATAGATTATAACCTACATGTTACCTAAATACATGCATACATAAATAGGTACCTCCTCCCTACCTAGGTTAGCCTACCTATAACCTACCTATTTATGTAAGTAGTGTAAAAAAATTCAAGTTCATTTAATGCAATATGTTGAAAAAAAATTCATGGAAGTTGATTATAATATGTTAGTCCAAAATCATGTTTATACAATATGTTGTCCAAAGATAATCACTTTATGGGTTGGTGGTGCAATGGTTAAGGACTTGACTCCTCAATGTGGAAATGAGAAGTTCAAGTCCCCACACTTGCAACCTAGGCTACCTTGTTTACTTAGGTGACCTAATTAGGTAGCCTAAGTTGCAAAGCCTATTAAACCACCTAGCCTAGGCTACTTGGCTTAACCTAGGTGACTAAGCTAGGAGGCTTAGCGTAGGCCTAAGACATAGGGTTGGTAGGTAAATAAATAAAATATTTTTGACATTAATTATTAGGTTTATTAATTAGGTAGGTGGGTAGGTTAAGGTAGGGTAAAGTAAGATAAGCAGGGTAATTAATTAATTAATATTTTCATATTTATTTTAAATAAAATGTATTTCTAGTTGTTGCCCAAATTATATTATTGTCATGGTGGTTCAGTAAAAAAAACCTAGTAAAAAAAACCCAATAAAAAAGACCAACTAAAAAGACCCAATCGAAAGGGTTGGGTCTAAATCACAAAATGGCATTTTGATCGAGTTGGACATGGGGAAAAAAAATCATGTGAAGGATTGTTTTACCAAATTCCTGGTCAAAAAAGTTGGGATTTCTTGTAATGCTAAACTTATGGGATTGGGATTCTTGTTGCATTTGAACCACCTTAACTTGCAACTACCCAAAAATATAGGACACGAAGAGATGGAAATATGAATGGGAAGCAAGGGAGGTGGTGGCAATTATTCAAGGATTGTTTTCAATGACAAAGGATAGGAAGAAGGAGAAAGGAGTGTGCAAAGGGAGTTCAAGAATGGGGAAGGGTGAAGAGGAGGTACAAAAAAAGAATGTTAATGATTTGTAGGGGGGTAGATGTTGTTTTAGGGTTCTAAAAGGATTGGATTGAATTAGGAGATAGAAAAGGGAAGTTGTGGAGGAGTTGTATTTTTCTTGGGCATATTTAGAAGCTAGTTGATGTTTCAATCATCATAGGATGGTAGAAGTAGATATTAAGAAAACACTAGGAATAATTTCATGTATTTAATTGAACATTAAATGATTTTGACAATTTATCAATGTGAATCCTTGAACATCTCAATCTTGAATGTGGTGCTGTGGTCTTGAAAAATGGAGAATAGAAGTAATTTCAGTGTATGAGGATTCCCCATTCAAATCAAGGTTGTTGTGTAGTACATAAGGATTGGAGGGGGTGGAAAGGATAGAAGGTGAAAAGAAAGCAAGAAGATGTGATGAGCTTAATGTTGGTTGACTAGGGTGATAATAATTGAACAAGGAACTAACTTAATAAATCACCATTGCCCTAGTGGTAGGTTGGAATTAAGTATAATTGTGTTGTCCTACTTGTTGTCCAAAGTGACAATAAACGGGGTTGTAAGTAAAAGGTGAGAAAAGGGTAAAAAGGAACAAAACAAGGACAAATCCAGGTAACTTCCTAAATCTCTCATCATAATCACCTTTGTAAACCAAGGTAAACTAAACCTAGGTTCTTTTGCAACAAGGGGTTATTAAAGGGAGAAATGAAATTTTCATTTTAACTTTCCATGGCTAAAACTAAGGAAATAAACACAAATTCTTAAACCACTCCCAATGAAAATTTTAACCACTTTAAAAAAGATCCATCTTAGTGAAATCAAGATGTTTTATTTTTTATGAACTTAACAAATTAATCCACAGATAACAACTATGTCTTTCATCACATTGTTTGAATTAATTTCTATATACAAATAAACAAACTCTGATTGGAAATTGGTCACCAAATAAAATAGTTAGTAAATGGGAATTAGGTTTACGTTTGAAGGAACCATAGTTCAAAGGAAGGTTTGGAGTGTTTCATTATAAAGTGGGGGACTATAAATACGACCATTTGGGCCAATCAAAAACATTTGTATTTCCTTTTAGTAGTGCACTTTGAGGGCATTGTAACTCACACAAATGTACAGGCCCAATTGGGTTTGACACTGATTGACTGCTATACTTGATACAAAACATATTGTACCCACCATTTTTGCTGATTTGTGTTGGAGATGTTCTTAACACAAAAAGGACTTCAATTCAACACTTTACTTCCATGGGAAACTAGCTCCTGGCAATGGACTAGAATTCATAACTCAGTTTTGTTGAGGAATTAGCTTCATCTCATATCTTACATCCTCAAATGTTGGCCACTTAGTTGAATTATTGTACATCTCCATATCATCCCAAGTGTGTGACATTTTAGGAAAGACAACATGAATGAAACATGCTATTGTTCACCCCATAGCCGTAGATCACCTGGGCCAAACATCATGGAGATAGTGCAAGAAATGGTTGGTACAACTACAGCTGATAGGATTCCATCAACAACAGTACATGGTCCACAAATTTGGGGTTGGGGTAGAATGAAAGTTGGGTTATGAAAAGTTGGGTTTTGCGTGGAATTTGATTTGAAGTTTTGAGAATGTTTGTTAGTGGAATCTTTGGTTCCAGTTCTTGAAAATAAATTAGAATTATCTTGGTTCTAGTTTCACACACAAATGTAGCTGAGAATTTCACATTGGGTTTAACTCTTTTTAACAAAAAAATCTGGTTTTGGTTTTGAAAATCAGATTACAGTCTGATTCTTATTAACCTAGACAGGAACAAATGGTTAATTGTTGGTTAGTCAGGCTCAGTTCTAGTGACAATTTTTTCTCAAAAATCTTAGTTCCAGTTCCACACCTAAATACAACCTGGAACCCAGTTATGGGTCTGATCTTTTATGAAAATAAAATCAAGTTCTGATTACTAAAAATCAAGCCCAATTTCAATTTGGTTCTTACTAACCATAATTGAAACTGACAATTCTTAGCACCAAACTGAGTACCCATCCAACATTTGTAGGTACTAGCATTGGACTAGTATATAACATTGTGTCTAGTAGCAACTCTGATATCAAAATCCTACCAAACTAGTATGACCTAAGGCAATATCAACCTTATATTAATACCAACCTGGTAGGGTCCTGAGGTAATATCACATTTATACTTGCCTTATACCAATTCCAATATATTAGGTTTATACCAGTGTTGGTCGGTTCTTCTTTTTAAAGAGAACCTTCGATCCTAGTTTTGACATTAAAGTTTTTTGGGTACATGCTTTGGGTGCAGGTTTGAGCTCAATTCTTCAAGTTTTAAAACCTTGTGATTCTCATTTTGGCACATTTTTTGAAATTGAAGAACCTTTCAGCTCAGTTCGAAAACCAGGTCTAATTTCAAATACACATCACACACTCACCAAAGATTGTCCAGATTTTATGAGTACAGAGTTTTACAACAAATTAAAATTGAAGATTATATAGGTTTGGAGTTCTCTACACCTGATTAAAATTGAACAAGTATCTACATAATTCAGTTTACTTGTCAACTGTCTTATATAAAAAAAAGCTTGCTTACTGAAAGAAATTTTAATCTGTGTTCAAGATTTGTTTTTCAAGGTTATAATTCCCATTGTAGGAGAATGTTAGTTCTTTGATTCAGTTCTTGTGATGGTTCCACCAAAAGGCCTTCTGTTTAAGCAAGTTCACAATAACGTGAACACAAACCCCTGGGGTTTAACATTCCAAATTGGAAGACTTGCCCAACACTGATTTATAGTTTATAGTTTATACTATCTCATTCTAGGGACAAATCGGTCTTGAATCAAATACAAAGACCAGACTAATATGAAAGTTTCAAAGAGGACACAAAAGCAGACGAGGCTAAAATGAATTTAAAAACAAAGTACCCAATACCACGACCAAGCATGTATTAGGTCATGCTCTTCAAATATTGCTCAATTGCAATAGGCTTGAGGCATTCTGGTTGATTTAACCACTTTTGCCAAACCAAAATCAAATGTTGTCACTCGGGGTACTTGCCTCTACAGATTGCCAAATAACTTGTTGTCATAAGGGGTATCCTGTGGATGTGCACTGGTCAGTGCTGGTTCATGCCAGCCCTAACTCGGTTGTGATTCATCCACAAGAAGAATCACAACCTAGTCATGATGGGTTTCCAATGGATGGTGCATTGGTGGGTTCTGGGTTACCTAGTCCCTAGGGATCATAGGAGAAGGTGGCCATGTGGCTTCAGTTCTCAGCTTACAAATATGTGTGTAGTACTAGAAATAGTGTCAGTCTTACAACTTGGGAGATGTCATTAGCTTTTTTTTTGGAGCTTTTTTGAACTCTTTTGCCTTTGGATCATGTTCAACTTGCCAAGGTTACTCACATTGTCAAGTGCCTACTTTACATACATCCTCCAAGGTGCTTCAACCCAAAGTTTTTTCTTAAACCCCTAGGTAGGCTACTCCCCAACCCCGGAGAGAGATGTTAAGAAATATTGCCTGGGGGAATACCACCTAGTTGGCCAGAGCTCAACCCAATGGCTGACATTATTCTCAACATGTATTTAAACTAACTTTTGGGTGTGCCTGCTTCAAGGCTGGTTTGACATCATTCGGATAGTGTTGCAAAAATACACAGGTGACAAGTAGGCACAATGACTTGAATGTTGTTGTCAAGAGTCTGTCATATTGCATGATAGCTATCATCCTGACTTTGGAGAATATGGACGACTCTCTTGCTCATGTGTTTACATCCAACGGCTCTCAATCCAGATGAGAATTAGTAACCTGGCTTAAGAATATGAAATCGTGTTCCAGTTTTGGTTCATGTTCTAGTTTTCAAAATCACATTGGATTCCAGTTCAGTTCTTACTAACAAGAACAAGAACCGATGGTTCTCACCCGTCAAAGTGGGTACCCACCCAACATTTGATATATATAAATATATACCTGCCTTGCACCAATATGAATACCAGTCCAACATGGGTTAATAGTCAATACATGGCTAATCATCTGAGTTAGCTATGGGACAAGCATACAACAATGTTGGTCAAAATCCCTCAATGTCATTCAAGATGGTAAGGGTAGGTAAATCAATCATGCACATCTTGAACAACAAGGGGTACCTACCTACTACTACTACTACTACTACTACTATTAGGTAGGTAGGTAGATAGATGCATGGTTAGTAAATAGCTAACCGTTATGGTTAGCTGTGGGACGGAAATGCAATGAAAAAGTGTTTTCTGTCCACACACCATCATCCACCATCCTGCAAGTGCACTGGTGGGTGCTGCTGCTTGCTTGCACTCTGGCCCAGAATTTTGACACATGACACTCCCTTTGCATCATCATCCCCAGATCACCATTGAGAGAGAGCCTTGCAGGGAAGCAGAATGATGGAAAAGAGTGGGCTTAACCTCTATATACTGCACCCATGGTACAACATCCCTTGATTGGATAAGTTATGTGTGTGTGATGAATTTGCAGGAAGGAGTCCTGTTCTGTGTTCTCCAATGTATGAACCCAAGAAGGAAGGTGGGTTAAGGTACTGGGCTGGGCCCAAGATGGATTACTTATGGTGTACCTTTTGTGTACCTAACTCAAAGGAAAGTTTTGTGGTGCAAGTGGGCAACTGTAAGTAGTAGTGGCCATGTCAGTAGGCAACATGTACAACAGTCTTTCATAAAGGCAATTGGTTGAATTTTGTTGTGCTGAACCTCTCCAACTACTACTCCCCCTAGGCTAGCTAGTATCCAATTTGTATCATACCAAATTTCCAGCTCCCAGCCTTTTGTTGGCTATGCCCATAGAGGAGGAGAGAGACTATGCATTGGTTTAGGATTTGGGCATAAAAAAAAAAAATTGGCTCAAAGTGACCCAATGTACTATGTAGGAATATGATAGATGCGCATGTTCCACATAATTGAATGCATCTAGCTCCTAAAGAAGTTCTAGATTTAATAAGGGAAGTATGTAATTTCAAGTTTGAACCAATGTTGGGTGGGTATTTCATTTTGGAATACTAATTGGGTCTGGGCATTAGAGAAAACAATTAGAAATAATTGCGATGGTTATACTCAAGTTATTTGACAAAATCCCTTTTGAAAACCAAGTCCCAAGTCTTTAACAAATACAAAGTCCAAATCTTTGTAATTTTTAGGCAAAGAGCACACAACACACATTTGTAATCTTAGGCCTTTGACATTTATACAAAGCTTGGGTCTTTGCATTTGAAGTGAAAAACACATTGACAAGAAAAAACAAAGAACCTCAAAAAGGATATGGATGTTTTTTAGAAGTTCTCGAACTACACATCTAAACTCTCTTATGAAATTAATAAATGGTGAATAGAATGAATATTTTTTTCTCATGTTTTATGATTTTACGTTTTATGAAATCCCTCCTTCATTCCATCTTCCATTTGGCCCTTAAATCACATCCTTGAAAATTGCTTGTAGACTACAAACTGAAAACATAAGACAAGCACACATAGCTAACACACAAGACACATAATATCAACTAACACACAAGACACAAGACAAATAAGTGACACATCAAATACAACAAACATCAAACTTTAAAATAAACACACCTAAAACTTGACATTTGACATAGCATATTGAATACATTAAAAAAAACAATCTACAAATGACATAAACACCCATGTAAGAGATAAGAAGAAATTAAAACAGACACCTAAGCTAAACTCCAAGAAATTGCTGACCCCGTCACGATGTGGAATGATGGATGACTCTATTTAAAACCTTATTTTAAATGAAAAATTAATGTACTAAACAGCTCAAACTTGGGTCATTTTTCCGTATTTAGAGAACATCCAAAAGAATGTTGCAAATAATAATACTAATAATGTTGCGACTCTTTTCTTACAAATGTTTTTGTGACAATGTGTTTGAACTTCATAAAGATTGGGCACTTGTCCATCAATATCATATGTCATATATTTATTCACAAAATTTTCAATTGTGTTGTTAGAATTTAAACCATAACTTGGTGCATTTACAACCCACAAAATTCCATGATCATGTTCATTTTTATGATTTTGAAATTCTCTAAACAAAAAAGAACTAATAAAAATCCTAAAGTGGTATTTTTTTCATACAGGATATACAAAAACATGTCTTGCAATTATCATAATAATGTCTAAATATAATAGGATCACATTGTTTAAGTTCTACAACATTTTCAAGTTCTTGTCAAATGGAATTTCAAATCCCAAAAGATTTTGCTATTTGAATCATATAAACATTGTAGTAAAGGAAGTCATTTTGTTTTTCGGACTAATAAATGTTTTAAAAAATTGTTGGGGGAACCTAATTGATGAATTGCTGGAAGTATATATTTCCTTAACTAATTTAAATAATCAAATGAAGTACATTGTTTTGAAAGATCCTTATACCCTTGATCAAACTTTGCAAATTTGGTTTGTTTATGACATCACATACTTGATGTTCATATCCAAGGAATTTCCCTTTACATATTCAAGTCTGAAATGATGAAACAAAAGGATGAATCAACATTTTATTAATTTTTTTAAAAAATTGGTAATATGTATGTGACAAAATTACGACTTTTGTGCAAAAGTTCTCATTGAAAACCATTGATAAGAATTTTCTTTTCCTTGGTTGCTATGAATTATGCTAAAAGAATCCTATTGGAAAATCTAGCTCTTCACATGAATGAACATCTTGCAAAGACCTAATTTAGTTCGTTTGGTGCCACAATCATAGCATTTTCAAAATTATCATAAATTTGTTTAGAAGATAATATGTTTTACACCATAATATCCATTGATATGTGTTCTTAATCATCTTCAAATCCATTTTCATTGTTTTGGTCACATGGTTTATTTTATATGTCACAAGAAACATTAGTGGGTTGGGTGTTTTTAAATAATGTGAACACATCAACCCATTTTGGATTAATTGTTTTCTAAAATGGTTTTATAATAATATGTTGATGAAAATTTCATGCAACATTAACATAATAAGGCTTCGATGCACATTTCCTATCAAATATGGTGATTGGTACTCCAATATTTGTCTTTTTAAAGATAGACCAACTGTAGCTTCATGATGTGGAAGATTAGGTAATATTGCATGAATGGAATTGACATTGGATGGAAACTTTATAATAAAGTTTTTTATACTATATTGTTCACAACTTTGGAGTTGCCAAATTTCGATGAAGGGTAAAACTTGGTGATATTAACTATTCTTCTTATTCATTTCTTGTTTTTTACAAAAATTATGTTGTCATTCATTCCATTGTTTGTAGGAAGTAAAAAATTTTGCAGTTCTTTTTTAATGAAAATAAATAACATTTTTTACACAATAATGATTTTTTTCAATTGGAACATGTAGAGAATTTTTTAAACAAGTTTAAATATTTTCCATGTTTATTTCATGACCCACAATTGATGACGACATACACATGGATAAATCAATGTATCCAAAAGATATCAAAAGCATTTATGATGATGATGTGATGGATTTTCCAATGGTGCAAAAAGGTATTTTGATGTTTTATGTTTGAAAGATATATCTTGAACATAATAATTGAAGTTAGTTGTTCATGTGCGGTGATTCTACAAGTTTATTACATGTTAGTCTGTCAATTTGCAGATTTGTATGTGAGTATTATTGATGAAAATATTTTTGTGGAATATCAATGCACATCCCCTAATATGAAAGGCCAAAATGTAACCAATTGATTTGAAACTACATGCATAATTGTTGCTTGCCACTAACCTTGGTTATTTTTGCAACTAGAAATCACCTTAAACATTTTTTGGTCACATTTGTGACTATGCTATAAATATTAGTTTTTTCATTCTTCCAATGGGATGATTTTTGCACTATTTTCAACCTAAAAGGCCCTTGTATGACCCATCAATTGTAAAAATGACCAAAAAATGATAAATGTTAATTATGTGTAATAGGTCTAATGTATACATTATTTATTTTACATCCACTAGGGTATATGTAAGGGAGGCAATACATCAATCATACATAAATGTATATTTATATATCTTGAGATTTTAAAAATTGTATTTGGAATATTAAAAAAGAAATTAAGGTCATATTACAAACTTATCCAAGGGTTATTATACTTATAAAATTTTATTTTTGTGTCATTATTATTATCATTAAATAGTGATTAATATAGTTACTTATTTTAGTTATTATTACAACATGACAATTAATTTTAATTATGATTTATAAAATTATAATTCATTAATATGTTAATATTATATTCTATAATAATAATTATAGTAATTACATTATTACATTAATCATACATAATAGATAATAAATATTAAATATTTCTATTTTTTAATAATCTTTAATAGTAATATAACTTTTTGGTTACTTATATAATTATGTAATTAAAAACTATTGATGAATTACTACTAGTTAAGTAGCTAGGTTTTTTAATTAAGTAATTAATTAGCTAATTTATTTGTTAGTTAAGTAGTTAGTTAATTAGTTACTCACTTATTTAAATAATTACATAATTTACAAAGGTAAAAATGAAAATGAAGGATATGGGATAAGCCTTTTAATGGCAAGTAGTTTATAGTTAAATTCCTTAATTGCAAAGTAGTTTACAACTTCACAACTTGTCCCATATGTTTTGTCTTCCCCCATCTTGAGAAACTATATTAAAAAAATGTTTACATGTAAGTAGGTAGGTAGGTGTTTAAACCAAATAGATAGGTAGGTAGAACACTTGCACTATTCAATAATTGTCACATGGCACCAAAATGAAATGCCACATGTGTAAATAAGAACCATCATTTGTTGGATGGTTGAAATATATCTTGATTTTTAAAAATCAAACAAGGTTAAATGTGGCATTATCTGATTAGTTAATCGCCCTAAACTTTGGGCAAATTTTGGTTGCATGATTGAAATAATCTAGTTTATTTATTAGTTTTGAAAAATTAAAAAAACTCGTAGTTTAGTATTGCCACTTGTCACATCTAGGGAACAACATATGATGTGATTTTGAATGTCACCAAAACAATCACATGGTTAGTCACAAATGCCCATACAATTGTGATAGGTATATGATGAATGAAACTATATACATATTTATGTTCATCCATAATTTGATGATATCATCACGACATTGTGTTGTTTGTGATTAATGGTTACTTGTAGCTTGTCTTAGGTGATTAAGGGGAGTTTAATTGCAAATTGTCGCTTTGCAACTAAACTATAATCACAAACCTTAATCGTAAATTTGCATTTTTTTTCTGGTGATCTTCAAGTTAAAGTGCAGTATAAAGGATGTCACAATCATTGCAATTTTCAAAAGGATTTTTTATTAAACATTCAAATGGGTATAAAAAAATGTTTTTTATTGAAATGCATTACAAGGTGAAATGCCATGTTACAAGATTAGTTTTAAGAATCTTCAAGCTATGGCTACCCTAAGTTGTTCTAAAGGATATCATCAAGAGCAAAAGAAAAACCATCATGGGGTTTGAGGAGTAGTTTTAAAAACTATAAGCCCTTCCATTTTCATACATATGTGATTGATGCATTTGAATCAAGGGATGTAAAGAAAATATCTTTTGAATTTTCATTTTATGTATTTTGATTATGGTTTCAAATAAAGAGTAATCAAATTTATTAAAGGACTACCAAATTTAGTCCTAGGTGGTACCCCTTAACATGAAGGCACCCCAATGCTAGGCAAATTCATATGCAATTGATGAGGAAGAATTTGTAGATGATGCACATCATTAAGGTCAATATCTCCATTCATTGATGTTTGGATGAGTTTATTTTTTTGTGACTTTTTTTTATAATGAGTATGGTGTAAATGAGAATACATTTGAGTGGATCTCAACATGTGTATTGTGAAAATTGTTGGTAATAATTTTGTCCATTATATCTTTTAAAGTGGAAGATGGAAATGTAATCGTCAAGGCTTTTAATTGTTTTTCATGGATAGGTTTCCACTATAAATGTTTAGGTTCTTTAAACAAGATTTTCATATGATGATTGATTTGTTTGCTTTTATGGGTGGATGATATCATCAATGCCATGCAAAAGTAGAGATCGATTTTTACCATGTCAAGTTCAATGGATAATTTTTGATTGGTTGGTAAGTTCAACATGTGATGATTTTAATGTCCTTTTGATTAACTTCCATGGAATATTGTGGAACATGATTGGCTCATATGCCCATTTTTTTAATTAAACATTTCATCGTGATAAAATAGTTGTGATGAAATATTGATTATGAAATCATTGACATTCACCTACAAACATATTACACTTTTTTTTTACCAAGCATAGATGGGCCTATAAAAAGGGTGTTGGATTTTTATTTTTTTTGGTTCATAATGTGTTCCCATCAAATTCCCAATGGGCTCTCCAAGTTCCCAACATGTTCCCAATATCAATATGCAAGTTGTTTGATGTTGTCATCTTGGAACCTATATAGATGGGCCAATATTGGGACTAATATGTTCCTTTATTTGGAATGAATACCTCTATATTTGGGAATTTTTGAAATTCCAAATTTTTTTCTTTATGGGCCAATCAAATAGTCTCATTGTAGGAAAAACATTCCAAGCTTGGAAAGGCATATCCCCCAACTAATTCCTATGGATCACATTGATATAACATAAATGTGATTCTTTTTTTCAAAAGAAAAACTTCATGGAACATTTCTTATTTTAAATGTTGTTGGTTTCAACTTGATATAAGGGGAAGAATATGAATAGTAACATTTTGAAAGTGTCATGGAACATTTCATAGTTTAATTATTGTTAGTCTGAATTTGTTGTAAGGGGCAAAACCATTATGGGATAGATTGTTTAACACTATTACTTAAAATATTACTATAGAGGAAAAATGAACTAGCCACCATTCCATGGTCTGTCCCCCTATGGATTGAACTAGTAGACTATGTGTTATAAGTTTGTAAATGATATATATGGGAACTTGGTGAAAGCACATTATGGTGGCCAAAAAATGTTGTCACAAATAGCATTTTTCAAAAATGTCCAACTTTCAACTTCCACCAAACCAATATTAAAAGAGTTTTTCATAAATTATACTTGAAATAAAGTAGTTCAATAGCTAATAATGCAATTCTCAAAGTAAATTACATTTTTTGATTAATATTAATTGATTAAAAAGTATTGTGGCAATTTAGATGTTGTCACAATATACTACAAAGTGAAATATACTCTAAAAATTATTCAAATAATTGCAAAACTTGATGAAGTACTTAGTCATATATTGAATATGAATTAATTGTACCATTTCAATTACAATTGAAAATTTTGACTAATGTGACTTCACAAAAAACATTTAGACAAATTTTTTATTCAAATGAAAATAAGTGCATTGAAAAAAAACATTTTATTGAAAAATTACTTTCATTTGAAAGATGACAAAAATTATGTTGAAGACCTTTGTATCAAAATCCATTTTATACGTTTATCAAAATGCTAGATGAAATCAAAAAAAAAATTGACCCCAAAATATACCCCCCAAAAAAAACATTTTCTTGCCTAAAACACTCCCCCCGCCCAAAAAAAATAATGTGCTTTCTTTAGTTGGACTAAAATTTTGAAGTATATGGTTTTCTTTTGGGCTAAAAGTAAGTGATTGATGGGGATGAAATATCTATTAACCAAGTTCTTCAAGCCTCCCATCATGATTCCCATGGTTTTCCCTTTTGAAAATTGAACCAATTTAATCAAGATTTGGGGTTCTCTTTAAATTTCCATTTTTCAATTAATTAAATGTCCCATCTTTTAATAAAGCTCATTTTTTATTTAATCTTGTATGATTTCCAAATTTTATGGGATTTTATTTTGAAAATGCTACTGTGGTTAATTATAATTATGTTCAATTATATTATCAAATTGCTTTAAGTTGTTTCCACCCACACATTGTTCTTATTTTCATAGCTATCCTTGTCTTTTATGGCTAAATTTTCTATTGGCATGAAACCTAAACTAGTATTGGGAGGTCATATATTGTCTCATGAACTACTCTTTTTGCTTTAAATTCCATGATTCAATTTTTCTTCATTTCATTATGAAAAAATGGAGTGATTTGCAATTGGCCTTGCAATTGAATTTTTGAATTGCAATGACCATTTGTAACTCATTGCAACTCAATATACTTCAATGAGCATGATTGTTATCAAACAAATTACATTAGTTACAATAGATGCAACTCTTCATATGTGAAATAGTATACATATGCAACTTGTGCAACTCAATAACAACTATCTAGAAATAATTATTGTGCTACTCTAATGCAATTAGTTTGCAACTATCATGGTTACTTCTTATTGATCCATCAAATTTTGACAAGTGGCACTATGGGAATTTATCAATGAAAATTTATTTATTTTTAAAATATGGATCTCCACCATCCATTATGATTGTTCATTTTATATGTTCTTAAATTATGACACATGATGTAGTCAAAAGTTGCCATGTGACATATTAATTGAATTTTGGAAAATAAATAATTATTTAAGTAGTTAAGTAGGTTGATACATAAGCATAGGTAGGTAAGTTGGTAGGTCCTACCTACCTACTTAACTAATATGTAAATCCTAAATACAATAAATACCTACTTGCTTACCTAGGGACATAGGTAAACAAGTAGTACTAATTATTTACTTATTTGGTTAAGCAAATAGGTAGGAAGGTAAAAGGGTAATTGAGCTAAAGACTAGTCATGTAATTTTTATTTTTTTGTTTTCCTTTTGGGGTTAATATTTTCTGAGGCCATCCCAAATTGGCATAGGTATTTTGATGTGAACACACATAAAAAGACACCTTCTTTCTATAGTTTCTGAAAAGAAATTCAAGGACAAAACATATGGGTTAAATATTATAGTTGCACATAAAGTGCAACTTGGGTTGCAATTAAAAAAACATTTTACCACATTATTTGTGTGTTTTTTTCATTTTGTAAGTGTACAACTAAACAGGTAATTATTTAACAATTATGTATGTCAATTGATTATCAATAATTAATTATATATAAAAGTTATTTGAAGTAGTTTTTCGAATTAATCACTCTAATTCAGATTATTAATTATTGATTATCAGATAACTAATGATTTGAATTTAGATAAACTTCAAACAATTAATCATCTCTATTTGCAAAATTAATTATTTGGTTTACCTAATAGTTTATTATTTGAATTAATTATTTGAACTGGTTATCTAAAGTAATTAATCTAATTCAGATAATTAGCTAGTTAATGAATTTAAATAATTAATTTTCAGATATTTAAATCTGGTAATTAATTATTTAAATTAAGTAACCAATGAATTATCTGAATTAATCAATCCAATTCATCTAATTTCTTAACTTAACTATTTCAAATAATTATTCATTTGCTATCTGAATTTAATTTTTAAAAATAGTTATATAAATTATATTATTATTATTATTATCTGAATTAAACTGATTAATTCAGATTAAATAGTTAATTATTCAATCTAATTATTTATTTTAATTAGTATTTAGTAAAATATATAATTCATTTTTGAGGATTTAAAAAGATTAAATATGAGTTTTGGTAGAATACATAGTTATGAAATAATTACTTATTTGAATTAATTGATCTAATTTGTTAATTAGCTATTCTGGATAATTAATTATCTAGAATTACATATATTTATTATGAAATAACCAACTATTTGAATTGAAATAACTAAGCATTTATTATCGAAAAAGTAAAAGATTCAGTATTAAGTTTATGAATTTCTTTTTTTTTTTGAAGTTTTTAATTGATGATGAATTATTTGAATTAAATATTTTTATTAATCAGTGTAATTTTTATAGTTAATTAATTATATATTCATAAATTAATTATTTCACTCAATTAAAAAATCAATTATTCAAATTAAATTGATCAATTCAAATTAAATGTTAATTATTTAGTTTAGTTAATTGGTTCATAGTAATTAAGCAAGTTAAATATTAATTAATATGTGATAATTAATGAGTTATTAAAAGTAAATTAAATTGAATGCTAATTATTAAATATTAGATATGAGTTTGTTTAATTATTAACTTATTAATAGTTGAACAATAATCACAAAATAATGGAAAGGTAACATTTCTATAGTGACAACAATTAGTTGCAAGTGTCATATTTAATGGGTGGTGATAATGCATAAAGGTCACATGACTGTATGTGTTGATGTTGTACACTAGTTGCAACATAATTGTTGATTGGGTGTCACATTTATATCAATTGTAATGTAGTTGTCACATGCAATTAAAGTGCAACTTGCCAAAAAATCAAATCTTGCCAAAAAATCAAATGTGATTAGTTATCTTTAAATGTACAATGCATAAATTACACCATATAAGTATCCCATTTGCAACTTAATTACAACTACAATATAGCTCTTTGATTTTTAGTGTGACATTTCATTTATTAATTTCTTTTATTTCCATATTTTAGTTATAATGTAGTTGGACATTAGTTGTTTTGGAACTTTAGTTGTAAGGCAGTGTGGTTTCAACCAATGTTGGGCAAATATCACTTTTTGGAATATGCATCAAATAAGGATATTTGCTTTTCTTTTGTTTGTTGGATAAGAATATTATATATATATATATATATATATCTCCTAGTTGGATATCATATTTTCACATCTTTAATCTGATTCAGATATCAATGTTCCTAGATATTCATCTTTTATTTATTAATTGTTGAAGAAAAGTTATGAGCTGGGTAGGAGGATATGTAACTCCCCCAATATACATTTAGGTTTATGTGGGTAAAGGAGTTTACTTACCCATCATTGGCAAAGTCTTTCCAATTGATTTTAGGGTTTCATTCCCTTGGCCAGGGTGAACCAGCACCCCCCCCATCTTGGTACACCTTCCTTCACCTTCTTGCCACTTTTTGTGTGTCTGTAGCTCTTTTCTATATTTCAACACGAGGTGTGTCACACTGTGGCCTTGCATTTTACATTAAAAAGTATCTTGAAGGCAAAAGAAGAATTATGGAAATTCATATATTTCACCATGCAAAAATATAACCTTCGAAAAAAAATCCTCTACAAGTAACCAAAATCCTTCAAGATATCATAACTCTATAACTAATCTCAAGTTTCAATTTACAAGCCAAAATATCATCTTTCAGAAATCCTCATATAAAAATAGACCTGTTATTATTATTACCTAGGGGCCAAAATCCCTTAAGCTACTATACTCTATAATGAATCTAAACACAACATCCTTGCCTGCCTTGGTAGGCCAGGCCAACAAATGAACACAGGTTATGATGATGATGATTTTCCAAAAAGCAGATATGCTTTCTCCATGACATCCACAGTGTTGGTCATTTTCCAAAACTCAAAAGCTGCAAACTCCTACAAAAGGTATGTGTTTGAATTATGGGAATAGGCCAAAACAGCCAAAGCATCACCAGAGCACAAACCTCATTGCATCCAAAGGGCCCATGAAGAATTAAATCAGCCCCCCCCCCTGGCCCATCTAAGTTCTCGATGGCAAAAAGAGTTGTCTTACTGTTGAAAAATCACCTAAAGTAAAGGTCACAAAATTCCAATAGAGTTCTTTGCAGGTCCCCCAAGAATATGAAGTTCACATTTGCAATTTTAATAGAGTTATCCTGAAGCTTCTGGGCCCCAGTTTTGCCGAAACTGGGGGCCAAATGAGAAGTCAGGATGAAAATAGTACACACGGCAAAAACAGGGGATCAAACTAGTTATTTAGGTCCTCACAAGAGTTTCACCCCCACCCCCAGTTTTGGATTTGTGGCACCTCCGCCTAGACTGCTGGCTCCTTTAAATTCAAGGATTGTCAGACTATGATCCTGTAAATCTTCTGAAATGATACCCAATTTTACTCACTTACAGATACCCTCAAAATTATGATGAAACAAGTATTAAAGGGTCAAACTAGGGACCAAACACAGGGTAACTTTAGGGGTAACTCTATAAATATGTGCACTATTTGCAGTCTCCAAAATGCCAAGGCCAAATGTTGATGGAAATATATGTGTTGCGGCCTGGATATAATAATGTGTGAACCCGTCATGGGCAGGTATATACACTGGCCCGGGTATGAAAGAACCTACCAGACTGGTACCAAATACCAGCCTCAAACCAACACCTGTCTGGTAGGGACTTGAGGGAATACCAGTTTCATACTAGGGCTATATTGATCTCAATATCAAGTACATAGTATATATACGTGCCACAAATACCAGCCAAAAATCAGCCTTGGGACAGATTTGATACCTGGTAATGTTCAAAAGTTGATACCCGCCTGACACTCATATGAACACTATGAACCCAACAAGCAAAGATGGGTTTTATTGGCCTTGCCTTGATAGGCAAGGATATTATTGTGTTTAGATTCATTATAGAGTATAGTAGCTTAAACCATTTTGGCCCCTCGGTAATAATAATAAAAGGTCTATTTTTATACGAGGATTTTTGAAAGATGATATTTTCGGCTTGTGTTGAAACTTGAGATTAGTTATAATAGAGTTATAATACAATCTTGAAGGATTTTTGGTTTTCTTTTGGAGGATATTTTTTGAAGATTATATTTTTGCATGGTGAAATATTTGAGGTTTCCATAAAATTCTTCTTCTTTTGCCTGAAGTACTTACTTACTTTTTCAATGTAAATGGCAAGGCCACAGTGTGACACACCCCCCCCCCCTTGTTTTATTTATTGCTCACCAGATTCATCCACACGGTACTTAGTAGTAGTCTCAGAATGTGAGCTTGGCAGACTGTTCTGTTAATTGAAGGGTTCTTACAATTTTGCAAGAATTAGTTGGCAATTCTCGTTGTGCGTGTCGAGGTTGACATCATCTGCCACACATCTTGTCATGGGTTTCATTGCAAGGGACCAGTCAACTAACAGCAAACAAACAAACTCTTTCTTTGGGGGGGGGGAGCAAAGGCCTCAATTGCATGATGCAAGTGACAGTTGCAGATTTGTCAACAATGACAAAACAATGACATCCTTTTTGTGCTGCAGATCTGCCACAAGTCCAACGCTTGCAAAAAGGTTCACTTTGCTGTAAGTGTGCCTGGACAGTGGAGACGGTCACAGCACTCATTTCATACCTACTTTACCCAGCGAGGTTTGTCTACAGGGGGAAATTTTAAGCATCCTGTGTGAACATGTAATAATGTGACCTGTAATGGAGAACTGGGAATTTTATTGTATTTTTGTGACTTGGGATTTAACCTAAATGGATGAGGAGGAAATGACAAGACAAGATTTACAAACTTTTCGGCGGTTGCAAGGATTGTGATTAGTGAAAAGGGTTAATGAAATGATCATTAAAACAATTACTCGTAAGAATCTTCGTTGATTTGGCTATGTGCTTTGTTTTGCTTGCAGGTGAATGCAAGACAATTGTGTGCTCATTTTCAATGTGTTGCTACTCAACGTATCATAGGTGTTGTTGTGTTTTGATAGTAGTATGCTTAGTGGTTTTGTTGTGATATATTTCAAATTGTTTGGTGATGGCAAATGTTTTTCTTTTTCAAGGACTTTTGTTTTTCTTTTGTAGGTTATGGGGGATGTGCAATTCTTATTACGGTGTGGTGATGATTGGGCAAACCCATCCTTGGGTGGTACCACTACAAGGAGTGGTTAAGGAACCAAAAATAGCCAAATAATTTTTTTAGGCCCTTTTTGTTAAATGTTTTCACAATTATAAATTATTATTTTTTCATGTTTATCAATTGCATGCACTAATATAGAGCTTGAAGTTTATTTGGAAAATTTAAAAATTGAAAAAAAATAAATTAATATTCCTAATTAAAATGACCCCTTAAAAAATTGATAGCTTCAACTTTGAAAATTCATAAATAAATCATATTTAATCAATTAATTTCTAAATAAAAACCTATAATAAAATGACTTACAAATTACCTTAGGAGAAAAAAATCATAAATCATGTTCCAAATTTGTGTTCCTAACCAAAAAGTTCAAGGAAAAATATAGGTGTTAGGTTCCTAAAACTTTTTCTAAATGCAATGAATAGGAACATCAAAATACATAAATTTTTTTATATTATTGAGATTTCAAAATTTATGGAATGTAATAAAAAAAAATTTTAATTATGAAATGTTCATTAAAATGTTTCCTATGATTTTTCAAAGTTTGATGGGTCTAGGAAAATCAAGGTGTGACATTCCTAGTGGTACCACCCAAAGATAGGATTGTTCGACTTCAAGATATAAGGTGTGCACTAGTTTGGAAATGGGCATTGAAGAGTTAAGTCTTTCTATTGATTCTTTGTCTTCATGTTTTTGGTGGTAACGTTTTGCTAATGGGAAGATTGTCCATGGCCATAGCTTCTATAGTTTCACTCTTTGAATTTTCAAGACTTATGTTGTATTCCGAATTTTAGGTATAGGGTTGTGGAGGTAAACAATTAGATGATTAGGGAAGATGCAAATTGAAAAGATGATGAAAATCTATAAGGAGTTTGTGAGCTAATTTGGAATGGCTTCATAATCTCAAGCTTGGATGTGTTTGAAAGTGGGGATTGTTTGACTAGGAAGTGAATACCTATGTATATTGGAGTTTTAAATGGGATTATGTTTGTTTCATGGGAAGTTTGGGCTCACTACTAAGACTAATGTACAAAATTATAGAATGAGTATGGAAAAAGTGGAGGGGATAGTTTGTGAAAGTAAAATTTCTACTTGTCAAATTTTCATGGGATATGTGCTTTTAAGACATCTATCTATTGGGGCAATAAAGGTGGGATTCATTATGTATTAGGGGGAATATTGCATTGAAAAAATAATGTTGGGTGTTGTTTTTGTAATGTCATGAAGAAAACCTAATCGATCCATTACTTGTAGAATTTTACTCATGTTATCATCTATGCTTTGAAGGTAAATGAACTATCCTAAGTACTTGAAATATTAAAATAATTAATATGTTGGTTTTGATGGTTTTTATATTTTATGCCCGTGAATATGTGGGTGTTGTCAGGTCTATTAAAATATATGTGGAGGAAGGAATGAACTTCCATTTTGGTGACAATACCATGTGTTTTGTTAAACTCCTAATTGGGGTTCAACTTTAACTTGTAAAAGCTCGCAAGTCCATTAACAACAATAAAATAGCATGTAACATTGTAAATTGGATGAAATACAACTTTTCAAAGAATGTGAAAATGAACTTTACAACATTAAGCACAAAAGGTGACACCATTCCAATGACATTAAGTTCTAAGGTGGAAAATTCATTGAGTTTTTTAAAACTTCATGTTTGACAAACACATTTTGGTCATTATTAACATTGTATGATTATCACTAGAAAATTTGTCTATAATGTGGTCATGAAAATAACATAATCTACCACCTCAAACCTCAATGTCCTCTTTTACCTCTCTTCAATCATTTTTTTTTTTACAATGTTTTCAATCATGGTTTGCATTCTTTACATGTTTCATCATAACTATCACATTCTCACGAATGTGAATTGCTCATTATTAATTTTTTTCCCAATTGATTTTGTGTGATGGGTTATATATCAAAAAATTTGAAAATGCATTAAAATTATGTCAATAGATATATAAATAATTAGTACATTTTTTTAGTATATGTGGAAGGCACCCTAAAACATATAATCAAGTTCTTACATGAATTTCCAAGTACAATAATATGTATAGGGATTTTTCCCATAAGACACCATTTCTTTATGTAAGGGGAAGTTCCTTTACCTAGTGACTTCCATGGGTTGAGGTGATGGACACAAGGGTGTTAATTCAAAGGTCTATCACCTTAACTCCTTTGGGCTAACACCCTAGTGTCCATCACCTCAATCCCTAGAAGTCTAGTGGTAAAAAACACTATGGTCCAATCCACCATAGTGTGTTTCACTACTAATGGTAAATTTGGTGCAATTTACCTATGGTAAGACGATATTGCCCTTGTCACATGAATTTGGGAAACTTTGTACAAATGAATTCCTAAGGAGTCATGAGAAAAATTCCACATCTAAATTTTTTTAAATGGTCAAAAGATACATTCTTGAACTTAATTATTGTCAACAAAACATCAATTGATTTCTTTTGTTGTTGTAAAGCAGGCTTAAATCAAATGTGAAAACACACAATTTCTAGTGCATGTCTTTGATGGTCCCTTGCATTCAATGGGCCCTTATCAACACATCTATGAACTACAAGTTCTTGGTGATTGATTAGGATTCCTTTGCTTCCAACTTTTGAATGTTGAAAAAATGAAAAAATGATGAACTAGATGCATGGTGGTGGTAAATCTTTCACTAATTTGTAACTACTATTATGTTACACAATGCATGTTACATTTGGTTTAATATAACAATTAACAAACAAAACTCCAATTTGATTGGTGGGAACTTTAATTTATTATTAATTTCTTAAGACATTATTAACTAGGGGTTTAAACAAGATAAAATATGCCAATTTATCATCCTTGCTCAACAAGCAAAAATAGATTTTTCAAATTTATATTCTAGGCCTTTTAATAATGTTATACATTTTGAGATGTACATACCATATCAAATAAACCATAGATGGTCATCTTTCATGATTTCTACTATTCAAACTATTTTATTTATTTATGGCAAGTTTTTAATTTATTTGTCACACAATTCTATTTTTTTGCTTGTAAGATTACTTTGTTTCTTACTTTAACATGCTTTCACCCCTAAGCAGTGTTGCCCTGACTCCTTGTTCCCTTGCATGTTTCCATGTACACTAAAATCTAACTTGTTAAAATTGATTTGTGTATAAGTGTTCAATAAAATATTGTCTTGTTGTTTTGGGATAATTGCATGAAAGTCATTAAAAAATGACATGAATTTGGGTTCAAAATTTTGGACAATGTACAAACTACTATGAAAGTGCAAAAAGTTATGGACTTTGTGAGTGTTAAGAAAAGCTTTGATCAAGATGAAGAACCAAGTTTGAATTCAAAATTGTTTGGTTTATACTTGTGATGGATGGGGTTAATATAATGGCCATCATTTGTCATAAAATTATTCCATTAGACAAGGCATTAACTTGGGTCATAAAGCTTTATGGTGTCGTGACGTACGGTGTCGTAAGGATGTAGATACGTAGTAAATTCTACTAAACAAAAAGATTAAAGCCAGTCAAATGTATAAATTAATCAACTAAAAAGAGATGCATGCACACATATATATACAATGCACAAGTGAGGTTGAGATGAAATTCTCATGTATTGAAATGCAAAGCAAGAAAGAAATGAAGTGTATGTAAACGGTGGCCG
>Ga0116229_10003754_pt1 | contig 25003 bp, 20 predicted proteins | sample S1TSphgellanicum_3_FD_87313 | JGI IMG/M metagenome (GOLD analysis project Ga0116229, IMG submission 87313) | Host-associated microbial communities from peat moss isolated from Minnesota, USA - S1T2_Fc - Sphagnum magellanicum MG | ecosystem: Host-associated > Plants > Peat moss > Unclassified... | reverse complement strand
TTTTTTTTTTTTTTTTTTTTTTTTTTTTTTTTTTTTTTTTTTTTTTTTTTTTTTTTTTTTTTTTTTTTTTTTTTTTTTGTTTCAGTTTTTTAAAATTCTTTTTATGTTTTGTTTCTTTAGATTATTTTTTTTTATTTTAAATTTTTTTTGCAAGATTTTTCTTATTTGCATTTTCCCATACATTTCATTGCAAAATTCAATTACATGTTGTTTTGTAAAAGTTTATGAAATATATCTCATCTTGTTTTGTAAATGCTTAAAAAGTAAATTGCATCTTGTAAATGTTGGTTTTGATGGATCATAGAATTATTTAGTTTTTTTTGCTACTCATCAAAGTAGTAATTTTAAATTTCAAACTAAACATGGAACAATCTTCTAAAAATGAAAATACATATGATGTATTTATGAATGAAGTAACAATGGAAGACGAATTGTTGAAAGAACTTGAACTAAATGCAAGTGTTCAAACAAAAGGAAGTAGGAATCCAAAGAATAAAAAAGAAAAATTGAAAAATTTACATGCAAAAAGATTATTTTGGAAACCAAATAGTAGAAATGCATTGTGTAAGGCATTTTATTATGTTAATGGTAACAAAAAAGTTGACTTAATATCTCCTCAAGTCATGTGTTATATGTTTTGTCATTATAATCCAATTTTGAATTTAATTAAAAAAACTCAAGCTAGGAAAAGAGTAATCATATATAACACAACTAATCGTATAATTCATTGGAAACATGTAAATTTAAATCATGGTAATATTTTTTAAAATTTGAAGAAATCAATAGTCCTTCGAGGGAAGATGAAAGACAATTTTCAAAAAATAGACTAAATGTCTCTTCTAGTTCCATATCCGATTTTTTTGTTGTAGAGGAACCTTTTAAGAAAGATGATCTACAACAAAAGCAATTTCTAGAAGACTTGAAAATTTTCATTATCAAAAACCATTTTCCTTTATAGTTTGTGGAAAGTATTTGCTTCAAAACATTTAGTTTATAATTGTGTCCAAGAATTGTTTTTCCTTCTAAAAAATGATTTCCTCATGAATTATTGCTTGGATTAGTGAAAAAAATCAAATAATTTTTATGTTTTACCAACTTCAACATAATGTTATTATGCAACTACAAGTTTTGATTTGTGAATGTCAAAAGGTGGACACGATATTTTTGCATTCATGATCATTTTTTAAAAATTGATTGGCAACTAAAACACATTATTCTTGGCCTTATGAAGCAAATGATATTAGTAGATAGACCTAGGAAATAATAGAATTATTGGATAGTTATGCATTGAGGAGGAAAATTGTTGCTTATGTCAAGGACGAGGTTTTTGAACACTATGATTGTAGCCTTAAAATCAATTGTAAGTTATGATGTGTTGGGTTTGAAAGAAATTTTTTAAAGTACTTGTTTTGGCCAAAATAAAGCATGTCAATATGGAACAATAGATGATAAAGTTTGCAAAGACTTATGATATGCGTTAATCAAAACTACCCAAGGAAATGTGCAGAAATGCATAACTTGGCCAAAATAATAATAAAAGGGTAAGCGAGAATGGGAAAAGGCATGTGTCAATTCAAGTATTCCCCTAAAGAAATTGAATACACTAGTGAAGACAAGCTAATTTTTTATTTTTTCTAGACTTTTTCATGTTGTGCATAGTCTAACATTTTTTTTTTGTTTTTGTAGATTTGTTAGTAAATTTATCTTTTTTCAATAAGCTTTATAGTTCAAATAAGTAATCATACTATGTTACAACATGCAAACTTTCATGAGAATGAATGCAAGAGTACCATCTCCATTAACATAACCCATATGTTAGACTATTGTTGATTATCTTAACCTTATTGTGTTTACCTATATTCTAATCCAATCTAAAGGTCATTGGTTGTTAAATGATGCACTAAACTTTGCCATATCCATGAGTTTAAAATTTGAATATGAAAGTGATTATGTAACCTTTGACAACTTAATGGAAGAAGATAGAAATGTTGTTTATGAATTATCATGTTTGGCCTCTAACATAAAAGAGGAAGTTGTTTAGGTTTTGGATTCTTTTCTTCCCTTCTTAAAGAAATATTTTTTAAAAATCCCATAATATTCTTTCTTTGATATTGGACCCTAGGTCTAAAACCTTTTGTCTTATGTCTTCACTTATTGGTCGTGAGCAATTGTTGAAGAATATGATTGAAGAACATTATTTCCTATGTTTCTTAAGTGACCCTAGGTTTAAAACCTTTCGTCTTATGTCTTCACTTATTGGTCATGCGCAATTGTTGAAAAATATGATTGAAGAACATTATTTCCTATGCTTCTTAAGTGTCATTATCATTTGCATTCTTGGGTTGAATCGTTGTTGATCAAAGGGTTGAGAAGGACAACGGTTTGGATATTTTTGAAATGACAACTAACACAAGTGAACCGACAACATAATTTATCAATAAAGAGCTTTTGATTTTCAAGTGTTATCAAGTGGATGCTAAAAACATAAGGTGTCCACTACAATTAATTCAAATCCTTATTATTCTTAGGATATATTGTTTATAGTCAAAAAAATTGGACAAATTGATCTTTGTAAAAAAAAAACATTGGCCCAATGATGTTAGGATAGGTTATAAATCCCCTTTTAGCATGGTAGATTTTATTGAAACCAATGTTAAATTAGAAGAGGAATTAGAGGAGTTTGAAGGAGCTTTTGAAAAGGATGAAATTATGGAGTTGTAAATTTTGAATTAATATTAAAAATAAGTTTTCATCTATTTTCTGTATTTTTAAGTTAAAATTATTTTAATTAATAAATCAAGTAAATTACTAATTGCTTAGTTATTAAATTAAAATTTGATTTGTTAAAAATAATAACCAGGTTGTGAAAATTGGATTTGAAAACCAATTGTTGTTGTGAAAACAACAACCCCCCCCCCCCCCCCCCCATGGGAATAATTTTAAAAAAAAAAAACTGGGTTTTGAAATATTAGCTTCAAAACCAAATTTTTTAAAAAAAAAAACCCCCCCCCCCCCCCCCAACAGAATGTATATATATTAGAAAATTGATCAAGTTTTCATAACATGATGTAAGAACCAAAACCAACCGAATTTCAAAAAAAGAGAGAACTGCCCAATGCTGGTTGTTTTGTGGGTAGGGAGAGGAATTTTTATAAAATATCTTTTAGAATACCTTTTAATGATTTGTATATGATAACTAGATAATATTGATTAATATTGAAGGATGAAAAAAGGAGGTCAAATTTCCAGTACCCTTCACAAAGAGCCAAAAGCCCCACTCACCACCTCACTCCCATCCAAGAAACAACCCTTTGGAATCCCTAATCCTCAAAAAATCACGGAAAAACCCCAACCCCTCCTCCGTACCCTCCCCTCCAATAAACAATTAGAAAGAAAGGAAATGAAAAAATCTTAACAACCTTATCCATTCAATGTACCTCCCTTCATTTACAGCCCCCTATAATTCCTCTCCCACGCCTTCCCCCCCCTCCCCCAAGAAGCCCCCCACAATGCCTCTAACCCAAGTTTGAGACAGAGCAAACAAATGGATAGGCACCATACAATTTGTATCGCTAATAATTTTCTTCACAACATTCAATTCAACTTTCTTTTTGTTATTCAGTAAGTAGATTCTTGAGGCATTGTCTTATGATAATCCAGTGAATTTCCAGTTTCTATTGGAGCTTGAAGCCCACTTGTATATGTCCGGACATGATCTAAGGGTTCACAATTTGGTGTTATTGGTAAGAAAGTAGATTCATACCGTGGACATAATAAAAGTACCCAAGTTGATCTATCTTACAACCAATCCCACATGTGGTGCCACTTTGGCAATCCTTTTGTGTCACATTAACAACTTGGAGTTTTAATTCTCTTCTTGGGATGAACGAAATAATGGTTTATTTCAATGTTTGAGATGAGAAAATGCACCTGGGTGATTGTTTTCAAATTTCAATCCAAAACTAAAATTCAATTATAATAGGATAATGAGTTTTGTGTACCTACTAACTAGTAGTAAATGATGCACGAGTACATTTTTTACAATATATTAATACTTTAACTTTTATTGAACTAATAAGATAATTAATCCAAAAGTTATGGATGAAGTTTTCTTGAACATGAATTTGAGACTGTTTATCATTGGACCAAATATTTGTATATGGTGTTAATTATAATTTTCTTACTCTTATGTAGTTATCACACGGGGTGTTGGTTTGCTTGAGTTGAACAAAAATGGCAGTGTATTGTATTATTTTGGTATTACAAATTGTCACATTGAGATCTGATTTTATGTAATACTCTTACAATAGATGTGAAATCAGTGAACACTTAACAAATAAGTATATGGATATTGGGTTTTTGGGGGGCCGGGGGGTTGGGTGCCCATGTCAATTACATTCCCACTGGCTTTTGACATCAAATGCCATGCTCTGTTTTTCTTTTTGAATATTGCAATGGTATTCACTAAGACTTTGTTAGCAAATGTACCTTACACACCAATTGAAAAATAATGGAATTATCATCTTTGTATCCACCAATAAACTTCATAGGCCACTAATACAGGTCACTTTTAATGCCTTGTAAAGTTGGTGGAATGTCATTTCTTGAAATTTTAAGAAATTTTCCCATTGGACAAATTTATGAAATTCAACATGATCCTCTACTTACAATTTGGATGACTTAATTGATTATGGATGGGCAAAAAGTTAGGTTGAATGATGTATTTCATTTATATTGATGAAATTACAATAGTTGTTGGCTGTAACAAGTGTTTCCATATGTGTAAGAAGTATTCTCCTCTACATGACAAATATTTTGTGTTTATACAATTTTACCATACTTCCATTTATATTCATTGACATTTCAATTTTCTAATGTGTTTGTTCAATACTATAATTTATTGTAATTTTACATTTAATTTTTCATATTTGACATTGCTTTATATGACATTTTGTCTATGTATAAACACAAAAAATTGTGTGAAACATTGTTTTTGTGACATTCAAGCAAATTGACACCCCATATTTTAACTTTAGGTTATTGCTAACATTAGTTATCTAACTAATGAAAGCATGTCACTCACGCAATCTCAAAATTGAATTCACACACAAATAATTCCAAAAAAAATGTCAAAAAGATGAATCCAATGCATTGATAGGCCCTATGCATTTATAATAAAAATAAATAAATAATAATAGAACAGTTTTCCCCTCTTAGTTACATTTTTTTGCTTGAAAGCTATGACTAAAAAGAACTTTTTAGTAGACATTTATGTTCATAGTTTGAAATATCTCCATGAATCATATTAACATCTTTTAAGGGTGAAAGCACAATCAAATATACACCATAAGCAATACAAACAAATGCATTTTAATAAAACCATATCTTGTACATGTGAATGTAAAAAAGTAAAGTCAAAACTTTTTCAAATCAATATTGAAGCCATTGAATGTATAGTAGTAAGTTATATACAAAGTTTGGGAAACATTAGTAAAATATATATATATATATATATATATATATATATATAAATGTTTGAAATTGGTTAGTGAATATGGTATTCAAACATACGTTTACATTATTTGTTTGATATATTAATTACTTTTACATTAGAAGTTGAATGTGCATAAATACATTTTATCCAAGCATTAATCAAGGAAGTAAATATTTTCAAAATTTCATCTATTTGAAACTAATTTTGTAAAAAAATTGTATGTGTTTACATGTACTTGCATATTTTAAAAATGTATTTAAATACATATTTAACATATGATCGATGTCATAAAATTGAAAACATGTTCATATCATTAATTGAAATTTAAAAATTAAAAAATTTAGTACATTAAAACTTATTTTATGTTTACTTTTCATTTATGTTAACAAGGATCACAAAATGCATACTTGAATATGCTTTCACCTTTAATCAAAATTCCATGGGAACCCAAATGTAGAAGCTTCATTCAATTTCATCGAACCATGTCAACCTACAAAAAGCCCTTTTTAACATTAGGATACCTTCTTCTTATACTTCCTATTTAGTTGCAATAATGAAAACTATGACAATTTAGTTACAAATTTCTTGTTTACCTACATATGTAATTGATGTACCATACACAAATTCAACATAACATCCAATCAATGTTGTCAAAGATGGGAGGTATGAATACATGATGGCATCATGTAATAAACTTTGATTTATATTCAACAAATATTACCCATGAACAAGGATATGTTTTTTAAAAAACAATATCACACATTTTGACATGATCATATGATATGATTTTCACATATGGATGTTTGCAATTAGTGGTTAAACATGATTGAAGGATTTGATATTAAAATTATGCACCAATTAAAACTCAAAAAGCATTAATTCAAACTCCCACATATAGACAAATAGATCAGTGGTTTTTTTTTCACCCAATTTTGTGAGGAAGGTGGTGTAGCAACCGTACACAAGAGATTTACCCAAATTTAGTTACATGTCAAAGATGAAAGTAGATTCTCCCTTAGTTTGGAAACCTATAGTCTAAATATGGTGAATCCAAACTCTTTTTTTTTCTTGAAATATGGTGACTTGAGGAATTTTCTCAAAACCTTTGTACAAGTCACTCATTTTGTCCCTATGATGTGAAAATTTGCCACAAAAAAACCTTAAATAGATCTTGTTAATAACCATGAAAAAAATGAAGGCATTTGTAATAATAGAAATTATTTTCTTGTTATGAATGGTCAAACTATAAATTAAGTATGAGGATAGTAAGTAAAATGGTAAATAATTGCAATAGATGTTACTAAATATCAACTCACTTGAAAATAATAACAAATTAGATGTCAAAAAGATCAAACTAATGTATGTTATTGACTTGTTTGATCAAGTTGGTTAATTATGGCATTAACCCTTCATGACGCAGTTTCATACTTCAAATGTTATAGTTCAAAGTGGGCCAAAACGTGTAGGTTGTATTATATCACATTGCAACTATGATGAAGTTTTATGAAAAATGCTTTTGTAAATTGGGGAGAAAAATGGTTATTTGAGACATCATTGGGAATGAATTATCAAATTTAATATTAGCAATAATGTGAAAGACTAGGTACATAACAATATAATATTTTACCACAACATTGACTTAATGTAATGTATTGGCTCATTGACTTATCAAATCCTTGGGAAAAAGGGATGAACATAATTGTTGCAATGCCATATCATCAGATGGATTGGGACAAGAATGTGGCAAAAGAGACAAGCTTGTTTTATAAAAATGACATTGATGTGGGGCAAATGGTGAAAATAAAACTACCTTTTAACGATATAAAAAGATTGGAATCAAATTAGGAAAAGTCTTCCTCATTCTTTATTACAAGGGCATTGGGAAAATAATCCAAGTCAACTAGGTCAAGGACTTGGAGAATGTAAGTAGGGGCACCCATAAACTATGGACAAAAGCACATAGGCAATTTTTAATTACCTTTTTATATCCTTGACAACAATAATTGCACAAGACTAAGTTAAATCATCAACAAAATATGTCACACATTTAATATCAATTAAAATGAATGATTTGAATTGCAGGTTTTGTTTGAACCTTAATTATCAAGTGCAAATCGGTAGTGATTGATTTGTCTATTACTTGAGGATATTGTTTTCAAAAGCAATGAATCCTCAGTAAGTTATTTCACAATTTCAATTTGTACAATATTTAGATCATGATGCATAAACATGGAGGAAACATGGTAGGTGGACATTTTCCCTAGTAATTTATGGCAAGTGTTTCCTTCCAATGCATGGTGTGTTTTTTACATTTTGTAGATTAATTGAAATTTTTATGGATAAAATGAATAAGGAGGATGTTCAAATGAAGGAAAATAAACAAACTCATGGTGTCATAATTGTATAGGAACTTGTTTAACCCTTGTACACTTGATAAGCTAAAAATGTTTTTATTTTAAAAATTGGACGTGCATGGCAGAAATATCAAAATATTTCCCAATTTTTAAAGGCTTTGATGTGGTTTTTTTAGAGTTATTAGATTGCCTATTTACTAAAATAATTTACACAAATTCAAGCAAGGACTTGATCAAATAACTTTATACATTGGGCGTCTATGAACCTACATGGTTTCTTTTAAGGATTTTGTGATGTAGTCAAAGTGGCCATCATCTATTTATTTATTTTTAAAAAAAATTTGGCTAGATGCTAGATATCAAAGCAAAAAAAAAACCTAGAATCTTTTTATATTTTGGCTACCTATTGGAAGATATCATAAAAATCTAGTGATTTGGAAAAAAATAAAAATAAAATTAAATATAGAGAACTTGGGTCATTTTTTTCATGAAAAATCTCTTTCATAGGTCCAATTCATATTTTTCAGGTCACAATTTGATGAAAATTCGCTATTAAACCAAATAGTGGATCACAATAGCCTAGTAGAAAGTCACTAAAATGGGGTCTTGTTTCTTGGTGCATGGATAAAAAAAATTCATTTGAAAGTCACAACTAAGTTGAAAATCTATAAGTAATCCATGTTTGGAGCTCTAGCCACATTTCATTTAAGGAACTTTTTAGAGAATTTTAAAAGACCACAAGTTCCCATGAAAAAAATGACAAATATCATCTTAAAGCAATTCCCAATTTGACTCATAGCTCTCACAATTGCATTTAATCCATGCTTGACCAGTGCAACCTTGAAATGATTGTGAGCACAACTAGTTAGAACGAATGTAATGAAAATATTTTGTTGGGGCAATATTTGTCATCAAAGTAGCCTAATGGAAAGATGTTTTAGTTATGGAAACTCATTTATGAACTAACGATATATTATTGGGTTAGAGGATATGAATCCAATATTTGGATCCTTTAGAAGTTATTGCCCCTTTTCGAGGACATTCACATTTCAAAAGTTGTGAAGTTTCATTATTACTTGAAGAAGCATATTTTGGCTTGCATTTTTTTATAAGTACACATTAACATGATCATTGTGAGTGTCATATCAAGATGCATACATTAGTGTCATGTGCGTGCACACACACACAAAAATGGTTGGTGAAACTTTGTATATATCTTGGGCAAGACTTGACCAATCCTTGATGATCTTTGCTATCTCATCATCTGTTGCCTGATTTTGGCTGAAATTATTACCAAACATTTCCAAATGCGTAAACTTTGAATTCAATGGTTGAGTTTGCAATCCCATTCATGGATGAGTAGACTGAATCAGACTTCTAACTAAAGGCTTCTAATGGAGGTTGTGAGAGGGGGTTAATAAAGAAGTTCAAATTTCAAAGTGCAAATTAGCAATGTTTCATTGAATCTTGGCTTTAGGGTGCACCTCTGTCTTCATTCAGTGAAGGCACACTGACTTTGTTGGCCAAGTAGGTACACACATTTTTGTCACAAGTAGGGTAGGTACTAGGTACCTTCGTCGTTTTTGAATCTTCTGACAAGTGGGGTAAGTAACCCATATTGCTGAAGAACGGGTCTGAAAACGCCATCCCACTAGCTGCTGCTGCTGCTGCCGCCGTCTGGCACAGAAGCCAATTACAAGGTCTCAAGTCTGTTCTCTGAATCCGAATGCAATCCATACATTATCTAATTCTCTTACGCCATTCGCTACCTTATAGAAGTTCCAGGATCTCACCCTTCAAATTGGGAATTGGACTGGCGGGGAACACTCACGTCAGATTCGTTGGAGCGCGTGTGGGGCGGGGGAGCTTGTTGGGTCCACAGAAAACACAACACCCACGTGGGCTGCTGGTACCTCCAAGCGACCGCCTTAGCACTGCCGTTCCCAGAATTCAAAAACAGGAACGGCCGAGGACACGTATAGGCTGGGTGCACGCGCGCGCCTAGACAGGGCAGGTATGCGTCGGAGGGGCGGGCATGGTACTTCACTGTCTCGCGGGAAACCAGCGCAGAGTTGTTGTACTTTTACGTCGGATCCAGATGGCCCGGGTGGCTCCTGAGTATGGAGATGTGCCTCCCACCAGTCGGGGGCCGCTGTACGCGGCGGCGCAGCCAATAAGATGGACAACTGTTGGAGGCAGCCAATAGCAAGAGTTCGCCCACGAGGAATGGGGGGAGGGGACGCCAGTGGGACTCACCAAAGCCGATGCTCTGGCTAGCGTCTGGACGAACGTTGATTCATTTATTCATTAACAACCAGCCCTTTGTTAAATGTGACTAAACTTGACCTGACACCTTTTTTCTTCTTTACAGGATCTCTAAAGGCTAGCCTAACTTAACCCAATCTTCAGTCTCTACTTTACACATTCTGATCCCAGATGCCTGCAATAATCAACTGGGGGAAGACGTTAAACTGGGTTCACTTTTTGGTTTCTGTGCACAGATGAGACCCAGTGGTTTTTTTTGGGGTTAATTTTGTGATGTTGCTCAAGTGACAATCATCCATAACAATAATATTAGCCAAATAATTTCGCGATTTTCTAAATATGAAAGTAAAAATATCTTAAGCACCCTTTCATGTTGTAAGCAGTTATGAAGATTTTTGGCGATTATTTTTAGTTCTTTTTTTCTTTTGAAAAAAGAGAGAATGTGTGACAGAATGTTCTTTGCTCGAATTTTTTTGGGTGCAAAATGGCGAAAATTCGCCACAAGCCTAATGTAATGACTATAAATCGACAGAAACAAATAAATATGGAGACCTTAATTCACTCTACCTTCTTCGTAGAAATTGTCCATGAATTAATATAATTCCTATGTAGTCACTTGTGGGTGTGGGCTCATTAGTTTGCAAAGTTGCATTTAAAGCTTGCGAAGTTGTAAGTAAAACAAACACAGTCTGGCTCAAAGATGCTAAATTAAGCAAAAAGGTTTCTTCAACTGTGTGGATATGGTTTTAAAGTTAAAAGTCTAGTAGACTACTCACATGATGAATGCTGGCTGTCAAATGTTTGGCCACTAAGCTCGTTACAGCAGGCCTCCGTGAAAAAGGCCGAGCTCATTCGTTGTTGAAAACGAATTGTCGGGTGTTTGCGAGGGTGGGGGAATTACGAAAGCGCCACTTGCCAGGCACGTGTGTGGGGTGTGGGCTAGGTTGGAGCGGCCGCGGAGGGGTCCAGGTCTGGCCTGGACCCTGCCTCCCACAACAGCCAAGCGGCAGGGCCGACCAAGGCTACCGGGAGAAGTACTTTATCGTGCAGTATGCGGGAGCACGGGGTCCGACCAGTGAGCTTTACAGCTTCTCTGTGAAACTCTGGAGAGCTCTGCGGATTCAAACTCCCAATCAGCTAAATAAGTAAGTACTAAGTACCTTGTGGGTGACACCAGATCAAAGACTAAGATGACTACAACAGATCCCCTTATCCCCCTCCCCAAACATAACCCGCTTAGCCACCCTTGGATTCCCAACTCCGGCAGCCCCTCTGATCCATCCATACATGTTCTTCATTTGTTCTGTCGAAATCAGCAGTCTGGACCTTTCTTGTAGTGCGTATTTTCAAGTGGTTTGACGTTAACAGAAGCTTCTCCTGGCTGGCGTCTTGGTGAATACTCTCCAGATGGGGGCAATTTTGGAGCACCACGTTATCTCAAAGCTCTTGGTTTTCTAGCGCTGCAAATTGTACAATTTGGTGAGTTTACAACCCATTTTCGTTTTAGTCCCCTGTAGATAAGCATAGAAATAACCAGAACGTCTCCACCTTCACAGGATCCCATCAGATTTTTCTTGATGCAAAGTTGTAATGCTCTCTATTGATTTCTGTAGCGCTCTATCACTCACTCTTTTCAACTTCAAACCATGAGGGTTTTTTTGCTATGGTATGAACTTGTGTCCTAGTTTAGCTCTTTTTTCGAACATCTCAATCTCCTCAAGGATTGTCTTTGCTCCAAGTCTTGAACTCCTTTTTGATGTGGGTTGCTAGTCTAGGAGTTCATAAATCAGCTGATCCACCAAATAGTGTGGTCATGTGTAGTAAACCTTGGATTTCTTATCACATAGCTTCTCCATGTAGCATGCTTCTTATTGGGATGCCATGAATTGAGATGCATGGAAAGGGTGCCTAGTTGCTATGTTTTTTGTGTTTGATGCCCTTGTCAAACTTGGCAACTAGTCTTTCAATTTCATCTAAACTAGTTCTATAGAATTTTTTAAACCATTAAATTCTTTGGCTTGATGCACATCCAATTTTTTTATATGAAATTGATGCAAATCAAATTTAACAAGATTATGGTCTTGAAATGACTTTCATGATCTTGTACTTGAGTTCTATTGCCTGCAACTAGAACCTCCAAACTTTGTTTTTTTCCAATCTTTGTTACTTTTGTCTCGTGTTCCATGTAGTGGTTTATCCTTGTTAAACCCACTTGAGAGTTGAATCATGTTATAGTTTGTTTTTCTCCAAACTTCTCAACATCATGTATCCTTGTTACTATACCATAATAAGCTTTGTTGTTTCAATTCTACTACTTTATTAGGGTAGTTTAGAGAAAATTGCTACAAAACAAAGGCTTTTAACAAAAGAAAAGGCATGCACATCCTTAACTTTTTTTCTTTCTTTTCTTCTTTAGACAAAAGATGCAATGAGAAACTTAGGCTCCCAATTGGCCAACCTACCACCTTGACATGTAACTTTATATGTGCATTCAAATAATGCAATTGAATGGAAGATTGCATAAATTTTTAAGTTTAATGTCACTAATGTTTGCACCTTGAGATTTCAATGGGATTAATCTAAAACTACATCATTCAATGTGCAGGTTGGATACATACCAACTTTTTGAAAAAATGCGAGAATTGTTGAACTAGCATTGTGATGACAACTAGCATTTCATGGATTTTAGCGTGCACTTGAGAGTTTGAAAGTGGTATTATGTTAACGTTGCTTGTTTGCTAGGTGTGGTTGTAGAAATCCTAAGAGTAGTTCACAAGGCCCAATTCACACTTAGGTTGAATTATAATAGTGTGCAAAGTAGAGTTGCACTATGACACATATGGCATCTACATCTGACATATCATTGTCCAACCATTTCAATAAGATTACTGCAAGAGGGTACATGCGAAGCTCACCGACAAATTCATATGTGACGTCACCCACAAATTCTATGGCATCATTTTGTAACTCGTTTGCAAACAATCCTCGCCACCAATCATTTGATTCGCCCAACATTCATCACAATTGGGGTGGCCAATCAACAAATTTGCAATTGCTTGCTATTGAAAACTCCATGCAGGATAAGACAAGGAGCCATGGAGCCAACTCAATGGAGCACAACTCATTGAGCAGTAGGGGGGTTAATTCAGTATTACAACAACTTCCTTGCTCTACTTCAGCTGAGATCCTAGGTGCAACAGTGAAGGATGGAGATTGGCCACATGCGGCAAATGCAAAAGCTTGTTTGTATGGAGGTTCAATGGCATCTTTACTTTCAACCTCACTTGGTAGCCCCACACATGCATCTCAAAGTTCTGGAAATTGGGTTCATCATATGAGGGAAGGGGTCATGAATCGGGAACTTATTGACAGAATGGGTGGCAACAAAAATCCCAATGTTCCTTCTTTGAATGTTTCAATCTCTCAAAAGCTTGGGCACCCAATGGAGAAAATACTTGATCATGGAAGTAGCCAGAGCTCCGATGCACCAATTCTTGCAATTGATCCTTGCAAAGGAGGCTTCGATGCACTACAAGGAGTTGGTCTTGCAACTTCACATTGCCTTACCCAAAACTTTTCTTCAAATCCAACTTTTGTTGAACAAGCTACTAATTTCTCATCTTTCAATGGTGATGTGGACCATTTTCAAGACCTTGGACAACCCCTTTCTATGTTGACAAATAGTCCCAAGTCTCATTCTAGGTTAAGAAGAGGCCAACAAGCCCATGAAAGCAATGGCAAGCTTTCTCGAACCTCGTCAAGTTCTATTGGGGTCAAGATTGGAGGGGACGCAGTTTCTAATTTCCAAACTTGTCTTGATGGTATGAAAGTGAACATTGTAGAACATGATTCACAAGGTACCCAAGTTTGTGCAAATTCTGATGATGAGAAAGAGCCTTGTGGACATGCAAGTTCTTTACTTAGTTTGGAAGCCATTGAGGGAGCAAAAGAAAGCAATGTTGTTGATGGAGCCATTGGTCTTGAGAGTTCTAACCTTGGGATTCAACTTATACATGGAACAAGTGATGCAGCCCTTGAAAAGAAAAGGAAAAGCCTCACACAAGATGACAAAGACCATGCAAGCTTGTGTCAAAAATCTATGATGGTTGATAATGAGGACACAAAACACAAGCGATGTAAGGTTCACGATAATGGCCAAAGGAAGTCCATTGCTAAAGATGAAGTGCAAAAACCAAAGGTAGAAGGAACGTACAATGACAATTCTAACAATGACTCAACCCAAGACAAGTTGAAGGAGATGACTCCTAAAAAGTTGCCTCATGTAGATATCTCAAAACAAGACTACATCCATGTGCGTGCTAGACGAGGCCAAGCTACTGACAGCCATAGCCTCGCTGAAAGGGTATGAATATAATAACCTAATTTTTAACATGATGTTAATATTTCATTTCCAAACAAAGTTTTTATCCAATACCAATTTCTCCTTGAAAACTCCTTTGTTCCTCATCAAGGTCTAATCATTTGGTGGTGGTGATGTCATATAAATCTTGATTGCAGGTTCGTCGAGAAAAGATAAGTGAACGTATGAAATACTTACAAGATCTTGTCCCTGGTTGTAGTAAGGTAAGCCTTTCATGCTCCAGTTGGAACTATAAGGTTGAAACTTGTAAATTAGGAAACCATTTCACATTGCATTCATAAAAAGTCTATGTAATCAAAATTTTCTTTGGACTTTTGTTAGGAATCTAATGTTCATCAACTTGTGGCCCTTTAGGTCACAGGGAAGGCATTGATGTTGGATGAAATCATCAACTATGTGCAATCACTCCAACGCCAAGTTGAGGTACACACAAACACATCCACCCATGCTTTACATTAAAATGATTTGTTGTGGCAACTTGATTGCAAGCTTTGATATTTAAAATTCTATAACATCATCATCTTCATCATGTGAATGAATATCAACCTTCAATGGTAGTTACTAATTTTCCTCCTCTAGGAACTAATTCAATGCTTTTGTTTTTGCATTTGTAGCATCTTTCAATGAAATTAGCATCCATGCCTCCTCAAATGGATGTTGTTAACTTTGATCCTGTTATCACCAAGGAGGTAAGTTACAAGTATGATTTCCAAATATGATTTTTGGTCTACACCTTTAAATTCAATATGTTGCAACTAGCATTTTCCATGTTGGAAATGATGGTGATCTTTATTTCCATAGTCATGTTTAACAAATTTACATGGAATGAAATGAAATCTTGGTAGATACACACAAGATGTTAGGATAGAGTTGATCTAATTTGTACTAATTAAATGCAGATGTTATCACAATCACATGGAATTACAAGTGTTGTTGATCATGCTTCACTTTTCAACCACCATGCAAAGCTACAACAACCCTTAAGTCAATTGGGTGGTGCTATTGGAGTTGGTGCTATAAATCTTAGGCGATCATTGAGTTGCAATTTGGAAACAGGAAGCAATTGTGACACCACTCAATTATGTCGATCCCCTTCTTCTATGGATGGAATTGCATTCCAAGATTCTGAAATTCAGGTACTTGCGCAAATTTTATTCAATTTTAAAATATCCATTTCAATCTTGACTTATTTTAATTATTTTAAAAATAAAATTTAACCAACAAAAATCACACAATTATTGCCAAAGAAATTACCTTTATACAACTTCTCACCTACAAGTTGGTTTTGTAGGGTTCAATTGTGTGGGATGGCGACTTGCAAAGTATAGTCCAAATGGGGATCTTACAATGTGGGCCAACTTCCATGATGTCACAAGGTCTCAATTGTAAGCCCCAAGTTCCATTTAGGCTTTAATGCTTATTTGTGTTAACTAATTTGCATAACAAGAAACTTACTAAGTTAGATAGTACATTTTTTATTTTTTATTCCTTTAATCATTTTCCATAAGTTCGTAATGAATGACATATCAAAGGATAGCCTAATCCCTCTACTTCTAAAAGACTTGTAACAAATTGTTTATGCATGGAGAAATATTTGATAAACAAATCGAGTTTACAACTATTGTTGAATATTGCAGGTCATTTACCAGTTGGCCATATGAAGGTGGAACTATAATTCCTTAAGTGGAACTTATAACATGATATGATTTTCTAGGAGGATCAAGATTTTTCATACTTGTGTCTATATTCTCCACGACTTCAATATTTTGTAGTGGTGTGGTTTTCTTCAATTTGCATAACTAAATTACAATATCAAAGGTGTTGAACTTGTTTTTCCCCCTTTGGTGCATAGCTCTATAATAGTCTAAATCCATCTAGTTTCATTGTGACAAAAGAAAAAAAATCTAAAAACGAATCTACTTGGATTATCTTATGATTTTTTCCATATGCTATTGATATCACCTCCTTTCTCAAAGGGGGGTTATATATGGTTGCAACACTAGGCATCTTGGTTGATGCCAATATAAATTAGCTCCAAGTAAATTGCCTACATATCTCTTAGATCTAATGTAGGTACTTTTTTTTAATGGCTTCTATCTTGTGCATATTTGTACATAAAATTGTACAAATTTGTAAAATATTCAAAAGGATCAAATTGATATTAGTCATCCATATAAGTAACCATTTTGTGATCACTTTTGAACTATCCCAACTTCAAAAGAACATCCCTATGATCTCGTGTCATCTCTATTTGCAAAAACATGAAAAGGTTTCCTCTGTGAGTTTCGCAATAAGCGGGTCTATTTTTTTTAAATGTGTTAACTCCACATGCAATTGTATAATGGTCATGAGTTTTCCATATTTAAAATTCATTTGTGATTTATATTGTCTTGGTTCTAGATATGTGTAAGTTTGTTTCCATGCAATTAAGCAATGTGCTTGAGGTGGCCAAAGGTATTGCTTTAGCTACTTGGACTTTCGAGTTACAAATTTCCAAAATGTAGATATATGCAAAATCTTAAATGTGTGGATTGGCACCATGCTTGTACCATAATAAAAAAAAGATGTAAAATTCTTCATCTCTCCATATGTACCCACAATCACAACAAGTAAAGCTCTCGGTTTTAATGATAGAAATGTCAAATTGACATTAGCAAGTCATGCATGCACACATACTTGTAAGATCCAGAAATGTGAAAATACACTATTTTTACACATTCACCATATTAGTAAATTCATCATACTCCTCTTCATGTTGACTTTTTCATGTGCTATGACAAGTATTTCTTGAGCTTTTATGATATATTCCATCTCTTTGAATTCAATTTATTTATTCTTCAAACATTTAGGCTTATTTTTAACTTCTTGATCCAATGGAATTTAGTCAAGTTCCATATTGTGCCCAATTCAAGGACAATGCTTCTAAGACTCAAACAAATATATATTCTTATGAATATACATTTAATTTGTTTTCTTAGTTTGTCTATTCTTCATATAGGTTTAGCCTTCTTTTGAATTTATGTATTTAGTATTGTTTAATCATTTCATGTTGTTTTTAACTTGATGACAATGCTTAAACTCACAACAATACTTTCATATAGTCCCTCATCCAAAATCTTAACCAAATGAAAACCTATCACTCACATATAAACTTGAATATAATAGTTCAATGATGAAAGTTAAACTAAATCAATAGTTTATGTGTGCATTAGTTCACACATCAATGTCAATTCCAAGAATTACAAATCAATAGCCACACATATTGACATATCGAATAGCGACAACACCTCCTTCAATTGTTCATTATTTCATTATGCCTTTTCAAGTTGATACAAGCATATATTTTTAATTACGAAACAAAGTTACAAAAAAGGGAAAAAAACAGTGTGTGAGCAATGGAACAAGACGAAGGTCAATGCTTTTCCTATATTTGATTATTCTTGTGAACCAATATAATAGAATTTATTTTTTTGGAAAAACATCATGAGAGGGTACACCATCATCTTCAACACAATGTAATATGGTTTTTACCATAGTTCCTTCCCAACTCAATGATCAACAATATTATAGTGATTATGATGAATGCATATTTGTTGTAAATCAAGTGTTAATGATAATCATGTTTTTAACATCTACTAGGTCATTGATTGTTTATATACATGTGATTTGAATTGATTAATGGTGTTTTGACAATCAATGGATAAGGTTTGTTGTAAAAATTTTGAGGCCTCCATTTTTGTCATTCCTTGCTTAATGGTGAATTTTCTACCAATGAGTTAGGCTTGTGCTTTTGATCATTTAAATGTTGATTTATATATCATATAATTTCATGGAATGAATACTTATTTAATTTTAAAAATCAATAATTACTGATTTTACAAAATTGATAATGGCAACAACTATTAATTTTTTAGAATATATCTAACAGAAATAGTTATTCCTAGTTCTTTTCAAAATTGGTAACAAATGACTACCAATTTTATTCTACACGATATATATATTTTTCCCTTGAAAACATACACACTCGAACATCTAATGAACAACCAAACAATTCTAGAAACTATGGAAAAACCACAAGGACTTTAAAACAAAATATAAACCTACAAAATATTATATCAAGATTTTGAAACTAACTTGCTATTGTCATAGAAAAACAATTGATGTAACAAAATGCATGCCTAGGCACCCCAAACATAGAACTAAATACCTTAGAAAAAGGGTAATGCTATCAAAAATCAATAACAACAATTTCCTTGAAAATTGGTAGTTTGATCACTACCTTAAATCTCAAAATTCAATGGCTTCTACCATTTGGGGAGCATCCTTAGGATTAAATTTAGGGGAAAAATGTGTGTAAATCATGTCTTGTTGATTTTATTGTCTTGAAAAGTGAATTGTGTAGTTATGTACATGTTTTTTCTAATTTTGCATATTCTTGATTGATTAGTTTTTTTCTGAAAGGGTTAAAAGCAAGATAAAGTATATAGAAAAAGTAAACATCTTCATTTCAACCTTGTGTCATTCATATAACTAGGTTCATTCACAATTGGGGTTTCAAATGCAACGTCTAACTTTTAAAAAGACTCCAAAGTCCAATTTCAGAATTTAATTCTATTTAGATTATAGCAATTGCAGTGGATTTTTAAATGCCAATAAATAAAATGATGTCTTTTCTAATTAATAATTTTTTAAAAAAAGATTTGGATATTATATGTAAATGTCCTTTTGAATATTTTAAATTAATTATAGCAATTGTCTTAACTATAATTCTTTTTTAAAATAGTAAAAAAGAATTTATAAATCATTCAAATTATTCCAAAGTCTTTGCATAAGAAACATGTTTCCCTCTATGCAAGTACATGTTCATTGGGTGAATTTGATAGAAAAAAAAATCTTGTCAAAAATTTCAAAAGCTTGAAAATTTGATTAAAAGGCTGCAAGGGATAAGATTTTTTTCTTACCCAAATTTGGCTACTTTTTTATATTTATTAAGTTCATAATTTATAGCTCTAAGTGCACATCACATATACAAGAAATAATCATGCAAAAAACATGTTTAGTTGTTCATAAAAGTTCATTAAATGTCATTTTTTATTTTTTTGAACTTGTAAACAAAAATATTGATGCACAATTATTTATGCATGTGAAAAATCATCACCAACATATGAATTACCTTATTTTGGGTTTTTTACAAATTTTTCATTTAAATTTGCTATGTGTAAATGTTATTCATAAAAAGTAGCCCTAAAAAAGTCCAAAAGTTTTTTTTTTCAAAACCATGAATGAGCCCAACTACAATAAAGTAACATCAAATCATGTGAAAGTACATGTCAAATACCATTCAATTGTGCTATTAAGTTTATAAAAATCTAATTCCAAAAAATTAAAGTTAAATGAATTTTAAAAGTGAATTAAAAGTACATTTGAAATTAACTAGTTAATATGTGTTCAAACCTATTTTTCTATTAGAATAAATAAATAAATATGCACTAAGTTATGATATGAAGATCATCATATATTTTTAAAAAGTTATTAATTTTTTTAAAAAACCTTTGTTAAAACTTAGTTTACACCTACTTGAAACAAAAAGCCCACACAAAAAAATACACATCCAAATTTCCTTGTTTTTAAAAAAACCTACTTGAAACCTACTTTTACAAGTTGTAATCCAAAGTTAATGCACAATAATGAAAAAACATCTTATCAAGTTGATAATTCAACTAAACATTCAATGGTCCACAATTTTATGATGGGTTTTATTATTAAATTTTTAATTGATTTTTTCCAATTTTGGCACTTGATGGGTGACACTAATGTGAACTTGTAGTTGTGTTAGTAGTTTGGGTTAAGTGGATTGAAGCACAATATTTTAAGAGATTTTTTTTCTAGCATGTACATTTGACATCATTTTGATAATAACATGTACAATGTCTTGCTAGCGTCCATTGTGCACAATGCCTCAATATAACAATTGTAATTTTGGAATTAATTCTACATGATATTTAAACATGACATGAAGTTGATTGCAAAACCCTTCAACATTTTGTAGAAACTTTGCATCTAAAATAAAGTTGCATGGGGAATGAAAGCCCATTCCATCATAATTGCATTCCAAGCACTTGGTCAAAAAAATGTGACACATTCCACTAATGCATAGTAATGGGAAAATTAGATTTATAAATAAATATTATCCATGATAAAAAAAACCATTAAAGGGTGTGGAAAATGCTAAAAACTATAATCTAAAATTTTGAAAAATCACAACATGAGCACAATTATAATTTGGATTATTATTATTATTAATTTGGAATAGGCTCCATTAGTTGCAAAATTTCAATGATAAAATTTTGATTTAAATTGATGATGTTTTAAAACTCTTTTTGAATGTTTAAAGCACAAAAGTTATGTTTATTGACAATCTTTTTTTATCAAACATTTGTTTTCTATAACAAATGTGCATCATTTTCTTTTTAAATTGGAGAAGATTTTAATATTGGCGATTGAAATAACAACATGAGTTGAAATTGTTGAAATTCACGTTTACAAGACATTTTGGTATTTTGATTCAAACCTACTTCTGCTTTTGAAATTTATGAAATTTGAGGATGTGCTTTGAACAAAAATTATTCATTTTTAAGTGATAAAATTCATGGATACATCATATATATGATCTAAGATCAAGATGTAGTCAAAAAATATTTTAATGTAGCACATAATTATAAATTGGATATGAAAAATGCAAAATTTGGGATATTAAACCAATATATGAATGCCACATGTCAACTTCTATTTTAGAAAATTAAGGATTTCAACCTTGGCATCATTGGATCATTATACTATGTTTTTCACCCAATTTGCAAGGTCATATATAAGTGGAAATGTGGAGATTGAAAAAGAACAATGATTCATTACAAGACACATGCACTTGTTTAGTAATTAAACATTCCTCAATACATATAAGAGTGCTCAAGGAATATAACATAAGAGGAAAGTAAAAAAACATTCCTCTTCAACCCAAATTGATTTGAGTTTCCTCTTGTCTATTTTGCTTTGCATGCACCTAGGTGTGTACTTACATAAGAAGAAATCTTGGGCTTTTTCACTACCACCCATTGCAACTACTTGTCCATTTTGAACACTATTTGATTAATTATTATCATGCACAAATAGCAAGTGAAATTGTTTGCTAGTTATTTGTGCATAATTTTCATACTGAAAATAATGATTGCCTTGTTTATTAACATTGGATTTCTTCCTCCATGTTGGATTTTATAATAATGGAAATTTTTTTGACATGGAAAATATTTCAACCCTAGACTCCTTGCAAGAGTGGTAATATTGTTTTGTCATTATTTTCACAACTTTTCGACTATCAACATCTAGCATAAGTTGAATGAAAGTTTCATAACAAGTGGAGAATGTTATTCATAAGCTATAGCTTGCACTTATTCAAAAAGTCACCTAATTTTATATTTTAACAATTTTGAATTATCGATGTGGAAATTAAGGTAACATTTAACATTATTTACACATTGCACTATAATGCTTAATTTTTTTTGACATTTCTTCAACTATCAAGTACATGGTACATGAGTTAAATTGTACACTTTTATCATGTTGAAACTATTGCTCATGGGTTGCATTTTACAATTATCATAATTAATAAAACACATGCAATAACTTATAAAGACTTCACATCTTTTGAATTATCAACAATTGCACATGAGTTGCGCACATGAATTGAATCATTCATCTTGAATGTGTTAAATCAATCAATATTTAATTACATTTTGCACTAACCACAATTTCTTAAAATTAATGTATAAAAACTTGTTATGTTTCACATTTATATTTGAATCAAATATTAAATCAAAATATTCATACATACAAAGTCTAATGTTTATGTAAACCTTTATATTGAAAAAAATTTAATGTTCAAACTTGTACATTTACATAAATTTAAAATTATGTTTTTCCCTTAGTTTGTTCATCACTCGATAAGTTTTTTATTACAAATGTTCATGATGCCACAATAATAAAACCTCAAAAAAAATCCTTAAATTATTTTTCCATTTTATATCCTAATGTATGAGAATATAAATCCTAGCTAGATTTTAAAATATTTTTTGGCTATATTATTATTTATATTGTTATTATGATTTTTTAAAAAAAAGGCTTATTTTGTTACAAATTTATATGTAAATATTTAGAGATGAAAAATTTCAATTATTTGAAAATAAAAACAGTAAAAAAATGTGATTTCATAATAATTATATCAATGAATTATTATTATTGTTATTATTATTATTTTCAATTTTGTGATGTTCAAATGATGATCATTGATAAAAAAATGTATTAAATGATTGTTTAACCTATTGTTTCTCACCCTATTATTACTTAATTTTCTAAATATATACATATCTAAACCAACATATATTAATTATAATTCTTAATTATTACATAATCTAAAGTAATTATAAATTACTTTTGAATATATAATACCATTTTTAAAAATAATCAAATTAAGTCTTTTACCCAACAACTAATATATAACACCTTAGATTTTTTCACACATATTTTAAATTTTTAAAAAAGAATGATCCCCCTCAAACTTTTTCTTTGAAATTTCATTATTTTTTAATGTTTTCCCCAAAAAGAATGACCAACTTGCGAAAATTTGCCACTAAAAATAAAACAAAAAATATTGTAAAACCGTGGGGCGGGGGGTGAAGGGGGCTAATCCAACTATTTAATGCCAAAATATCACCAAATTATGTTTCTTTTATTTCGACAAAGGTAAAATGTATTGTTATATTATTAGAAAAAATAATATAAATAATATGTTGCAATATGTTTTTTCAAAGTTGTGTCATTAATCATTTTTATTAGTCTATAACTAATGTTGTTAAACGAATATGATGTTGAAAAAAATGGTTATATTGATTATTTGACTAATTTTTCTTCTAGTGGACATTTTTTGCCAATTTAAAGAGGGGGGGTGGGACCATTAACAATGGTTTTTTTTATCAAATTTAAATTTGATATTTTTTTCAAAGTAATTTTTGAAGGATTTAAACAATTTTGCAATTCCATGACTATTCCATAAGCAAATGTAGGTAAAACTACTTATCGGTGATTACAATTTGAATAACATTATAATTTTTTAAATAAAAATTATACATAATCATATTGAGAAAAACAAAACTTACAATTTTTCAAAAATTGAACATATATTTTACACAACAAAAATATATTTGTTAAATATTTAGTAATAATACATTGAATTTTTAATGTAAAAATGAGTGGTCCTATCCTTGGGTGGTACTAGTAGGAACATCACATTTTAATTTTCTTGGACTCATCAAACTTTGAAAAATCATAAGAAACACTTAAATGAATATTTTCATAATTAAAAAAAAAACTTATTAGGTTTCATAAATTTTAAAATTTCAGTAATATAAAGAATATTATGTATTTTGATGTTCCTAATCATTACATTTAGAAAAAGTTTCAAGAATGTAATGCTTGTTTTTTTTAAACTTTTTGGTTAGGATCACAAATTTGGAACATGATTTATGAATTGTTCTATGAATTTTTTTCCTAAAGTAATTTGGAAGTCATTTTATTTTTGAGTTTTTATTTTACAATTAATTAATTAGATATGATTGAATTATGAATTTTTAAAGTTGAGATTGTCAAAATTTTAAGGGGTCATTTTAATTAGAAATATAAATATATATTTTTTAATTTTTAAAATTCCCAAATAAATTTGAAATCATATATTAAAGCATGCAATTAATAAACATGAAAAATAATAATTATTATAAACAAATTTAATGAAAAGGGTTCCATAAAAATAATTTGGTTGGTTTTGTTTTTAACCATTCCTCAAGATGGTTCCTAATTGTTTTTGCATTGAATGAATGAGAGTGGTGTTTATAACAGGAATGTTTTTCAAAAAGCCTTGGAATTGCACAAGTCCAAGCACTTGAAGAATGCATTCTTTGTGTTCATTCATTCTTATTGCTCCTCAAAGTTATACCTTGATGAGCATAAATAAAGAGGAGAGGAGAAGCAATCACACCCATCAAAAGGCCCAAACTTTCGCCTACATTTATAATAAATGTAGACAGTGCAATTGAATCTATTTCAAAAGGATTAAATGTAATTGAGGGTGTCACTGTGATTGGGGCTCCTAGAGCTCTAAGCTTGATGTGCTCTCAAGGTTCTCGTGCAGCAAAAGATGACCAAAAGATCAAAAAAATGAGAAAGTGTGCAATCAGCGCGCATGCGAAGCCCACTGTCGACGTGGCAGGCAGCTGCTACTTTGAAAAAGAAATCTATTTTGGATGAGCAAAAGGGCTGTGGCAGTTTTTACAATTCGTCATGATCAACTGCCGAACGCGGAAGTGTGAGTACTTGCAACTTCGAGGCCATGAAGAATTGGCGAAGCTCAACTGCCGCCTTCAGCCTCAGGCTCTCCCCCCCCTCCCTTTTGCGCCGAATGCG
>Ga0116229_10003748_pt1 | contig 25015 bp, 20 predicted proteins | sample S1TSphgellanicum_3_FD_87313 | JGI IMG/M metagenome (GOLD analysis project Ga0116229, IMG submission 87313) | Host-associated microbial communities from peat moss isolated from Minnesota, USA - S1T2_Fc - Sphagnum magellanicum MG | ecosystem: Host-associated > Plants > Peat moss > Unclassified... | reverse complement strand
CCTTTGGCCCACCTATATAGGTGAAAGGAGGACACCATTTTCCAAGGCATATAAAAGTGAGGAGGTATGGAAAAAATGTTGGGGAAAATATTGGGAACCCATTGGGAACTTGAAAGGAACATAGTGCGAACACATTGGGAAGTCGGGAAAAATGAAAAAGAAAAATAAAATTCCCCCGACCCCCCCCCGACCCCAACCAACCAACCCACCCAAAACATAAAAGGAAAAAAAACAAGGCACCTTGAGTGCATGCTTGGGCCTTCCCATTGGCTGCATGAAATTTTTCTTCCCAAAAGACTTCATCACCATTTTTGGCATGGGCTAACCCCCTTTTGCAAAGAACACCCCACTTATTCAGTGTTGGGGCACATTTGATTTTTAAAATTAATTGATGGGTAGAAGTGAACAAAATGGACTTTGATACATAACACTTTAGTCTTTTGCTTATTTGATCATTTTGCAAGCAAAATGGGTTCACAGACTAGTTACCATATAAAAAGAAGGGCCGGGGGGGGGGCGCGGGGGACTGGGAAAACCACCAATTTTTTTTGTAAACCAAGTTCATCTCCTCTTCACCTCCACTGTTGCTACATATATTTTCATTGCTATTACATGTACTATAATTAACCTTGAACCTTGTGCGTTAAATGCTGAGTTTCAACAATTCATAGTCCGATTTAATAAAATTTCCTTACTTTACTGATACGACTGATTTGAGGTTGAAAGAGGGGTTTGGGGGTGAAAGGAGGCCCAAAGACAGGGTGAAGACAGGATGACTTGGAGATAACTTTAATATAGAGAGTGTGTCAAATAGGCTCGAGAGTAGGTGTGCAAAAAAAAAATTATGACCAATAAATTCGCTGGATTTGGTGGGTTCAATTTTTTTTTTTTTGTAGTTTTTTTTAGTGAACTACCAGTTAAATGTCTATTAGGGTTTGATAGGTTTGTGAGATCTTTAAAGTACCAATGGAAATACTAGAATGGGACCATTATTTTCAATGTTCAGCAGAATAGGGTTGTGTGTAGACTTGAAGATTTCTCTTTCAGGCCAATGGGGTTGCTGGATTTGGGGGTCTGAATTTGTTTTCTTCTTTATCTTCAGTGAACACCATCAATAAGAAACCCCAGTTTATAGTGAGGGTATTATCCCACGCCAAAAATAGGTACGAACAGTTTTGAAAATAGAAATTTCATGTAGCCAATGGGAAGGCTCAGCATGTTGGGAATGTGCCTTAATTTATTTTCTTTTAAGTTTTGGGTGGGCGGGGGGAGGATTTTTTTTCTCTTTTCCTTGTTCCCAACATGTTCCCAATGGGTTCCCATGAGGTTCCCAATATGTTTACAGACAGGGTTCTAGCAGATTACTTGTGCACTTTATCAGTTTTCTTCCATCAAGTGACTGCCCAGGTTGTTTGTGGTCATTAAAAATAATGCAAAAAACCTAGGATTTCATAGATTTTGCAAAATACCTAGATTTTCATTTAACACTGACTTAGGGATTACATTATGAGTGATAGCTTAATATTAAGTGAATATTAACTTAACATAAAATGTTCATGGTAAGTAGATGTAAGTTCTAAATGACTAGCAAGGTGTTAGGGGACTCGACACTACAGTCCTTAACACCAAGTGTGAATGCACCTTAAGGATCGGAAATGTAAGTCCACAAGCTAGGATTCCCAGATATTCTCAAAATGTATCTCTGGAGTCTGATAAGGTTCCAAAGTAAAAATGGCCATATTTTAATGCCACACTGCCTTTATGCATGGGAGCCATGCATTAAAAGGTTGATGCACATGCGGCACCCTGTTCACACAATCCATGACTGCTTTTGAAATGGAAAAGCCTCCTTGATCCAGACGTCTTCAGCAAACACATATTGCGGGATTCCTTTTGACCCTCAACCAGTTTGGGGCAAAGTAAAACATGTGCTTTCCTCTTGAATGCCCGGGGTATGAAACAATGGTTCAAAACCAGGCTGGGTATCAGTTGGTTTTCTCACAAAGAACAAAGAGGGTGTCATCATTGGTGTGATACCCACAATGAAACTTGCCCCTCAATTCTCGCTTCAATGAGAGCTGCTCACATGAGAGTCATCTTATAAATAAACAAATAGAAGTATGAGAAGCACCCAGGGTATAAAAAAATCAAAGGAAATTTTCAATTTAGAGGTTTAGGATTAAGGGGCTACATATTCTAGGGGTAGGTAATAGAGTTATCTGTAAAGTCATGCCTTGTTGGGCCTGAGTTGCACCCCTCATTTGATGCTTCATCCCCTCCTGGCTGTTGTCTGCAAAGTCTTGAAATTTTATTAAGTAAGGGTATGAACACAACCGCAAAGTCTTGAAATTCTATTAAATAAGGGTATGAAATACTGAAACGCAGGATTAAATGCACCAGGCTCGAGAATATTTTTTAAATGAAATTTGTTTGATAAACATACAAATAATTAGCTTCAATTCCTTTAAATCTTGTAAAATTAAGATTCTTAAAAAATTGATTTGAAAGATTATGCAAGAATTGATTGAAATAAAGCATGTCAATTTTAAAATAGATTCGAATTTTAATTTTTTTTGAAATATAATTTTTTAAAATTAATTTGATGTTATTTTTTAAAGTTCAAAAAGGATTTGATGAAGATTTAATAACAAAAATTATAAGGAAATTCATTTTTAATTGATTAATTTGTTTGTATCGTTGTTGCATTTTGTGTTATAAAAATTACTGTTGCCTTATATAGTAGACGTGCATGTATGATTTTAAGTTTTACTAAGCATGTACAGAGCAAACACAACTAGTTTTTTTATTAGTTGTGGGTACATTTATGCTAATCATTCTCATTTTCTCATGATGAATATCATTTGTAACATGAACATATGGGCCTGAAAACCTTTCTTTATACATCCCTTAAACCTTTCCATATACATCTTTTAGAACTACATTCAAAACAAATTGCAAAATTTTATCATAGTAAATCCTAAATTCTTTTAAATGAATGTTCCATTTTGAACAAATCTTATTGACATGTCTTGACCAATGTTGCTTGGTTCTTTTTTTTTCCATAACTGGAAGGGCATATCTATGTCAAAAAAAATTGTGCCCTCACAAGGTATCAAATAATAGGATTTTCAAATTATGAAAGACCTACATGTTATCAAATTGCCAATGTACACAATAACCTCAATTACCAATTTCCTTGGTTATGTTTTTGAAAATACTCACATGCTATGAACAAGACCATCTCCACCTTGTGATGAAAAACACTTTTTCATATTAAATTTTTTATAATAAAAATATTCTTAAACTCAAGAAAAGACAAGATGAATACCCCAAGTTTGGTCATACATAAGGTGAGATTTTTAAAAAACCTACAAAAAAGTACATTAGCATTCAACAAATTGATGGTTTTTCAAGTTTCACCTTGTGATTCTGTTTTTCGGAGTGCCTTTGTAACAATAAAATAATTACTAGAAATTGTAATTGCAAATAATAGTATTGTGGTTTGGGGTAATAGTATGAATAAAAATAGGGAATAAAATAATGAGTCTCATGGGCCTTACAAAAAGAATTTTTTGACTAACGGCATAAAGGTTACTTATGAATAATTTCGATAATTGTTTTGGGTTAGTAATAATAGGAGATCAACTATGTAAACTTGATCAAATCCTAACTCCAAATAATGTAAAACCTATCCATAAAAGGATGACAAATTATATGTGGCACATGACGATTGGTTTGATACATGGGGAATAGATGTAGATGAATATGATTGACTATTCATCCATTTTTTTCCTTCAAGTATATAAGGGGTAAAGATTAGAGCTTTTGGCGCATAATTTGCATTCAATAATTTCATTTTGTTAATTGGATCAAAATTTATAGAAATATCATATGTGAATAGGAAACCTTGAAAAAATAAAATGTGAAGATTATTATGAATATCATTGTGAAAACTTTATAATTTTTTGGTGAATGATGCCCATACATGAAAATCTTTGGACACATGTGATGAACTTCCTTGAAGTGTAGTTCTCGTATAAAGATTCGACTTTAGGCGGATGGGTGATCCTATCCCAAAAAAATGTAAAGTCTAATGTTGGAAATCATGTGAATGACAAATATTGCAAGTGTTCTTTTGAAATATGTTTGATATTCTACCTCTAGCTAGAAGGGATTAATCAAAAATTAATTTTCATAGTTCCAAACCCCTTCTTAGTTACACCTCCACTGCTACTACATAGATTTTCATTGCTCCTATTTGTACAGTTAGTATAAATCCTCTCAAACCTTGTGCATTAAATGCTGAGATTCAGCATTTCATACTGAGATTTCCTTACTTTACAGATACCACTAAAAGAGGGGGTTAAGGGGTGAAAGACAAGGTGAAGACAAGGTGACTTTATGAATTTTTTTAATGTATGCAATAGGATAAGGTAAAATGGCCCATCATCAAACACTTTGGCAAATCTTTCTCAATTCTTCTCCATTTTAAGTGATTTAAAATGTTATAGGAGCACCTTTTCAAGGTTTACAAATCATCTTTGAAATGTAAAGCCAAATGAGCACCCAAAAAAAAGCAATAAAGAAAATACATTTTTACAAATTGCGAAATGCATTTTTTTCATTTTTCTTCATTTTGACCTGTCTTATTTCATTGGTGAATAACTTTCTCATTTTACTTTTTTTCAAATTAAACAATTTAAATTGCTTTGAAATGGCCATCTCAAACTCTATCAATCACCTTGTAACTCTTAAGGCAACAAAATAATATAGGAATTTTTGAGAGGTTCTAAAAAAGGCTATGACCTATTCAATTGAGAATTTTCTGTAAAAACAACCCCCTACTTTGGGGAGCTATAACTTCCTCACCTCTAGTCCATTTTTGCCTATTTTTAGTGCAATAAATGTGCAAAGAGGAGAGCTCCATCTATCCTTTCGACATCATAAACAATGAAGCCCTCCTGCAAAAACGACAAGAAACCCTAACTTAAGGGTACTATGATTGGTGCCTCTTTACCCTAATGCAAAAGTCCTTAATGTGCACTAAATATCACCATGATACCATGAAGTTGAGGATCATTTTTAAACGAAAATACTTGCTACAAACTGGTCAGTAATATTGACAAGTCCAAGTGTAAAGGCTTAATGATTTTTCACTTTTTGAAATGAGCTAACTCATGGTTATGTTCAGGGACAGGTGAACATTAAACACTAATTTATTTTAATGTACATATGCTGTTTACTGTGCAGTGGAGATGCTCTAAGAGTCAGTTTGGAGTAATCCACCTATGAATTGTCTAATACAATGGCAAGGTAGGATAGGTTTTAGGGTTCAGGGTTCAGATACTTTCTTGGGATCATGGTCCCTCCTCTTGGATTTTTTTGCTCTTATAAATCTGAAGAGTCACCACTTGAAAACTTGATATCAAAATACAAATCAATTTCTGAGATGAAGATTAGCATCTTCAAACCTAGACTCAAATCAATGTGCAAGAGCATCCGATGCAATGCAATCAGATGCTCCGTGCAACTCAATATCATACTACAAATTTCTTGTGACCATGGTTCCTCCTCTTGGACTTTTTTGTTCTTCTAAATCTGAAGAGTCACCACTTGAAAACTCAATATCAAAATACAAATCAAGTTCTGAGATGAAGACTAGCATCCTCAAACCTAGACTCGAATCAATGTGCAAGAGCATCTGATGCAATGCAATCAGATGCTCCATGCAACTCGATTATCATACTACAATTTCTTGTGACCATGGTTCCTTCTCTTGGATTTTTTGGTTCTTATAAATCTGAAGAGTCACCACTTGAACTTGATATCAAAATACAAATCAATTTCTGAAATGATGCCTAGTATCCTCAAATGTAGACTCGAATCAATGTGCAAGATCATCTGATGCAATGCAATCAGATGCTTCCATGCAACTCAATATCATACTACAAATTACCAGTTTCTTAGATGAAGGATAGTACCCTCAAAAATCTGTAGTATCGACATGCAAGATGCAAGAGCATCTGATGCAATGCAATCAGATGCTTCTGCAAAAAAATGATATCATGCTACATATCAATTTTCTGAGATGAAGGATATAACTATCTTCAAACCTGGAGTATCAATGTCCAAAGAGCACTTGGTATTGCAATGCAATTGGTTGATTCTGTGAAAATCAATATCATACTACAAATCAATTTCTGAAATGAAGGCTAAGTGTCCTCAAATCTGGAGTACAAATTTACAAAGAGCACTTGATATTGCAATGCAAACAGATGTTTCTGTGAAAATTCATTTCATACTACACAACCCAACACTGCAAATCACAACAGTAGGAAAAAGAATTATACATGTAGAACCCCAGAAATAGAAACCCGAGAAATTCAATCCTTATGTATCCTCAACTGTGGTCCAGATAACTTCCTCAAGAGTTTTAAGGATTTTACTGTACTACCTGTCAACCATGGAGACAAGTTGACAGTCATCTACAAAAATGATTTGTGTCCAGAAACTTGTGTGCACTTGTGCATGTCTATCTGGAAAGAAATCACTGGTTTGTTGTTGCAAGCAGCTTCCAGGATTTAGGTTTGAGAAAGAATGGGTCTCTTACTATGGCAAGCGAGAGCTCAATGTCCCAATGAGGCAAGCTCCTTGAAGCTGCAAGACACAAGCAGGACTAATAGAACAGCAAGAAGTCTTGGATAACAACCATGGGTTATACCCAAGGTGCAGGAAGCTGGAGAATGGCGTTGTGTACTAGACCCGGAAGAAGTAGAACCTGGAGAACCTGGATTAACGTTCTCGAAGTCTGAGATTGAAGAACCTGTGCTCTGGAAACTCCATGTGTGAACCTTGTGATTCACAACTCCACTTCCCGTTGCTGCTGAGAATCCAACAAACATGTACTGGTTGACGTAAGCTGAGAGATCGATGTCGACGACGAGAAGGGGTTCAGCTGGTTTCGGGTAATCACTGGTGGTAGCAAACGGTGTGATCGAAACATTCATCTTCCGCGCTTCTCCGTCGTAATCGATCCAAGCTTTGATATGCCCTGATGTCAGATTCACAAGTTGTGAATCAGAGGAAGCCGCCTTTGCGACAACCGAGTCCAAGCTGTTGATGTCGACGCCGATGTGGTTGTTGTCGATGTCCCAGAACTCTATGTCCTTGTGAATGTCGAACTCCACAGCGACTGTGTGAGCTAGAGAATCTGGAGTAGCTGTGCTGGTATCGTTCACAGGACTGAGAAGTCCGAGCCATGGTCCCGAGCTTCCGAGAGTGGTGTTGTCTGGAGCAATCACAAATGCGAGTCCTTCTCCCATAGAAGACGACGACGACGACGACGACGACGACGACAGATCATCAGCATCATCGTCTGCAGCAACCTCGATGGAGAAGATGAAGCTCGTCTGGAAAGAAAAGCTTGCTTGGGAGTTCGTGTCAATGAATTGGATTGGAGCTCGATACAAAGCTCTTCCTGAGCTTTTCTGCGTGAGCTCCAATGCTAGATCCTCCTGTGCAACAGAGGCATCCCCCAGCAGAGACAAGTCTTTGTGGTTGCCGTTGTTGGAGAATTGGACAAAGGAGAACGTCGTACCTTGAGCTGCTGCACTCTTGACTACTACAGAAAACGCTACGAACACCAACACTAGCCACGTTACTGCCGCCGCATTTGTTCCAGAATCTGCACACTCATGTGCGCCAGCTGCTCGTTTCTTCAGGCTGGTCCTGCTACACTGCCGTCGCCTGTCCTCTGGCATTTCGATCAGCGCCATCAGAACAAATGAAATCACGAAAACAATACGAAGATCAATCAGTGAACAAACTGCAATATGTTTCAAAACGCGACCACCTCTGCATCCTCCTCGCTCTCTCTCTCTCTCTCAGACAGCAAATATAGGTCTCAAAATCGAAGAGACCAACTTCTGGGGACCCGGACACGCACACAAACAGCGCAGATTCAAAAAAGGAAGCTACAAAGGACTCCGAGAGATTTTTGAAAAACAGAGCAATCGGTAGAAAAATCCTTGAAAATCGACGTACCCACCACAATCCAACAACCGCAAATTCGCTGCAACAACAACAACGACAACAACAACAACAACAGCGTCATAAATGGCTAAGACAACTTTTCAGCTTCTTCAAAGAGTTGAAGACGCGCGAGAAACCAAAAACAAGGCACGCACACACAAGAGAAAGAGCGAGAAGAAGAAGAAGAAGGCGGGAAACAGGTAAGTACAACATCGGTGTTCGAGGAGAGGATCGTCAGCAGCGGCGCGACAGCTGAGGACGAGGAAGAAATCAGGTCTCAGTCGCCGGCGGGCGGAGTTGCACTTGCTGCACTGCACTGCGGCTGCTCTCGCACCTGTGGAGACGGACGTAAGTAATAGCCTCCTACGAGGGAGAATCAATTGGCCAAGTAATTTATGTGCCAGACCCCTCTCTCTCTCTCTCTCTCTCTCTCTCTCTATCTCTCTTTTGTACCTACCATCTTCCTCTCAATATACCTACTGCTCCAATCTGAATTGCTTCACTGAATTTACAAACATCTCAACACTCCACTTTAACTTATTATTATGGTGCATTCTCACACTTGATGTTAAGTCAGTGCTAAATGAAAATCTAGGTGGCATCCTAGGTGGCACCCAATGCTTTTAAATGGACCATAGCTCAATGTTAAGTGAATGCTAGCTTTAACATAAAACAAGGTTTAAAGTTCTAAATGGCTAGCATGGTGTTACTGGACTCAACCCTAGTAGAGTCCCTAACACCTAATGTGAATGTACCTTTATTATTATGGTGCATCACACTTGCTGTTAAGTCAGTGTTAAATGAAAATCTAGGTGGCGTCCTAGGTGGCACCCAATGCTTTTAAATGGACCATAGCTCAATGTTAAGTGAATGCTAGCTTTAACATAAAAAAGGTTTAAAGTTCTAAATGGCTAGCATGGTGTTACCGGACTCAACCCTAGAAGAGTCCCTAACACCAAGTGTGAATGCACCTTTATTCTCTTTTGGTTACTCTTTCTTCACTTATTATTCTTCTTACTGTCCATTTCTTTTGCACCCAAAGTATGGAGTATATTGCACCCTCAACCCTTCTCTGTCTGTGTGTTAAGTATTCTCTATTCTTCAAATCAGTGTTCTTTTTTTTTCTTTTTCTTTTTCAGTTTTGTGGTGTTGCTCAAGTGGCAATCATCCATAAGTATGTTTAGCCAAATTTGGCGATATTACAAATATGACAGTAAAAAATCCAGAGCACTTCTTCATATTGTAAGCAGTTGTTAGCAATTTTTGGCAATTTTTAAAATAAAACCTTAATTTTCAGTCATGCTTTTTAAAGGAAATTTGTGATAGAATATTCCTTTATCAAAATATTTTTTCACAAAATGGCAAAACTCCCCCATCAAAAAAATTCACAGCCTTCAAATAAATACTTCTCCAATATGATTTTATTGGCAAATCACAAAACACCTCACTCTACTTAACTTACTCTCTCTTTTCACTTTCCATGTCTTTTGCACTCAAATTATGACGCCAGGGGCCAGAACACTCCCTCTTTATTTGTAAGCCTCTTCCTCATTCAATGTTTGGTTCAATCTGAATTCACTTCATTGAATTACATGAGATACCTTTGGCCACTTCCTCTAGAGATCAACTTTGTAATTTTTTTGCACCTAAATTAAGGATCCACCCCAGCAAAAGATATGCAAAGATTGAAAACAATGTCTTAGCTTCAACCATTCAAATTGGTTCTCTTTAATTCTCACAAAGTTCATGAAAATTGTATTACAATCTTATACTGGGCTCTACCAATCACTCAAAGACAACTTCTCAAAAGAATTCAAGACACTAATAACCTAACAGCCAACAAACTCTTTTTTTTGTTTTCCACACCTACACACAAGACTATTCCAAAGGACTGTCGTCTATACTTGTGAGTGAGTACTTTTTACACTGATATTATAACCCTTCTCTACACAGAGATGGAGTTTCAATGTTTCAGATCTTTTGCATGACAATACAAAAGATGAGGTATACCTTCCAAACATTATTGAACTACTACAACAACAACAACAAAAGAATTGAAGGGAAATTGAAAGGACTCATGTCTTATCAAAGAGCTATGTAATGGCGTGCTAAAGTGGCAGTTCTACTTTTGCTAGTGACCTGTGACAACTAATGTACCTACCGAATATCAAGTACTAGTACAGAAGTCATACTTTGAGGAGGGTCAGCAAGGCATGGAAGTTAAGAGGTGGCCAACTCCACTGCAAAACCAAACATACTCCATAATAATAAATGGGTTGGGGGAAACCAAGCACACAGATTTATGATATCAGGATAAAATTGTCAATGTTCAGTCCAGCAAAGGAGTGATTTGTCTTTTCGCTTCCATAGATTTTCCATCCCATTGGAAGTGCAACTTTAGAAATATTTGCAAAATTAAGGATGCATATTAAATGTATGCAGATGTATATATGTACTAGTAGCAATCCATCCCTTGTAACCTGTATGCACCATAGTTCCTAGTACTCTAATAATTTTCTAGAATTAGACTCTACATAACATAAACCTAGCTGTGCGGTTTAGTTTCAAAAGCTTTATCAATTGCTCTTGAAAGTGTTCCCATGTCCAATCTGTTTATACTTGGTGTTTCACAACCATTGCAAAAAATTATTGCATGTAAGTAATGTATATGTATAGTTGGTAACTTAAACTAAGTGTCTCCCTTTTCTTCATGATAAGATGATATTCTTAGCTGCTAACAACATATCAAGTCAGTAAGTTAAAACTAAATTTCTCACCTCTTTTTTTAATAATCACCACAGGAAGACATAATTAGTTGTAAAATGCAATTGTGAAGAAGAACAACTCCATCACAACCTAGTCAGTAATGTAAGTTAGAGTTTGTCTTTTCTTCTTTTCTCAACCAAACAAGTACTAATGTTTAATACATCCAACACAGAGAGTGTTAAATTATTTCTCCATTCTCACTCATAAACATGACAAATTAGACAATGTAAAAGAAAACACTAATTAAATGCCATCGCCTGGGCGAATCATCATAATCGACTAATCAAAAGAAGTCATTTTCTTTTACAAGCGCTTTTGGAGTTTGCTGTGAATACTTATAAATCCAAACTCAGGTTCAAGATATTCAAAGGTTATATTTCATTCAAAGTACCATCCAGTATGTATATGTAATTGTAATGTTGCCACTGCCAGTGAAGATGCTCTTTGAGTCTCTACATTATATCAAAATCATGCAACTCGTGAGACTTTGAATGGCTGTTGGTTATAGAGCTTGTTGTCCTTTTACTTACTGCCATCCCTTTCACTTAAATTGATGATACTACCACTAGCCCTAAAATATAATGGACAACAAAAAACAAATTCTGTAAAATGCAGATTCCAAGGCATGTTCTTCACATAAGTTTCAATTTGAAGTTGTAAGACCTTGGGAGTTTGCACTTTGCACTCTGTCATGCAGTTGAATCCCAAATCCAACAGTCAGATCGCAACTAAACCCAAAACAACAGCAACAAATCCCAAGGTTACTTTTTTGGGTTCCATTATGTCCAATTTCTATCCCAACAAGAGGTAGAAATTTAGAGCATCTTTCCCAAGTGAAGAGTCAAATCTTTGTAGAATGTGCTTCAATTTTAAATGCTCCTTCATAGGCTACATAAAAAATTTGGTTTTCAGCATAAATAGATGTAAAAATTAATTGTGCAAATTAAGCAATTGCAACAAAAGATGTCCTTATACGCCAAGTGATTTTATTGAATTTTGAGTGAATTCACTGATCCTACCAAACAGGACCTAATGGGATGACTTGAATCCACTAATATAATGATCAGGGACTAATGAATTGCACCCACATTCTGTAATAATATAATATGAAACGGGTAAAACACGACAAGCCCATTAATAGGACAAGCAGCCTTGTGGAGGTGACAATGGGTTTATTAAGACCTGTTTCCCTCACTGGTGTGCCCATGGCACTTGTTTTTTCCCAATTCTTTATTTTACCAATGTTGCAATTTTTTTCTCAAAATTTAGGTTTTGCACTGAAAAAACAAAAAGAATTCAAGTTTGTCTGGAATGCTTTTTAACAACCTATTAAGAATTCACCACAAAGAAAATCACTGGACCCTGGTGAATTTCATATAGAGGATACTTTCGGCATTTGTCCAGTTACCAGTATTCTAATGTTTACCATGAGTAGCATTGGGAATAGTGGTATCATGCAAACCACCACAATCCTATCTATAAAATAAAAAAACTTGTGAAGAACCATGCTTGGAATCCTTTGAAAAACTACATAAAAGGATGTGAAAGAGTGTAGTTCTTTGGAATAGGGTTACCATTAAGGGTGTTGGTCAACCAAAAGAACATCCTTTAGGTGGGTTCTGGGAATTTACATGGCGCTATGGTTCAACCAAGCAAATAGTACATGTTATGTAACACATGTACATATTTTTTCATTTCAATAATTTGGGCTTCACACTGCTATGCACTACCAGTGACCATCAACTTTTTTTTTTCTTATGTTTTCATATGGTTTTCAACAATTCATCGTTATTTATGTCAATGTTAAATTTGATTTAAATTAATATGCATTTCATGGACATAAAAATACATGTTTTAATTTTTCTTTCATATCCATGTTGGTGGGTAGGGAAAAAGAATGAAATGGTTATAAAATGAAGATAATTATTAGAAAGGTAATGAGGTAGTTAAGTTTGGAAATGAGGTAATTGTCTTTGAAATTGTCTCTTGAAATGTCTAGGGACGTATGATAAGAATAGTCTTTGGAATTGTTCTAGGAGGAGATTCATACAATAAATTATAAAAAATCGCTCATATATCAATTCTTCAAAAACAATCACTGAAATTATTTTAAAATCCTACCTGTGGAAAAAAAATATAAATAAATAATTATTGATCTGGATTCAATAATGACTTGGTAGTGGGTTGTTTAAACAAAGTCCTAGAACAATTTATATGGTGATAGAAATAAACTATCACAATCTATGGTGAAAATATTAGTAAAGGGCAAATGGAATGGCCAATGAGAAATATCTCATGCATTTCCTCATGTGATATGAAAGGAAAAGCTGGAGTGTCAATATGATGAAAAGACATTGATTGAATGACAAAACAAATTTTACAATTTTAATTTAATTTTTAATAAAAGAAATCATTCTAAATTCAATAACTTTTTCTTTGTTGTTCTGAAAATTGTGAAATGACAAATATGCACATCACCTCGTTCATGGCTTTCCGATGAAACTAAAAATGTTGCAAGGGTGCACATTTCAAGAGGATTAAGGTGTGGTCACAAAACAAAACAAACACCTATGCTAATCCATAGATGTGTCACTTGATCATAACATAATTAAGCATTGAGATTTGTTATACGCCATGTCTATACTATTTGTAACAATTTTTTTAGCTTGGACTATGAATAGAAAGATACTAATTATATATTTCTAAAATAATTTCAAGTTTGTAGATGCTCTATTGTGGTACATGCACTTGAGGTCCAACTTTCAATCCTTCTATGAGTCATTTTAATTGAATACAATAGTATTGTGTATTTTGATAATTTTACAACTAATCACATTTTCAATTATCAAAAGAAAATCATTATTAGTCAAATGTTGATTTTTGATAAATGATGAAATGAAATGATTTGACCATGCATAAATTGTGCACGGCATATTACACCAAAAAATCAATATTAAGTTTATATTGATCATAATGAGTCATGGCTAGTCATCTTGAATTATTAAACATGAAAATAGTAGCACAAGTACCAAACTAACCATGAATACTCATATTCTTAAGGAGGGGTAAATCGACCTAGGCCAAAATGTTGTTGTGTAGTTAAATTTGAGACAATTCAAGATGCAACAAAAACAAAACATAATTCTTTTCCCTTTGATGGGGTGAGGGCTAAAGGGTTGTGAGTTTCAAGTTTTTTGGATTTTAGTGTTTATGTAAGACCAACAAGTTTTACATATTAAAATAATGTAATTTGTTATAAAACTATAAAACTTTATGTTCTTTGCTACCAAATTAATGATTCATGAAACTATTTTCATTATCACATCTATCAAGTGTTCTCTTAACAAAGAATAAGTTGTAGCTTAAATGTCTTCATAAACTATGTTTTAAATCTTTCAACAATCCATCCAGCCTTAAGCTTCTAAACTCAAATCATATTATGAAATCATCATCACTATACAAAAATGACACATAAGGTGAACAAAAGATGTCATGAAAAAATAATTTGGAACTATGTTTTTTTTTAATTTTCACCAAGCCAATATTAAAAGAATAAGCATATAAGGTAGTTCAAAACCCAAAAAATAAGATTTTTGAAAGAAATCATGTTTCTCAATTGCTATTAAATTATTATTTATAGTATACATGTGACACTATGATATTTGTAACAATATATTACAAAAATGTATTTCAAAACCCATCAAATGATTGTGAAATTTCATGAAATACCTATACATATATTGAATATGAAATTTGATTCTACCATTTTAATTTCATATGAAAAGTTTCACTCATGTGATTTCTAAAATGTACATCTAAATGAGGTTTTCATTCAAACCAACTTATGTGTGTGTAAAGGTTAAAAATATGTTGAAAATTTATTCTCCTTTGCAAGATTACAAGAATTGTGTTAACCATTAATTGGTGAATCTTCCGGAATGTTCGCTCTCATCAACAAACTGTGTAAAAATTTTGGGCCAAAACCAATTTGATTTGCCCATTGCTCCCAAAAAAATGAAACTATGCAGGTTGCTCAAAATAAAAGGTTCTATTTTGATGTATATAGTTCTTCCCCTTGGGCCCAACTATATAGGTGAAAGTGCCAAAGCATATGGGCTAAAAGTGAAGTGCTTATATATGGAGAACATGTTGGGGAACACATTGTGAACTTGGGGAACATTGTGGGAACCCATTAAGAACTTAAAAGGAACATCATGAGAACACATTAGGAAACAGGGAAAACTGAAAAAAAAAATCTTTCCTATCCCCCTCTAACTTGGGCCCTCTTATTGCCTGAAAGGAAAATAAATCCTCTCTTCCCGCCCCACCGGCCACCCCCAATAAAACTTGCATGGAAAGTCAAGTGTCCACTCTAGATAGTCCACTCTCCACACCACATACACTTTTTAAAAAAATACCTCCCCTCCAACCTACAACCTCCCAACCCTAAACCCAAAACTTAAAAGGAAAAAATCCAAAGCACCCTGAAAGCATGATTGCATTTCTGTCGCAACCCCACTTTGGGGCTAAGTGTGAAAATGCCACTCACACTCCCAAAAGTGAGAAAAATGGAGTCCTCCGAGACTCCCGAAAACTCAGAAGACGATTTGAGGGGTCAAATCTGCTCGCCTTGGTGCGTTCTTCATATCAATGAAAAGCTCTTGAAGTGTAAATGTCCAAAATGGCCTCGCATTGCCCATTTGGACATTTGCAGCCCAAGTTATGGGAAAAAGAAGGGCCAGGAGTCAAATTGTCAATTTGACTCCCGACCACTAAAAGTCGGGAATCGACCTCTTCCCGACGTCGCCTCAAGGAGTGCAACACGGCGTTGGAAAGCTCTTGACAAGAGCTACAACTTTGGTTTAGACCTCGTCCCGATCCGAGTTCGGGGCGAGGAGCTATGGCCGTCCAAAGTCCCGGGACTCCAACCCGGGACAGTTTCGGGACTCCAACTTGGGAGTCCTGGGAAAAAGAACCATTTGGATGTAGCTTTGGCGAAGAACTGCAGAGTATACTATATGGGGGAAGGTGGTGGCTTCCCCCGAGTCCAGGCCGTGGTGAATCTTGTGTGTAAAAATGCCCGTGACTTGCCCCAACACCCAAGGGTGTTCCCGAATGCTAACTAACCCTCTTGTGGTTGGTTTTGGATGTAGATTCAAGCTTGATCTTCTAGTCCATCTTCCTAGTCTAATCCCAGGACTTCTAGCACGCCCCTCCACCCCCTTTTAGTGCTGGAAGTCGGGAGCGCCCCTCAAGTCCCAACTTTCCGCAACTCAACACAGTTGGACCCTCAAGTGGGTTCAACACGGGACTTGGGAGTTCGTCAATTTCCCATTGATTGGATGAAATTTCTCTTCTCAAAAAGGTTCATCACAATTTTTTGCCTAGGCTATTACCCCTCGCAACGAACACCTTGGCTATATAAATGAGAAGGGGAGGATTTTGGGCAAAACATATGGGTTTGATATTAGGTGCTATTGGGAATACCCTTGGGGAACACATTGAAAACTTGGGGAACAACTTGGGAACATGGTAGGAACACATCAGCAATTCATGAAATAAAAAACCTCTCCCCCCTCCCCCCTGCCCCCAAAACCCAAAATAAAAAGCTAGGGCACCTGAATGGATGCTGCACCTTCCCATGGGCTGCATGCAATTTCTATTTCCAAAACTATTAGTTACCTTTTTGGCCTAGGCTAATGGCAGGAAAATAAATTTGGGGAAATAGTCACCTCTCCTATTAATTAAATGAAATGCCTCCCAATTTTTTTTTTTTGGGCAATGTGCCAATTTGATTGGCCCATCATTCCAAAAAAAAGAAATAATGGAGACTCTCCAAAACAGAAGGCTCTATTTTGAACTACATAGAATGGCCGCCAGTCATTCGATTAGTCAATTAAGACTGTAAAAACTAATCGTATGACTGTATATATGACTGTATATACACAAGTTGTGGAAAAAAAGAGTGCATTTTTACACAACATTCATTTGATGGGTAGAGGTGGACAAAATAGACTTTGATACATAACACTTTAGTCTTTTGCATATTTGATCATTTTGCTTGGATATAAGGTGCCGCCCACATCTACTTATATAAAAAAATGGTCATAACTTCCTTGCAAAAAGGAGGCAACTTACACCTACTTAGTAGGTGTAAGGTTTTTCTTGCACTTACAAAGTAGGCATAAAATGTTTCTTATGATTGCAAAATAAATGTAAATTGCTTTGTACTTTACATTACAAAGGGTCATGTTGTTAAGGCATTACACCTTGAACTCAAGCTCCACCATTTTTTCTTAAAACATTGTAATGCCTTGATAGTAAGACCTTATTTAACACACAAAATATTGTTTATTAAAGATGTGATGCAATATTAAAAGACTTGGTCCAACATGAAAATGAAGGGTTCAAAGATGGTTCAAATCTTCAACCTAACCTATTTATATGTTGTTAATAAGGCCACCTAAGTTGCTAACTAAACTATTTAGCCTAAGGCTAGGCCTAGGTTGTTTATCTAGACTACCTAGCCTGTGTTACTAACTCAAGCCAAGGTTGCTACCCAGGTTAAGCTACCTACCTACCTTTTATTAACCTATACAATAGGTATGCATTGGACATGTATCATATATGCCCATGTTTATATGTTTGGTCAAAGTTGCAACCTTGGTGCAATTAAGCATGTGGCCATCCATGAATTGTATGAAAAATCTTAGTCTAGATGCATGGAATATGCAATTGGGTGTCACATAATTTGCCACATATTATTTTTTGCAAGTTGTCCAAAGCGATTGGACACTATGGGTGATAATTTCAATTTAAAACTAATCATTAGTGTGCAAATTTTTTATAGTGACAAAAAAAATTAACAAAAAGATGAAAGGAAGCAGGTTAAAGAAAAAAATATTGGCACGATGTTAAATGTTTGGCATCATCATAGGGCCTATAAAAGATTACTACCAAAATGGATCAAGCTTTTATGTCATCAAAAAGGTGTTTTCAATAATAGTTTTTATAAATCTACTAATGTTGATGGTTCTCCCTATACAAATTACAAAAATCATTATAAATTAAAGAGGGTCTTTAATATTTTATTATGAAAATGAGATTCATAATAAGTTTGGGGGTGATGATGTAACACGTGTAGGAGACATGAGGTTATGTAACTTATACAAGTAACGCATGGGGTTGTAATTTGGATACGTAAATGTGGAGTAAGACATAAATATATGATAATTGTAAATAGATGGTTAGTTAAAGAAAACTATTCCTAGAAGTTAGTTATATTTAGTTTCAAGGGTGTCTTATATCTTAGAAATTGGACATATTTAAATTATAAGGTGATTCATTATATTATATTGAATCATCATTAATGAATCATAAGATCATCATTGACAATAAGGTTGAATATATGATTCACATTTTATAAATGACATGATAAATCATTAGACAGAGATAAAAAATTGAAGTTTTAAGGTGTAAGCATAATAAAGTGGACACAAGTTAGCATCACCAAAAAATCAAGCTTTTTCAAGCTATTCAACTTGACTACCTTGCTTGTTTTAATTAAAAATTTGTTCAATTTGACTAAAAGCCCTAGTTGTTAAAGTGAAATGTTTTTTTTAATTGGTTCAATTGACTAAAATGGCCTTTCTAACCACTTGGTCAAATTTGACATTTAATTAAACATTAGAAGAATTTTTTTTGTTTGCAAGCAAAAATGTTGTATGCTATGATTTTGGCAATTGCAATAGTAGCAAAATTTGACATTTTTAATTGTAAAGGGCAAGTTGTAAAAGATAGTATTTTTAATAATGAAATATGATTCAAAAAATGGACAAGGTTATAGTCAAATGAAACATTTTATTATTTAAATCATATATAAAAAGTCATGTGGTGGTAAATTGTTATTTAAACATTGACTTGTGGTTGTGAAGACTAAGATTCAATAATCTTTGTTATGAACATATATTACATACTATATATAGATGGATATGCACATATTTTAATGTATGTACAAATATACACGTATATACATAGGTGTGTAGGTTGCATGTTGGAGGTAAGGTAGGTAGATAGTAAACCCACTTACCTACTACCATTTATTAATTAGATTTTTTTATCATAATTTTAGAAAATAGGTGCCTATGACCTATATACTTCATTACCTATTTATTGAATCACATTGTCATTCATTTTGACTACCAAAACATGATAGTTGATTAATTGAAATTAACAAAAGGATCAACAAAAATACTAGTCTTTAACTTATTTGATCATATTGCCTCCTACTTACTGTTGTACCGGGCGCGACCTTTTTCGAACATTTCCGGACTGTTGACGACATAGAGCACCCGACGTTTCAATCTGCTTGCAAAGCATTGGGATTACTACAGGATGATGCAGAATGGGACATGTGCATGTGAGAAACATGTATCGATCAAGACGCAAAGAAGCTAAGGAATCTCTTTGGGACTCTCTTACTATTTTGCTCTTCTTTGAATCCGGAAATGTTATGGGAAACATATGGAGACGATATGTCGCACGATATGTGGCATCAACGCATCACGAATGGAGGCACTGTCGACGATGCCTACAACAACACCTTATTACTCCTCGAGGCCAAATTAGCATTGACGAACAAAAGCTTGCACGACTTTCTGAAATTGCCACTCGCTTTGTCACTTGTAAAAATGTTGCATGTCAATCCTCAATTGGCTGCAAAGCTTGACTACGATAGAGATGTACTCCATGGCTACATCAACCAAAATCTCCCGCGGCTTAACATTTGTCAGGAAACAACTGTCATTACAATGTTCAACGTAGTAGCCCAAGGCGAAGGCGCAGTATTTTTCCTAGATGGTCCAGGTGGGTCAGGCAAAACCTTTGTATATAATGTGTTATATACATTGGTTCAACGACACGGACATGTCGCCATTGGGGTTGCCTCTTCCAACATAACAGCTCTCCTATTGGAAGGTGGATGAACTGCACATTCGGTTTTCAAGATCCCAATTTCCCTTGGTAGGGATTCAATGTGCTCGATACCTATGCAAAGCGATTCTACTAAGTTACTCCAGGAACCAAAGTTGATTGTTTGGGATGAGGCTCTAGCACAACACCAACACTATGTCGAGGCGGTAGACCGGACTTTGCGCGACATCATGCGATGCCCAAATTCGCCCTGGTTGTCTTTGGGGGTGATTTCTGATAATGTCCACCAGTGGTGTCTTCGGGCAGCAATCATTTCTTCGACCCTTTCGCGTTCGGTTTTGTGGCGTCAAGTGCGTGTCTTGACTTTCACAGAAAACATGAGATTGCGCGATGATTTCCTTTCGAGGCTATATACTGAATACCTTTTGAGAGTCGGCAATGGCCAAGAGTCTTCCATCATTGATCATTTTCCACCGGAAGTCGACGCGAAACCTTCAATCGGAATTAAGATCACCTTATACCCGGAAATCCATCAAGCGCCATCTTTAGAAACCCTCATCCACATTGTTTTCCCAGCCTTGGCAATTAATTACGTAAACCAAGGATACATGGACGGTCGAATTATTCTAACAACAAAAAATACAATCGTGAACTCTCTCAACACTCAAATTGTCGAAGCTGTGCCCGGGCAAAAGCACGTATTTTTGTCAGCAGACTCAGTGGAAATGGGGGACGACTAGGCTATGGCAATTGGCATAGAATTTCTCAACACCATTACTCTGGCAAGTTTGCCACCACATTGTCTGGCCCTCAAAGTTGGCATCCCTGTTATCTTACTAAAAAATCTTGATGCAGCCTCAGGATTTTGTAATGGGACCCATTTAATCATTTGGTGCCTGGCACGGAAATTGATCATCGCGCAGATCATTGGTGGCGCGCATGTGGGGAATATTATCAACATATTGCGCATCACCACAACAAAAAACCCTTTGTAGTGGCCATTCACCTTACAAAGGCACCAATTGGGTTTTGGGGGCAAGGGGGGAACGGGAAGAGGTTTTTTTTTTCATGAATTGCTGATGTGTTCCTACCATGTTCCCAAGTTGTTCCCCAAATTCTGAATGTGTTCCCCAAGGGTGTTCCCAATAACACCTAATATCAAACCCATATGATTTGCCCAAAATCCTCCCCTTCTCACCTATATAGCCGAGGTGTTCGTTGTGAAGGGTAATAGCCCAGATGAAAAATTGTGATGAACCTTTTTGAGGAAAGATGAATGAGATGGAGTTTTCATGCTCAAGAGCAAGGTGGGCAGATATGTGGCGGTGAAAGTTCATAGCTCTTGGACTGACTTCTTTGCATATTTTCAGCAGCAAGTTTATAGCTTCTCATTGGAGATTCTGATGTTGTAATAAGTTGCCTGAATTTTATCATTGATGATTGATCATGTAATGTTAATTGAGTGTAGTTATGTTTGTTTGAGGATCATAGATTGTGGTGCAATTACAGGAGGGGGAGAAGTGACTACTTGCATTCACAAAACATGGCAAACATGTTCACACGGTTTGTTTCCCTTCCACCTTTTCTGCAAGCATTATACCAGCAAATAGTAGATGACATGATTTTAGCACTAAATCTTTTTTGGTGAGAGGAGACAAAATCTTTAGAAAGTTATAGATTTCTAAAGCTAGATATGCATTCTAAAGACTTTGACTTTTGATTCTCGTTCAAAGAATGGGGTTAAAAGCTAGACTAATCAATGAGTGTGTTGAGCACTTGAAAGGTGAATAATTCTTCTAACCATGGACAGTGTTCCAATGACAGAAATCCAACATGATGAAATATGTGATGCAAGGTTTGTGTTGTTTGGGATATTTTCTGAAGTCAAGATGAAGGGTTGAGTGGGTGTAGGATGTTAAGTATAGGCCAAGTGACTAGCTTTTGTTTGGATCTAAAGTTGATGGCCTTCCTCCTGTAGCACTAGAGGAGTGCCATTGTGGGTCATATGCAGGGGGTACTATGCAACTTCCAATGAATGACACATTTGTGCGCTCCTTGAGTCTTTCAGTGTTAGCAGGTGTTGGGGTGTATGAAGCTCTCAGGCAACTTGATGCTGAGAACAACTATAGTAGTTTGGACGTTTCACCAAGTGATTCTATGGATCAAAGCATGTTGATGTTTGCGGGAAATTCTGAGTACAATGATGGGTTCCCCTTACTCTAAAGTTGGGGAGATAAGATTCATGGAGATAAGGTTTATACAATCAGTTGTATAGCCAGTTGTGAACTACTTCAACAATGTCCCAATTCTCTCCTCTATTGTTTTTCAGGTGGTCATGGTCTGAAAGTATGTATGTAGACACAGGGTTGAGTGGAGATTTTTGCAATTTTTTTGCTTGAATCAGTTAGTGATTCTTATGGGAAAAGATAATGTCTCTCTTGGTTTATGAGATCCTTAGTTCCATTTGCAGGTTGACAAAATTAGACTTCCAGGAGCCACTGAATATTAATAGTGATGAAACGGTAAGCATGAATGAGATGGCAAATAAATTTGAAAAAAACTTTGAATAGGCAATTTTTTTCTACGATACCCCACCCCCCAAAGTAGACCAGAACTTTTGAGAGTGATGAATGTGAATGACTCAGAACACCTTGTGAACTTGGGGAACATTGTGGGAACCCATTAATAACTTAAAAGGAACATCGTGGGAACACATTAGGAAACATGGAAAACTGAAAAAAAAATCTTCCCTATCCCCCCCTAACTTGGGCCCTCCTATTGGCTGAAAGGAAAATAAATCCACTCCTCCCATCCCCCCCAGCTGCCCCGAATAAAACTTACATGGAAAATCAAGTGTCCATTCTAGATAATCCATTCTCCACACCACATACACTTGAAACAAAAAACCTCCCCTCCAACCTGCAACCTCCCAACCCTAAACCAAAAACTTAAAAGGAAAAAATCCAAGGCACCCTGAAAGCATGATTGCATTTCCCATTGATTGGATGAAATTTCTCTCCTTAAAAAGGTTCATCACAATTTTTCGCTTGGGCTATTACCCCTCATTTTTATATGCCTTGGAAAATGGTGTCCTCTTTTCACCTATATAGGTGGGCCAAAGGGGAGGAACTGTATAGTTCAAAATAGAGCCTTTTGTTTTGGGGAGTCTCCATTATTTTTTTTGTGGGAATGATAGGCCAATCAAATTGGCACGTTGCCCAAAAAAATAAATTGGGAGGCACCTCATTTAATTAATAGGAGAGGTGACTATTTCCCCAAATTTATTTCCCTGCCATTAACCTAGGCTAAAAAGGTAACTAATAATTTTGGAAATAAAAATTGCATGCAGCCCATGGGAAGGTGCAGCATCCATTCAGGCGCCCCAACTTTTTAATTTGGGTTTTGGGGGCAGGGGGGAGGGGGGAGAGGTTTTTTATTTCATGAGTTACTGATGTTTTCCTACCATGTTCCCAAGTTGTTCCCCAAGTTCTCAATGTGTTCCCCAAGGGTGTTCCTAATAGCACCTAATATCAAACCCATATGTTTTGCCCAAAATCCTCCTCTTCTCACCTATATAGTTGAGATGTTCATTGCGAAAGGTAATAGCATAGGTGAAAAATTGTGATGAATCTTTTTGAGGAGAAAAGTTTCATCCAACCAATAGGAAATGCAATCATGCTTTTAGGGTGCCTTGGATTTTTCCTTTTAAGTTTTGGGGTTAGGGTTGGGAGTTACAAGTTGGAGGGGAGGTTTTTCTTTTCAAGTGTATGTGGTGTGGAGAGTGGACTATCCAAAGTGGACATTGGACTTTCCATGCAATTATTATTGGGGGCTGCCGGGGGGGTGGGAGGAGATGAATGAATGAATTTTTAACAATTTTTAACCTCAATTTTAACAATTTTCATTATTAAATCATTGGGTATTAAGATTGTGATTATTAAATACATAGGCTAAGTAAGGTAGTTAAATTAAACTACCTAGGTTGGTTAGGAAAAAAATAATGATAATAATAAATTGACATAAAATATTCAACTATTTTTTTTGTGTATTTAGAGGCCACTTTAATTAATCTAGGAACATAACTTCCTTGCAAAAAGGAGGCAACTTACACCTACTTAGTAGGTGTAAGGTTTTTCTTGCGCTTACAAAGTAGGCATAAAAATTCATTCATTCATAAGTTCATGCTTCATATGTTAACACATTCAATTGTGTATAAAACATATTTTAATACATAAAAATTTGTGCAGAAAACATATAAACTTATAAATGAATGAACTTTTGCACAATTTCTTTTACTAAAATATTTCAATTTAAGCACCTTTAAAAGCTTGATTGATTTTAAGTACTACTAACCAAATGTAATGTAAAACACAACTTTATGTAACACATGTTGCTTGAAGTTGTGATTTCCATGTCGCTTGAGGTTATAATTTAAAAGTACAATCCATTTGTTTAGGATGCCTTGGTAAAGGACATTTCAAATCAACAAAAGCTTTTAAAAGTTTAACTTTTAAAAAAAATCATTAAAACCTTTCAATTTCGACTCATTTAAGATCTCAATTTGGGCACATGTGGTTTCAATTTTTGGATCCTTGGTAACCATATTAAGAGCCCTCTTTTGAGTATCCATTTGAGTTGTTACGCACATAATTCACATAGGAACTTATCGACAATGCAAGAAGACCCTAACACAATTTTTCACAAATTTATAACTAATTCAAAAAGGATTTCAAAAAATCAACTTCAACTTGGGTTGAGCTTTTACTCATCTTGTCCTTAAGGAAAAAAATTAATTTATGAGAAAATTGAAGTCTGAATTCAATCCCTATGCTTATTTTGACACGTGCTTCTACATTACCTAAGTTGCTTTCAAGAAGGAAAATTGATGGGCATTATCTCCATATTATTATTAGTTTGTAAACCCATTTTGCAAGCAAAATGATCAAATAATCAAAAGAATAAACTGTTATGTATCAAAGTCCATTTTGTCCACTTCTACCCATCAATTATTTTTTAAAATCAAATGTGCCCCAACACTGAATTAGTGGGGTGTTCTTTGCAAGGGGTGTTAGCCCATGCCAAAAATGATGATGAAGTCTTTTGGGAAGAGAAATTTCATGCAACCAATGGAAAGGCCCAAACGTGCACTCAAGGTGCCTTGTTTTTTTTCCTTTTATGTTTTGGGGTGGGGTGGGGTGGGGTGGGGTGGAGGGGGGGAAAGATTTTTTTTCATTTTTCCCGACTTCCCAATGTGTTTGCACTATGTTCTTTTCAAGTTCCCAATGGG
>Ga0116229_10003747_pt1 | contig 25020 bp, 18 predicted proteins | sample S1TSphgellanicum_3_FD_87313 | JGI IMG/M metagenome (GOLD analysis project Ga0116229, IMG submission 87313) | Host-associated microbial communities from peat moss isolated from Minnesota, USA - S1T2_Fc - Sphagnum magellanicum MG | ecosystem: Host-associated > Plants > Peat moss > Unclassified... | reverse complement strand
TTGACAAACATAAGGAATGGGATTAACTCAATGTCAAGCAAACGCACATCCTAAAAAAACCAAATAAGTTACCTGGGTCTTCTCATAGGTAGCTTGCTGTTCATTGAATGCCATCTCATAAACGACAAGCAACCAAATTTCAATTCAACATTAATAACTCATTGTGTTGCTCAATTTTTCAAATGTTTATCAATTTGGTTATACCTACACAAATAAAAAATCCCAAATACACCCAAAAAAAAAAGAAGAAAAAAAGCGCATAAATAAAACCCAAGCCCCCCTCCCTCTCCACCTTCAAATAAAAGTGGACTGTTCACCCCTAAAAAAAAACCCGACCTTGAAAAGGGCATAAATGTTTTTTCACCCCCTCTGCTTCTTTTCCTCAATAAGATTTAACAATACACTTCCACATTAAATTGGACTGTTCCACGTTTTGAGTAGTTTATTGATGTTATTCTAAACCTGTGGGTCTAAAGTTTAGAAAAAAGTACTCAAACTAGGCTCAACTATCCTATTTTGAGGGTAGTGGAGCCTACCACTACAAGGAGGTTAAAGCCTGCCACTAAACCCCCACTTTAGGGGGTGTAAGAGCCTAAGAGCTTGGGAGCCTGCCATTGTGCCAACAGTGGCAAGATCATATGTATAGGTGACAATAACCAATTCCTAATTTTAGTTAAGGTGACAACATGCCCATCCTAAAAATATTTATATGTCAAGGTGGCTATTTTCATTGGGAGAACAACATAATTTTTGTTTTAAAAAGATTTTGGATCTCCATTTAACTTCTTTTTTTCGCTTGTTTATTTTACTTTAATTTGAACAAAATTGCCAAAAAATGGGAAATTTTCACCAAATTTTTGAAACCACAAAAGAAAAATAAAAAACCCTGGTAGGTGGGGGTTTGCCTCTAGACAGTCGATGATATAGTGAACAAAATTGCAAATGAATTATTATTTTCGACATGTGTTGCTGACCACTTGGCTATACAAAAATAATATCCTGGTATTATAGTAACATCGTCGTAGTCCAGTTGGCTATATTAAATTATATCGTCGTAAATGATAATGACATTATGGCGTACTACAACTTGCCAATTCTGTTCACAGGGCCAATCCGTTTGATTCTGTGGTCCAGTGGGAGACCCCCAACCACGTTTAAATATGTACCAACCACAATAATGTTAACAATTGAAGTAGGCACTGTGGTCCAGCCTAGTGAATAGAATCTTTTATCGATTAATTTACTTTTCGCAAGGTATTTTTTTAATTAATTATTTGAACATAACTTACATGAGTTGCATCTGCAAAACTACTTTGGCAGATGCCACACATGTATGTCCAATAATTCGTTTCATAGTATCCCCTGTCAAAAATAAATAAATGGGGAGAAGATTTTGCCAGGCTGTAATCCCTACCAGGGTTTATAAAATTTTTGTCATGTACGTCAAGTTGTAAATGCACAATTTTCCTTGTGATGAAGTTGTGAGGATTTGGCAATTTGAAAAATGTTAATATGCTTTAATGCTTAAAGGCTCTTCAATTGCAAGCAGCACAATGTCAACAAAGTTTTATGTAGTTTTTTGTTTTGATGTTTTGTTTTAATTGTCTACACTATGATTATTTTTTTTTGGGTGGTTTTCTGGTTTGTTTAACTTGTTATATGTGACTAGGGAACACAATTTTTATGGAATTATTGGTGCCTTGTTTTCATGATCTTCATTAGTTTGATGACCATTCCTTTCCAAGTTCCAACTTCCCGAATATGTTTTATTTCATTTTAAGAACATTACTAACATATCAGCTTGCATGAAACATTACATCGTAGTGGGCAAAGTCTTTGTTAATTGGGTTTCAATCTTCCCAGAATGTGACTTGATGACGACTTGAAGTTTTTAGAAATCTGCCATGTAAGCTATAACCAAAACAATGAAACATTTATCACCAATTTTGAATGCAACCCTAGATAGTGCTCACCAAAACTTTCTATTCTCACCCATAATATGTCGCCAAAATAATCATAAAGATAATCTTTTTCGCCAAATTTGCACTACCAAAAAAATAATGGTTGCATAATTTTCCTTCTAACTTTGGCATATTCACAAATTGTGAAATCCTTTCTTTCTCAATATGACAAATTGTGTAATTTTTCAGAAAAAGAAAACCCCTAATTCCATTAGAATTGGAGTTCATTCCTTAAATGACATCTTAGGCTATTTTTCTCCCCTTCTTGATGGCTTGACCAAACAGCCCCATTACAACGTCTCCAGTGGTAGTAGTAAACATATTACTGCACCCACAATTTGGATGAAGTATAACAGTCAAATTAGGTATATGAAATTGCCATTTTGACACTAAGTTTGCTTAAGCTAGTGAAGAGCTGGAATAAAACGAAATGACTGTTTTTTACTGACCAGTTGATGATAATAATTGGCCCAAGTGGGGAAAGTTAAATAGTCTCTTAATTTATAGTGTTCTATTTTTCAATAGAATGGGTGGGGAGTGTGGCAAGATTTAAGATGGATCTCGGATGGCTTGAATATTGATACAAGAAACAAGAGAACCACTGGAGATGCTCTTAAGACATACCTTCCCGGACACAGTGAACCCACACCCAGATGAACCTCAACTGAGTTAATATTTGGTGTCACCTTGGTATCCAATTATGTAAGAAACTGGTCTCATATATAGGTAGATAAGTATGAAAGAAGGTAATTAGGAGGTAAGTAGATGGTTTATACATAAGTAAAGGCTTTTTTACTACCTAGCTACTAACAACCTGCTTGTGGGTTGTTAGTAGGTAGGTAGGGGAAAAAAAAGCAACTGAGCTAACCATGAACTGGAACCCAACAGAAAACGGTTTCCTGACCACTTACCATTCATCCTTCACTGTGACTGGTGGGTGCTGTTTCACTGTGGCCAAGTCTTCCCCACTTTGGAATGTGAACAAGGACATAGCTTCAACTAATGTGAAAACTGGTTTTTGGGGGATGGTGTCGCCACATTTATGCCTACTGGCTACAGTTTTCAGAGTTTCTTGAAATAAATTCGCCAGTTAAGTCGAAATCTGCCTTGGCTACATCAGGAAATTGAAAAAAAAAAAAACACTGATAATAACCCAGCATTCAGGACCGTACTCACGTGACAAAGAGTCCAACTAACCCCTACACGTCAGAGAAGTGCACTGAAAAGCAGGCCCCGTTCGTGCGAGATGACGTTTAGGGGGCAGACCTACCGTCATCAGTCCAGTAGGGACTTACGAGTCAAAATACGGGTTTCGACTTTTTCGCCACAAATCGATGAATTTGGTGGTCGGTTAGCATACTATTTCAATGCAGCTCCATTATCCTGTGCACTTTGGAATCCGGCCCAAGAACTTTGCGTCCTCCTCTGTCTGCAGCAATTACTGTCTTGCCGCACAACTGGCGCACTTGTCCTATATATTACTGAAAAGTTCCGCTTTCGAGTGGTAAATACGCGCGACCTGGCCCGTGGTTCAAGCCACCATGTCCAAGTTGCACTTCGGCAAGGCCTCACGTGACTACTCATTGTGAACTAAAGGTCGAGGCTTCCAACAGGCTCTCTCGATCGATGTTGGCGCTGATCAATCGACCTCGCCTTCCTGCAACCCAGCTCCGTGAGCCAGCTAGCATTACCGATGAGCTTCCGCTAGTTTATGTTTTCCTCTTGAACAACTGATAGCTTGTGCGTTGTTTGGGGAGGCACAGGGCATCAGATATGCGGCGCAAGTGACTAACAAATATCTCCCGCTTTTAGAGGATTCCAGAATTGATCGCGATTGTGAGGTATTGTTTCAGTTTCTTCTTGCTCAATTCATGTTTTCGCCTCTCAAGCGGGAGGAGAGATAGTCATTGTTTCAAATGCATAATACAGTACACTTAACCTTCGTTTTCAATGTGCGCTGAGAGTTTAAGATATCTGTCTTGAGTGCACAACGCTATAGATTGGATTAGTGTTAAGGAATATGACATCTTTTCCCTAGTTGTGTTTGATAGATACATAATGTCGGGATTCATGTCATGAGTTGTTTGACATCATAAACAAGGTATAATTCTTCCGGTATAGCCTATTGGATTTATGTTTGAGACTTGACTCACAACACTAGGGGGGTTTTGAGTTGCTGAGGCTTGAAAATCTACACTTACTCATATATTTGAGAATGAGGAGGAAATTCCAATAATGTAGTAGAAGAAACCATATGCTGAAAATACTTGCTTACGAGAGATCTATCAATTGCTTGTATAGTTCTTAGTTCCATCACCTAGGTACATGTCAACAACTTTGTGAAGCATAACTAAAATGTGTTCACATCTATAGAAACCAATTTTTGACCATCTTTCTTAAGGATGATTTCAATGGAGTTTCTCTTATAGTTTCCACGCACATATCACTCTCCAATTAATTATCTATCAATTATGGATTGGCATGTAAACCTTTTAGTTAAGTGCTTGAACAATTTTTGTTCTCCTTACGTTCTCTTTTAACAATGCCATCGTTAGCACTCCTATTACTCATTTGAAGCTACTACATTGAAGTCTTCCCATTTATTTTTTAGTTTCCTTACTTTCTCTAGGTCCTAAATGTACAAAGGAAATTGAGGACCTCCCTAAAGTGATATATTAATGTGTTGTACACATGCTTTGATGCCCCTCCTTGCATCAGTTTTAGATGATGAAGTGATTGCCCTTGGCCTTTAGCAAAAACTTGTTGAGACCTAGACTTAAAAGTGCTAAATAAATCACAAATAGTGACCTTGGAAGTCTTTTTGGGTGCTATTGCAGAGTTTGAACATTCTTGCAAAGAGATCACCATGGGTGTTTCCAAGATCATGTTGTTCACAATTGCCATTTTACTCTACCTTTTTGGTTGTCTTCATGGAGTAAATTCTGAAATAATATGGGAATATTTCATTGCAAACGATTGTAAGTTTTTCAAGAACTTGCGATCTACCTTATGTTTTGTGTTGCTTTTGTGTTTTACATGTATCAATAATTGATCAAGTCATTTAATAGTTATGTGGTTTGATTATGTGCTTACAAAATTTGCAAACTTAAATTCTTCCCAATTTCATGGATTCGAGTTGTAAATTCAAAATTCACATAAAAAGGGTTCATTCGACTAATTTGAGTTTCAACTTTGGATTTTGGGGCTGGTCGTAGTGTGGGGATTGCAAAGCCTATGGCAAGCATGGAAAAATAATACCCCCAACACTGACACAAATTTGGCATTTTGGACATCAAACAATCAACCTCAATATCCTTGCTACAATGCTGCCAGTAATTGGCGTGGAGTAACATGCTTGCGATATGATATTCCAAATGGAAATGGCAGTCAAGATACTCGGGTCATTGGCTTGTAATTATTTATCAAATTCAAATAATTTCTATTTTGAATTGTTATGTAAATAATTTACAAATGAACATATATTACCTAGTTAAATAATAAAGGTATAAACTAGTACATTTAACAACAATGCTTTTGTAGCCTAAAAATAACAAACCACAATAGATTGTCCTTTTGTAGTTTACAACCGTACATCCATGTATTATAGTTCCTTGACAAGTGGGATCAATATATGCCTCTCATCATGTTTACCATACATACAATTACTTGAGATTTCCAAGCTTCACAAGTGAAAACATATTTCACAATTAAAAAAAAACTAACTACAAATTTGAAATGTGCAATATTTTAAAGCATGTCCATAATTAATATATATCATGTTATTAAGTTTAATGTATTGATGTAAACTTGTTATCAATTTTTTGCAAAAACATAATTTTTTTGCAATATGTTGACTAACTATAATGGTCCATGCAACAGGGAATTGAGTGATGTGTCCATTGTAGGCATGTTGCCTTCAGGGATAGGAAACTTGAACTTCCTGGTTACTTTGTAAGTACAATACATGCATTTTCACAATATTAACATCAATAGAGTTTACATAGCTTAGAGACTAAATATGAGTCATACAATTAAATCACAAATTCACTTATCAAAGTGAGATGCCTTTCTATGCAGGAGTTTAACAGGAAATCCAAATCTAACTGGTCCTCTTCCAAACGAGCTTGCTAGTTTGCCTCTAAACATCTTGTAAGTGCCATTTTCTAATCAAAACATCATTGAATCATGTTGTTTCATTAGTAGGCTAGTACAAGGAAATTATTATATTTTGAACTCATTGAATTTGGTTATTAGAAATTCATTAACTTTGAGCTTTCAACCACATGCATGAATATAATAATACATGTTAAAATTTGTTGTTTTGTAATAAATTGTGAATTCCAAGTGAAATTGTGATGATGAAACGATATGATGTATAATGTAAGGACACATATAATCAACTTGCAACTTGTTTTCCTAACTGGGCAGAGATCTTCACAACAATGGATTCAGTGGATCTATTCCAACAAATCTTGCACAGGCATCAAATCTTTTGCAATTGTAAGTAATTTGTATTAAAATGGAAAAACATTTTTGTTATGATTTGACCAAGTTTTACATCCTAATAATTTTCTTTCTTTAAATTAAAATAAATAAACAACATGGTATTATCAAACACAACATGTATTTATGATTTTTTGGTGCCTATGTTTTTTTTACAGAGACTTGAGTGGTAATCAATTCACTGGTGAATTTCCAACACAATTTTTAAACACAGAGACATTGCAAGAATTTAGTATTGGGAGTAATCAACTTCAAGGGACCATACAATCAAATGCATTTGAACACCTCACCCAACTTCTTACATTGTAAGAATCCAATCTTAAAGTATTATACAATATTACATTTGTATTTTCAATTATCGCATAATTGAAAATATTTAATCATGCATTTGTTATCCATGTGAAATATATACATGGAATGGGAAATTGATTGGCTTTTGAACCTAACTGATGTTATGATCTTGTTCTATAGGGACATATCTGATAACAACTTTATTGGCCCATTGCCAAATCTTTCTTCTCTAAGCATATTGAATTCTTTGTGAGTTTTATCTCATATACTTATGTTTTAATTTATTGTTTCAATTTTGATTGCAAGTTTTATATTCCTTTCCAATTTTCAAGAAAAAAAATTGCTAGAGAGTTAAAGTGTTGTAAATTTTATTTATTTGTTAATTAGTTCATGTTGAATTTGGATTTAATTGTTTTGGAACACCTCCATGATAATGTTTACATCTTAATTAGCATTAATGTTCATGGCCCAAGTGGTGTTTACCATTGGTTATACTTTATTGATTAGTTGTTGATAATGATCACGGAATGTCATGCATTTCATGTAATGAATGTTAAGACATGCAGAAAAATATTTAAAAAGAAAGTGAATTTGAAAATGTATATAATAATTTGTTGTTGTAGAAACTTGAGCTATAATAAGTTCACAGAGTTACCACAACTTCCAGAGTTTCTCAACAGTAGCCAATTTCCCACAAAACTTGTCATCTTGGATATTTCAAGCTTAAATATTGGTGGTCCTTTCCCTACTTGGACATCTTCGAGACTTATGTTTTTAGAACAATTGTGAGTTCCACTTCCCTTAAAAATACATAATGTATGTGCCAAGCCCATGACCAATGAAGTAGTTGACCAATGACCAAACTATTCATGATAGATTTCTTTTGGAGATTTTGAAACAAAAACACAACAAGAGAAGGTGGATCTTAACAAATAAAAAGCCATGGATTAAAATTGTAGTATGCCATATGATATATTTTACAACCATAGAGGCCTCATTGTAGTTGTGCATTCAAAAAATCATATAAAAACATAAGCTAAAATTATATTAACATCCAATGAACTTAGAATATTGAAGGTTAGTAAAATTACATTTTATGGTTTCTAAGGATATATAATAATTCTACCATCATGGGAATACAAGAACTTGTTGTTACATCTTTGAATTTTTTATTTAAGTTTTTTTTCTTGTAGGTACCTTGATAATATCAATATAAACGGAACCTTAGACATCACAAATATACAAACTATGATGACATCAATTGACAATTCTCGTCCTCAAGGCTTACAAGTATTGAGTTTGAGGAACAACAACATCACAAATGTTATCTACAACAAGTCTCTTCTAACAAAAGGGCGTACCATCTTCTAGTAAGTCTATTTTGAAAACTTTCTTTTGCAAGTTATATTTATTAACTTTATTGCCAAACTTGAATGTCCCAACTAAAAATTGTCATATGGAGGAATATGAATGATTGTGTAATCTAGTAAAAAGTTAATACAAGGGTAGATTTTCATATAACCTTATGTCAATGAAATCTAGTTTGTACTATAACCAATTTTTTTAATAGTCGAAATGAATAAGATGATTAATTTACTTGGATTTAAATTTCAATAAAATAATTAATTATAAGTAAATTAATCATCTCATTGATTTAATTATATTGAATTTATTGATCTTCATTGAGTCGATTTATATTCTTTCTTTTTTGTCCTTATTTACCTTTGTGGATTTAGATTTTTAAATATTTAGAATTGTATCATATAGCCTCATATTATTTTGCCTATAATCTAGGATATGTTCGTATTATAACATGATATGATTTCTTGAAATTAGCAAATGTAATGTAACTAATGAATATATTAATGTGGTACAGTCTCCAAGGCAATCCTTATTGTCAAGGTTCACTTTCCGGAGATGATGGGAAAATATGTTTTTGTGCACAATTTTGTATTATATCAAGTGAGTAACAAAAAATTCATTGACCATGCGTTGAAAATATTGAGTCTTGTATTGAATTACAAATGAAAATGAAAATCAACTTTCACATCATGGTTAGAGGTTTTTATGGAATTCAATTGCATGGCAATAAGCAATTTTAATGATTGAAAGTTTGGGATCCTTCGTACATTATAACATTTTGCCCTAAATATTAAATGTTTCATTAAGATTTTCCTTATTGAATTTACATTAACTTCCTCATCAATATTAAATAAAATCTTATACTATTTGTATTTAAGATTGGTTATATATATTGGAAGGATTTGAACATTTGCTACCCTATTATTATGTATTTTGATATCACCTATTAAATATATATTAGATCGTTCTTCAAGTTTTGCCAATCGTGATCATAATATGGAACTCAACCTTTTTTATCAAATACAATTATATACAAATGTTTTATCATTTAAGGCTATATTGATTACTTTGATGACCCATTGCAGGTAATAAGAGTGATTGGAAGGTTATTGTGATTTCTACAACCATTTCTGGATTTCTATTTGGATTAATAATCCTTGCTTTGGGTATTACACTTTACCGCAGTAAAGAGCATGTGCGAAAACTCTTGAAAAGTAAAGATCCTTCTATCCCTTTCAATATAATATGTATGAAGAAAATCAACTCTCTAGTTCGCTCCAAAATGCTGGAGAACATCAATTGATTATTCAAAGATGAACTAATTTAATGGATTGATTTGCAAATTGCATATCACATCAAAGCAACATTGTTCAAGCAACGAGACTAATGGCGTTAAAGAAAATATTATACATTTAACATGAATTATTGACAATGCATTTGCAAATCTCGAAGAGCTTGATATAAAAGCAAAAAGATTTGATTACAATGACCTTCGTGTTGCTACCAAAAACTTTGCTGAAGATAGAAAGTTGGGAGCAAGAGCATATGGTGTTGTTTACAAGGTAATTATGGTCAATGTAATTGGTCTTAAGAAAACAAACACCCATTCATACACATGTTGTATTGTTTGGGAAGTTGTGAAATATACAAAATAAAAACACATTTAAGACTTTCTTTTATAATCACAAATTATAAATCAAATTGACCAAATAAATACCTTTACATCGCTATTTGTGTATTTCTTTTATAAATTTAACAAACAACATGTGTTTCAAGTTAGGTCATCCTTGAATACAAATGTTACAATATAATTGACAACATAAAAATATTAATCATTATCAATCTTTATTAATATTTATTGACATGCACCTTAATTGGCTAACATATAATGCAGGGAGTTTTAGCAAACAACATCGAGGTGGCTGTGAAACAACTATTCATACAGACACAACATGGTAGTGAGGAATTTCTCAATGAGATTATCTTGATTTCGAATTTACAACATCACAATTTAGTGGCATTAAAAGGTTATTGCCTCCATGGAAAGGAGATGCTTTTGGTATATGAATTTGTTGAGTTTTGTGATTTGGAAAAGTTTCTATTTGGTAAGCATTTTCACAATTCGTGTTTATTTATAACCATATATTTGGATTTTTTTGGTTACGTGGACCTATAATAACATGCTAATTTTTTTTCATATAGTTTGAAATTACATACGAATATTAATCTTACACCAAATCAACCATGCATTGAATTGTGGTTAATAAGTAATTCATATCTTATTACATCAAACATATGAACAAATCCATGTGTAAATGTTTACAATTTATAACCTAAATATAATATTATGTTGTTTGATCCTTATGCAGATACAAAGGGTGAATATTTGTCACAAGTTATGAATTGGCCAACACGAATGAAAATATGTTTAGGGGTGGCCCAAGGCTTATACTATCTACATGTGTCATCTCAAACTAGAATCATCCATCGTGATATTAAAGTGAGCAATATTTTATTGGATAAAGATTTGAATCCAAAAATTGCTGATTTTGGTTTGGCGAGACCAATACAAGATGGGAAAAGTGAAATCATGACCCAAAAATGCGTTGGTACAATGTATGTAAATCAAATGGACTTAGTCCAATTTGGCTTCTTAAGATGAATTTTTTTAGTTGTATGGCATGAAACTCATCATTTTTTAAGGAATATAATGAAAATGATACTAATGTTTGAATAAACATTAATTTAATTATAAGGGATTGAAAAATATCACCAATTCATATTTAGTTGCTAAAGATATATATTTTTTGGTCAATTAATGTCACAAGGAATTTTTTTAAATAGTCTATTACTTAAATGTTTATTCAGAATAAAAATTCATTGGGTTATTAAATTAATAGTTGGATTAATATGTGCATACAAAAATACTGAATAGATGTAAAGTTGTATAAATATTTGTACCTTGTAATTTCTATACTAACATTACTAAACAACTTCATGCGTATGTTTTTGTAGTGGTTACTTAGCACCTGAATACATGCTTTATGGTCAATTGAGCAATAAGGCTGATGTATACAGCTTTGGCATTCTACTTCTTGAAACTATAAGTGGGACAAAAAATCGAGACCCCAATCAACCTGAAGATGAAGTATATTTGCCCATACGGGTATGTGAATCATTTAGAATTTCTTTTGGAGTGTCATATGATTTATTAAATTAACCTTGATCATAAAACATCATCAAAATAATTAAACAACATGACACCATTGCACAAAATCTCAATTAATTTTTGAAATTTCATTTAAGAACAAGGTTAAATGTAAAAAGTCATATTCAGATTTAACTAATGTAAACATCATATAATATGAAAATAAATTTCTTTCCATGATGATTATCATCATCATTATCATGATTATAATAAGGTTGTGGATATTCAAGGTTAAACCACCAAATGTCAAATGTACTGTATTTTTAAAAAAATTGTAATACTCCTTGCATTAGGATAGTTAAATATATTATTGCCAAATATGATTACTATTATAGTACGTTTACCATTTCAGCAAAAAATAAATTATTTTTCATTTATTCAAAAATTTGAATTTTATTTTTTATTTGCACCAAAATTTTAATAAAATCAAAAAATTCAGTGTGAAGGTTTGAAAACCCAAACATTCACTATCAAGGTTTCAACCCTAGACCTCCAAGGACAGGGTTTTAAAATTGCAATGGTCTAAAACACTAGACTATTCCATAACACTAGGTATATTACATTTATTATTGTTTATAACCATTACATGCTGAAATTTTCAGAATTAAAAAACCAAATGCCAAATTTAAAATTTAAAATTTAATTAATTATTCAACATTCTATTGCTGAAATGGTATAGGTACTACGATATGTAGAATACGAGACTTCAAGGCATTCACTAATTGGTGCTTGCAAAAAAAATTACAATGATATGATCAAATTGAATAGGATTTAACTTTTTTTTAATCTTGCAGGCATGGAAATTGCATTCGAAAAATAGTCTTATGGATCTCATTGACCCAAGACTTCAATGCAGTAATATTGAGCTCTTTGAGGTGAAACGTGTATTAGAGATTGCCATTTTATGTGTGCAAACTTCTGCAAAAAAACGTCCAACCATGTTTCGTGTATTTGCAATGCTAGCCGGAGATGCAATTGTTGTAATTTCCAATGACGAAGAAAATGAATGGCCAATCTTCCAACTACAAGGTCGATATCATGATCAAGACCCCTTACTTGATCTTCAATCGTCATCAATTTCAAGTGCACCAGAAAACCTCACAAATGAAACTTTTGCATCCATTGAGCTTAGTGCATCCAATGTACGATAAGGTTCAATTTCAAGGTAAAACAATGTACAAAAACCATTACAACTATATTTGCTACTTGTTTTTACAAATCTTCAAGTCAAGAATTTTTTCCAATAATGTTGATTTAAATTTTTTTAATTTATAAAACAATAATTATATTTTCATCTTTATAGCATTTGGTTGAATTTGAAATGAATTGTGAATATAAAATATCCCATTGAAACACTAATTAAGGACTGAAACCAAATTTTTTTCACAATATACATGCAATGTAATAACCAATGTAAAAATGAATTAAGTGACCAAGGTCACAATATGGCACATCAATTCAAGTCTATTTTGTTTATGATTAAAAAGGACTACTTCAACATGCACTAACTCCTATTTTCACCCTTTGATGATTTGGAGCCAATGATGCTTAAAAGGATTCACAAGTGTTTTTTTTCAAACTTTTCATTTAAAAGTTTTGAAGGGTTCACAATTTTTCATTAAATGAAATTATGCTCTAAAAAAATCCATGTTACATCCAATTAACTAAATACATATACTAAAATTTTCAAAATCCATTTTTATATATCACATAAAGAACCTAAATTTTGAATGTTTTATATTCATTCATATTTATATTTATATTTGGTTTAGAAAATTTTGATTTATTTTTTAAATCATTAAAAATACATTAAAATAATTACTAGTTAAAACAACCTAGATGGTGCCCTTGTTTACATCTTAAATAAAATTTAAAAATACATATCACCTTAATTTGACGTCATTTTTGTGCCTAATTGTGTTTTTAAAACCAAAGGTTTTTGAACAAATGGTAGTTTCATTGAATTTTATAGCTTTTTGGTTCATGTAATCCAAATTGGAGTTGGTATGAAGTATAAGACATCACATCACATTTATCAAATAAACAAAATTTATGATATACTTGGAATTCTTTTATTTCACATAAAAATTTATAAAATGACCTAAAGCAACCCACCTTATAAAGTGGATTGCATGAACATTAACCTATAGGTAAAACTTGTAATTTTATTAAAACAATCCAAGCTTTCTCAAGACCTAATAGGCATCCAATACTATTATTGTTCTATTAGGATTGAGCATCATGGAAAAGAACTGCTACATGGTATTGTAGTAGCTTTGCAATAGTTCATATGAACACTATAGAACTAAATTATATTGCTATAGTAAGGCAAACAAAGAAAATAAACCCAACCTAATTATTGCATTAGGAACTACAAAATAGTTGAAAGATGGCAATGTGTAAAAAGAAAATACAGCAATAAGTAAACCAAAAAATAAAAAATAAAAAATTTGGCCATGTTTTTTTTCTTTGTGTATATAGTTTAAATTTTAGGAGTATTGATTATTTTTTTTATATTTTTCATAGCAACATAAATATGTTTCCCCCAAAAAATAAAAGCTTTTCAAAATATCAAAATTTCCATAAACATAATTTAATTGATGTAAAATACAAGTTTGGTGAATTTTCACTACTTGGTGACAAAAAAATTGGAATGTTTCGTTTTAAAAGTTTAAGTTCGAAAAAAATTGCTTAATTTTCTTGGAAAAATCACCAAATTTTTGAAACCACAAGTTAAATTTATAAAATAAAATTTAAAAATATTTTAAAACCTTGCATATAACTAGTAATAATCTTTCTTAATTTCAAAATCAAAATATCTTTGAATATAACAAGTTCCATTGAAATGTATATTATGTATTATACTTTAAGACCAACATATTACATATCTCAATAAATGTATATCGTAAGTTAATGTGTATCATAACTTAATTTAAACATTTCAAATAAGGATGTGTCATTGGAGCCACAAAGTATTGGTGTAAATGAGCCTTTGATGTGAGAACTTGATTATAATATGGTCACCTAGGCATTTAAGAATTAGTGATATTACATGAAGATATTTTAATTTCTATATGAATTATCGCCACCGCCATATGTTAACTCCAAAAATTCCTATAAATATTATTACCCACACATACTACATAAAGACATTTTTAAAAAATTTGTAACATGTGTATGGAAATGATAGGGACATGTGTATGGGATGTTATGAAATAGTAATATGGAAGGCAAAATTTGTTGTTTAAATCTAATGTTTTGCATAAATGTGAGGGAATTTGAATTCATGTCCCAGGTCAAAAATGGCAGGTAGGTAGGTGAGTGGTAGTCTAGCTTACCTAGCTACCTTAGTTTACCCTACCCACCTTAGCCTTTTAAAAATGCACATAGGTTGCAAGTATTAAAAATTAAACCTTTCACTTTCATAGTCATAAACCAAGTCCTTACCAATGGAGTGCACTAGCAAAAGGCGTTCAACTTTTGCTTTCACATGTTTATTTCATTTGATTGTAAGAATACGAGGTAGGTGATAAGCAAGTTGTAGGAGGTAGGTGAAATTATAGGAAGTAGGTAGGTAGGTGAGTGGGTACATAAGTAGGTAGGTAGATGGGTAGGGTTAATGAAGAGCTCTATAAGAGAAAGTTGAAGACATATAGGGGAGCATATCCTAATTTCATATATGTATCTCTAATTCAAACTCTAAATGATAGAGAAAAAAATCATCAATTAAAGGAGTAATAGGAAGGCCCTAATGGAAAAAATATAAGGTTAAAGAGGTAATCATAGGTCATGTGGAGATGAAGGGACGTAGTATCTTAGAATATATTCCAAAAAAAAGTAATGGCACAACAAGTACATCATGTTGTAACAAAGGTACAAGTGCAATAGCCTGGACAACAATTGCCTTTAAAACCACAATTCCATAAAGGACATGATAGAGTTAAGAATTAGCAATTCCACATAAATTTTAACAACAATTGCAACATGTATTCATGAATAAATAAGAAGATAATGGACATATTCAACTTCAATATGAAGTTCAACATGTGGTAGTAACAACAATGCGAGTGGGTGAGTGAGTAGGCTTGTGTGAATAGGCTCACATGAGCAAGTGAACAAGCTCATGCGAACAAGAAGGAATTTTAAGGAATATTCCATGTCACATCATGGAATATTCACAATATATTTGTTTGCCATGTGGAAATAATATATGATGTGGCAAAATATTCCACGCCTTATCATGGAAAAAATTTACCATGTCACATGTGAGATACTGTGGAATCAACAATGATTTATTGACTCTAAACATGGATTTAACTAACATAGTTATCGACAATAACATCATTTGAAGCTTTGAAGTCAAAAGAGAATACAAAGATCCATTTTATCATTCTAGGTGCAACCAATGCTCCAAATACCTAGGGCTTTTATACAAGGTATCTGGTTGGGCAGCCATGTAAAGAAGTATTACTGTTTGGACCATGTGGCATAGGCAAGAGTCTCCTTGCAAAAGCAGTTGCCACAGAAGCTGGTGCCAACTTTATAAACGTCACTGGATCCACAATTACTTCTAAGGTGTGTCTCTCCATGGAGTTTGGTACTACAACAAAGTAGCAGGACCCAGTGCTCTTTTGTTTGCAGCGTTCTTAGGATTTCTTTGTGGCCAGTAGTATCCTGATTGATGGAATCAAGTCTGTTTTTTGTGGAGATGATGAGGCAAATGGCCAGTAGTGGTCAAACTCTTGATTCTTGTGAAGGTGTTCTCGCATTCTTGATGCTTGCAAAGGTGTTTTTACTTGCTAATGGATGTTGCAGTGGTTTGGAGATGCTGAGAAACTCACAAAAGCTCTCTTTTCCTTGGCAAGGAAGTTGTCTCCATCAATCATCTTTGTTGACGAGCTCAGGTTTTTGTCCATCTACAAACAAAACAGAGGGCAAGGTATTTTATGCACTCTTTTGACAGTCCGTTGTGATGATAAATCGTGGTGTTCTTTGTAAAAGTCTTATGGGCCACATGTTGCGGATGTTTTCTTGGTTTGGTGTTGGCGGACACCTCTTCACAGGCCGGGTATGGCATTACAAGCCCTTTGATCGATGTCGATCGGGGTCTGTACGAGCTGGTTGGCATTCAAGAGGTGCCCGCCTTCCATTCCGAAAAAAAAAACGTCTTGCGGCCGTCTTCTTGCATTTTCCAATTCCGCCCAATCTTAGTTTCGATTTTCATTCAGGTTCTAAAAATCAAACCTAGTTTTGGTCCACACTGGTTCCATTATTTAATGTTTCCCGCAGAAGAGTAAATAAATTAGAGTGCTTCTAGGTTCAGTTCAGTGCAATCTCAGTTTTGGTTTTGATTCAGGTTCTAAAAATCAGACCCGGTTCTGGTCCAAACTGGTTCCATTTTTTTATGTTTCCCGAAGAAGAGTAAATAAATTAGACTGCTTCTGGGTTCAGTTCGATCCAATCTCAGTCTCGGTTTTGATTCAGGCTTTAAAAATCAGACTCGGTTCTGGTCGAAACTGGTTCGATTTTTTTATGTTTCTCAAAGAAGAGTAAATCAATTAGAGTGCTTCTGGGTTCAGTTCGGTCCAATCTCAGTCTCGGTTTTGATTTAGGTTCTAAAAATCAGACCCGGTTCTTGTTAAAACTGGTTCCATTTTTTTTATGTTTCCCGAAGAAGAGTAAATCAATTAGAGTGCTTCTAGGTTCAGTTCGGTGCAATCTCAGTTTCGGTTTGAATCAGGTTCTAAAAATCAGACCCGGTTTTGGTCGAAACAAGTTCCATTTTTTTATGTTTCCCGAAGAAGAGTAAATCAATTAGAGTGCTTTTGGGTTTAGTTCGGTCCAATCTTAGTCTCGATTTTGATTCAGGTTCTAAAAATCAGACCCCGTTCTGGTCCAAACTAGTTCCATTTTTTTATGTTTCCAGAAGAAGAGTAAATCAATTAGAGTCCTTCTGGGTTCAGTTCAGTGCAATCTCAGTCTCGGTTTTGATTCAGGTTCTAAAAATCAGACCCGGTTCTGGTCCAAACTGGTTCCATTTTTTTATGTTTCCCGAAGAAAAGTAAATCAATTAGAGTGCTTCTGGGTTCAGCTCGGTCCAGTCTTAGTCTCAGTTTTGATTCAGGTTCTAAAAATCAAACCTGGTTATCGTCGAAACTGGTTCCATTTTTTTTATGTTTCCCGAAGAAGAGTAAATAAATTAGAGTGCTTCTGGGTTCAGTTCGGTGTAATCTCAATTTCGGTTTTGATTCAGGTTCTAAAAATCAAACCCGATTCTGGTCCAAACAGGTTCCATTTTCTTATGTTTCCCGAAGAAAAGTAAATCAATTAGAGTGCTTCTGGGTTCAGTTCGGTGCAATCTCAGTCTCGGTTTTGAATCAGATTCTAAAAATCAAACCCGGTTCTGGTCCAAACTAGTTCCATTTTTTTATGTTTCCAGAAGAAGAGTAAATCAATTAGAGTGCTTCTGGGTTAAGTTCGGTGCAATCTCAGTTTCGGTTTTGATTCAGGTTCTAAAAATCAGACCCGGTTCTGGTCGAAACTGGTTCCATTTTTTTATGTTTTTCGAAGAAGATTAAACCAATTAGAGTGCTTTTGGGTTCAGTTTGGTCCAATCTCCGTCTTGGTTTTGATTCAGGTTCTAAAAATCAGACCCGGTGTTAGTCCAATCTGATTCCATTTTTTTATGTTTCTCGAAGAAGAGTAAATCAATTACAGTGCTTTTGGGTTGAGTTGGGTGCAATCTTAGTTTCGGTTTTGATTCAAGTTCTAAAAATCAGACCCGGTTCTAGTCCAAACAGGTTCCGTTTTTTTATGTTTCACGAAGAAGAGTAAATCAATTAGAATGTTTTTGGGTTTAGTTCGGTCCAATCTTAGTCTCGGTTTTGATTCAAGTTCTAAAAATCAGACCCGGTTCTGGTCCAAACTAGTTCCATTTTTTATGTTTCCCGAAGAAGAGTAAATCAATTAGAATGCTTCTGGGTTCAGTTCGGTCTAATCTCAGTCTCGATTTTGATTCAGGTTCTAAAAATCAGACCCGGTTCTGGTCTAAACTGGTTCCATTTTTTTTATGTTTCCAGAAGAAGAGTAAATAAATTAGAGTGCTTCTAGGTTTAATTCGGTCTAATCTCAGTCTCGGTTTTGATTCAAGTTCTAAAAATCAGACCTGGTTCTGGTCCAAATTGGTTCCATTTTTTTATGTTTCCCGAAGAAGAGTAAATCAATTAGAGTGCTTCTAGGTTCAGTTCGGTCCAATCTCAGTTTCGGTCTCGATTCACGTTTTAAAAATCAGACCTGCTTCTGGTCTAAACTGGTTCCATTTTTTCTATGTTTCCCGAAGAGGAGTAAATCAATTAGAGTGCTTTTGGGTTCAGTTCGGTGTAATCTCAGTCTCGGTTTTGGTTTAGGTTCTAAAAATCAAATGTTCTAGTCCAAACTGGTTCTGTTTCTTTATGTTTCGAGAAGAAGAGTAAATAAATTAGAGTGCTTCTGGGTTAAGTTCGGTGCAATCTCAGTTTCGGTTTTTATTCAGGTTCTAAAAATCAGACCTGGTTCTGGTCCAAACTAGTTCCCTTTTTTTATGTTTCCCGAAGAAGAGTAAATCAATTAGAGTGCTTCCGGGTTCAGTTTGGATCCAATCTCAATCTCGGTTTTGATTTAGGTTTTCAAAATCGGACTCGGTTCTAGTCCAAACTGGTTTTATTTTTTTATGTTTCCAGAAGAAAAGTAAATAAATTAGAGTGCTAGTTGAGATGCTCTCCTGGCGTCGATGGTAACGCAAGGTGTGTGCGTATTCTGACAATCGTTGCCATGGCTGCGGAGGGACATCGATGGGATACATGCGTGTGGACTTTTCAGTCGAGCACGGACGTTGACTAGCAAAATTCCGGATCGTTGCATCGGACGTTACACGTTGGACGCTTTTGCACGCCTCACGCCCGAGGAGTTTGGAAGGTTTCGCGAGAGGGTGGCTTTAGACGGTCCCAAGAAAGGCAGAACTCGCCTTAAGCAAGTATTCAAGCAAGCATTGAAGGCTGCACCGCAGGTATGGCTTCCTTTTCTACACCAATGTTTTTTTATTTTGGTGCATTTGCTGTCCGAGCAATCTTGTTGATGGATGTTGCTGCGTGCCAAGGCCAACTTCCTGGGCCTGGGGCCCTTGCGTTGTGGGAAGAGCCCAGACCATTGGCGACGAAAGACGAGGATGCGTTCCAAGCGGTCGATGGATCGGATGGCATTGTGACGGTGGAGGAGCCTTGCGATTGGTTAACACTTCTAAAATCTCGTAGAAGTTGAGTGGATAATTGTGTTTTTGATTTGACACTCGTTCGGGATCATAATCCATCTCACTAGATCTTGTGGATTCCTCGCAGGAATATCAAATTGCATTTTACGAAATATCGGGGTTTCGGTGAGAATGCCTAGATCATCCGGCATTTTTGCAACGAAGGGCACAGTGTCCTTGACTCCGTGCGGCGAGTCATAGGCCTCGGGCACGCAACCTCCCACGAAGGGCAAAACAAGGGAACGTATCCCAATCTCCGTGATTTCAGAGAGCTGAATGAAGATTGCATGCTCATTCACCACGGGGAGATGGTGGCGATCCTTTTGCATGGGTTTGTTCCCTCGACGAAAGCGTCGAAGCATCTTCAAACATTGGGATATTTGTTCCGGTACGGCAGCACCATCTCCCGGTCCTATTCTCAGGAGTCTAGAATGGCGTTGTTCGGGCATAGATTTTGCCGTTTCGATCTTATCGTGGATAGGTCTGCACCCTTCCACTGCCCAAACTCAATGTATGCATGCTATAATTTAAATAACTTCTTTTCTCATGATGTATGGTTTTCTTTTCTTTAGGTACCAGCACCCTACAAAAAATGTTAAAAACAAGGAAACTTGGTCGCAAGAAGAATTGGAACGCTCCGCAGATGCTTGGGCCACCGAGTTCGTGGAGAAGAATCTGCGTCCCCAGTTGACGTCCTGGCTCCAAGAATTGGACGGCTTCTTCCTCAAACAGTTGCCCTTCGGCACTTTTCGGATCGGGAGGACTTATTTTACGGCGATGGCAGTCACGGAGAACTACCATTCGACGCCGCACACGGACAGGGACCTGTCCAATTCTATGATTTCCTGGTTCTTAGAAGGTAAGTGTGCTTTGTTACATGTGTCTGTTCTGAACACTTCGAGCTTTTTGAAAAAAATAAAAAATAAAAAATTGCCGGACTCCATCTTGACACCACAATTGTGAACATGTTTGGAGCTTGAACAGGAGAAGCGGAATCCGGAGACCCATTATGTGGCTCGACAAACTAATCTGTCTCGAATCAACGAAGCTTTGAACGAATCCATGAGAAAAAAAAATTGCACGAGAAGGCGAGGGAAAGGAAAAATCCGCCCGCTTGAAGGTGCTTTGCGTTTGACTTATTGTGGTGGCACCATAGATGTTTATGACGAAGCTGGATCCAGTGATGAATCCTTCGAATAGGTGTTTATTTGTAACGCGGTCCCTGGTGCAAAAGACCGCATGTAGGTTCTGAACCAACACCCATAGCTATGAAATGACCCAGCGAGCATTTCAGGCTTCAAAATGCCAACTTTTGGCGGAGCTAGAAACCGTGCTTGGTACTGTGACCTCTAAATATACTTCCGGTAGGTACAGACCAGTGTCACAAGGGAGGTAGCTGTATTCAGGACAAATCTTGCTATGTAATGCAAATGGATCGCTTAGACTTGCCTGGCCTCGTTCTTATGTGAGGAACATTATTGGTTCTCTTTTGGGTAGAATTGGGGATCCACTTCTGCTTGAGGTACAATGCTCAATTTTCCAGCATGCTCTATGTTTTTAAAGAGCTGTGTGAATGCTTCCACATGAAACTTTGACCGACAACTTGAAATTCTTGCAATAGACAATCCGCCTGCTTGTGCTGAACTTTCCTATTTGTTTGAAGAGGGGGGAAGAGTCGGGGGTTCAGGTTGTGGCACGTTGTCTAGACTGGCAATTGGAGCTTGGCAAGGTCATGGAGTTCCATTTTGTCTGCCTCAAAAGCTTGCTGGCAATGCGCCAAGATGTCAATATGATTAACCACAGGGACTTCACAAATCCCATTGCAATCCGTGGAGAAAAAAGTCACTATGGACATGTGAATGCCCAGGCATATTTTGTCTCAATTCTCAAGTGTTGGACGAAGACATTGTGTTTTAACCTCACTCTGCTTTGCAGACCACAAGGATGGAAATCTTAATTTTTTCACAGAGGAGCTATTTGAAGCAGACCTGCCAATTGCGGATCGGGCAAAACACTGGATTGCTGTCTTCTCAAATTTCGGTGAGAGTGACAGGAAAGTGCTTGAGCACACTTTGTTGCAAAAATGTAGGTGACTTGCAGTTTAAAAATCTCTCTCCAGCTTTGTGTATTATTTCATTTATGGATGATTTAGCAGATTGCTCGGTCAGATGATCCTATACGTTTGGTCCGTCCCATTTGCCAAGTCTGACAACTTGGAGTTTGATTAATTGTATGTGGCTAGAGAAAGGTCAGTATGATGAGAGTATGCATTCTACACCAGTCCATGGATGCTTTCTTTAGAAGGTCTGGTGAAACAATGTTGTCGGGGGATTTGCACTTTCAGATTTAGACTCCACAAATTGCAGCAGGAGATGGAGGTCTTCTTGTCTACTCGTCGGAGGGTCAAGGTGTTGTTGCACTTGGATGAGACGCAAGAGCTGCAGGAGCATATTCAGAGCAGCTTGAAGATAGTTGCCAAACAATTTATGGACCTTGTGAAAGCTAGAGATTTTCTGCACAAGCTACATCTAAGGACAACAACATTGTTTGAATCCTTTGTTGTTTTGCCAATTTGTGGTACTGTTGTATCCCAGGCAGTCCAGTGTTTGGGTATATTTGGCCATTGGCTCTTCTGTTATTTGAATTTTGGCTTCTTCAAACTTAATTTAATTCTTCCTGGGTGGCCTGGACCCTTAACAGTGCTCAATTCTGTCGATGAATTACCGGGATGGCTCCTTACTGAAACATCTGTCAATTTGTTGTTCCGGGGGAGCTCCTGTCGACGGATCTAATCTTTTTCCTCATGAGTTCTGTTTTTCTCTGACTTTCTTTTCTGATAACTGAATTGCTGATTTTTCATCTTTCATGATGCATAACAAGCCTGAATCTTATCCCCATGTGATTTCAATTTGGATTGCACAAACTTCATGCATTCAATAGAAATTCCATTTATTTTCCTCCTTACTTAGAATTCCATAATGGTTTAAGTTGAATGGTTCGCCTTCTTTAGCCTGCTTGTCTGAAATCCAAAGTTGCCTTGATATTTAAGATGCTTGCTGAATTTTCAGTGAGGAAAACTATTCCAAATTCAATATCTTGGGGTTTGTGTATAAGATTACAGTTGGGTCCTCCCTCACTAGTGGTGACACTTGAAGTTGCATCCTGCAGACCTTTGATGGCTGGGAGTAAACTTGCTGCTTTATACGTTCATCACCGTTGCCTTTGATGTAGCAAGCTCGATTCTTTATTCTCCTTCCCTGTTTAAAGAGATCATTTTATTAGTCGTTAATTGCATGGCAGTTCGTTCATTTTCCTCTGGGATTCTAAAGAACTTGTGTTGTCCCTTGGAGAATGTGTACCTTGATGTGGCAGGGTGGTGAATTGAAAGGAAGCATACAAGATGCCAAGAGGACACTAACTCAATCAATGCCCATTGTAATCGAGTTTACAACAATCTGCATGAAAGTCTTGTTTTTCATTTCATGTCTGGATTTCGGAGGAAAATGTCAAGGTCAGCTGAAAATTCTGACAATGATAGTACTTGGAAACCTTGACTCAAATGGAACAGCTACACAACTGTTACAGCTGCAACAAGCACTCTTCGGGTAGGCAAAATCTCTATCATTACAATGCAGATTTTACAATGTCACCCACTCTCCTGTGGGTCCACACAAACATTTGTCACTTTCCTCATCATTGGTCCTTCACCATCAACCACAAAGCAAAAGAGCGTAATTTTCAATTTTGGTGCACAGGTTGGAGCGAGGAGGCACTCAAATTCCTTACCATATTAGCTCTTCTTGGATATTGAGACATCTCTGGTTATTTAAGGCAATATGCCTCCTCTAGTTTCCCCAAGGAGGTATACGTCATGCTGCCCATGTACTCTAGTACACTATCAAGCTGTGGCTGAACCGAGTCAGAACCCAATTTGTCCAGTACTTCTTTAGTGTGCACAGATCAACTGATCTGATTCAATTGGCCATTCCAAAGCATTATTGCCCATATTTTAGACATAGTTTACTTGTCAGCCTCTAACAGACAATGATAGCTCTTGAGACTCCTATATTCTAGCTTGCACAAATCCCACCTCACATAAAAGAAAGGAAACTAAGAAAGCAAGTCAATAGATGGCAACATAGCATTGGCATAGATAAACTGAAGTCGCCACAAACCTCAGTAATGCCACCTCCTCAAAGCTGCCTAGACTTGTGCGCAGCTGGGCCTTTATGTCCAGCATTGTGGCTTGCTCCATGCCTTGGATCCCTGACTCCCATTTCCCATTAATAGCCTTATATTTGGCCTCAATCATGTCACTTGCAGTTGCCTTGTCTCCTTCTTCTATCATCCTATTCACTTCCTCATAAAGCAATTGCAGATTTTTCTCAATTATAGTCATCCTCTTCATGGGGTGCTTCACCTAATTTACTCTTAAGAGGACTCCTGCATCGGATGCACATCAATTCACTGAACTTAGCTGCTAGAGCCAAGACTTGCTACCGGTCAATATCCACTACTGATCACACTGAAACACAACCCTTACAGTGAAGGTTTTAAGACAATTAAATCCATGGACATTAATTTTGTGAGACTTTTTGGCTACTCAGGCAAAAAGAGACGATTGTTATCATGGTTGTCTCCATTTTTTAATGTATGATTTAGGGTTTAGTCTACATCACAAAAGTTGAAAACAAATAATTTAAGAATCATCACTTCTAGATCCATATTTTTATGAACATCCTTTTATAGTTTTTTTTAATGTAACAATTTCATAAAAATGACTCCATCCTTCTATGAACAACTTTTTACAGGGATGTTCTAACTATATATTTGATGAAGAAAATATAAACTGAGAAAAAGTGAAATGTGCAGGTTTTATCACCAAAATTTGGGGGAAAAAATAAAAAGAAAGAAATCCCAAGAATTCTATATTAGGTGCCCAAAGTTAGGAAACAATATAGAAGAGTGCTTAAATTGTTCCACTTTCATATCTTGTTTATGGCCCAATTTGGCTAAATCTTTGTTATGGAGGATCACCACTTCAACTACACCACAAAATTAAAAAGAGAGAAACACTAATCACACCATTTAAATAAAAACTATCCTACATAAAAATAAAAATAAAAGGATCAAAGAAACCAAAAAAGATGGAAAAGAAACATTTTCCTCTTTTTTTGGATTTTTTTTTAGGGTTTAATGAAAAAAGTTCCTTTGATTCACTAATGTCAGTGATTGACCCATAAGGTGACATTTGGTTGGGTCGTTTTAATTTACACTATTTTAGTACCTTGGACAACTTCAGGGGAAGGAACTTTCTTCCTTTACAATATATGATAATCAAGTGAGTTCGGTGAGCTTTGCATCGGCCTACTGAGCACCTTTTTGCCCCCACCCACCAACCAATGTGCCAT
>Ga0116229_10003743_pt1 | contig 25037 bp, 21 predicted proteins | sample S1TSphgellanicum_3_FD_87313 | JGI IMG/M metagenome (GOLD analysis project Ga0116229, IMG submission 87313) | Host-associated microbial communities from peat moss isolated from Minnesota, USA - S1T2_Fc - Sphagnum magellanicum MG | ecosystem: Host-associated > Plants > Peat moss > Unclassified... | reverse complement strand
GATTTTAGTTGCAAAATGTCTCTTGCGACTAAAATTTAGTCGCAAAGAGCAGTCGAAAATACATGTTTTTCTTCTAGTGTCCCCTGCCAAGTCCAGCGAGGGAGTAGCGTATGCATTCCTTGATAGGGTGCTTGTGTGACAAGGCATTGATTGATCACCCAACCACGTCTTGAGATCATCCAATGGCAGATAGTTTAGCTGAGCGTGTGGTACAAACGGTGAAGAGGACATTGCGCAAATATGGCTTGCAGAAAGGCCACCTAGGGGATTGGGATATTCAATCACCATGGTTGGCCATGGGATATCGATTTAATCGTCAAGCATCCTTGGCTTCCTTCTCACCTTATTTTTTATTGTACGGCTGAAATCCAGACTTGCCAACAACAATTTGTTGAGTCTAATGAGGTGGTGAACCTTGATGACCCATAGATGTGGTTGAAGGTGTGTTTTCAACGTGCAGAACTCTTTCGAAGAGTTATGCCAGCAGCGTTTGAAAACCTTGCCATTGCTCAACACAAGGATACATTACGATATGCGATTATCCGGGGTGGAAGTTATCGACCATCGATTCGTAGGTTCCATGTGGGGGACTATGTTTGTTTGCAACAAACTACACCAATGACATTGGATGTAACGGCAAGTCGCATTATCTTACGAGTGCGAGAGGTGTTAGCTTCTGGAGTTCTCATGTTGGAAGGTCGTGATGGTGTTGTTTGGAAGGACCATGTGCGTAATTGTGCGCCATGTCACCTCCCAAATGTGGATGGTACAGTTGACCCAAGTTTGGCAGTTGTACGGGCCGGCTTGAGGTGTATGTTATGTGGGTCTAAAGGTGGAGCAGCCAATATGTTGGTGTGTGATAGATGTTCTAGGGGTTGGCACATGGCGTGCATGACTCCACCTATGGATGTTGTTCTTGTTACACGGTGGGTTTGTCCTCATTGTACTTTGGGGGGGTAGATGACTTCATCTTCACATGGTATGGATTGTAGATGGGCAATTAACGATGGGGCAACATAGCACCCGACCTTTTGATTCGTGCACCTGCAAAGGTGTATAACATGTAAAAGATGTATAAGGCTACCTGGAAGTTAGAAGGACCTAACCACCAGCTAGGGGGGCCAGTTATGGTACACATGTATTTGTGTATGTTCTCATCCATGTTATGTGTTTATGTGTGTATGTGAGTATGGTATGTCAGCGATGTACGTTGTATGACGATATGTATTCGCACGACAATTGTCATGACCATATGTGTGTTAGCTATAACATATAGTGTGTTATGGTAGCGAGTAGTGCTTATTTAGGGTTTCTAGGTTTAGGGTTAGAGGAGAGTGGCTCTTCTGGTAGGACTCACCCTCATGTTGTGAGTGGGGGTATAAAGTGTGAGAGAGGGCTCAAAGAACATAGTTCTTTGAGTTGAGCCTAAAACATTGGGAGTAGTTGGAGTTAGTGGAGCTTCGAGCTATGGTGTCCCATTAGCATCAGCTTAAATTCTCTGAGTGGAATGGGCTTGGCTTATCTGTATGTGTTTGCATCACAAATTTTATGATAGTAGATCCTTATCATGATTTTTTCGAGTTGTGGTACATGTCGCAACCCCACTTTGGGATAAGTGTGAGGATGAAACTCACACCCCCAAAAGTGGGAAGTTGGAGTCTTCCGAGACTCCCAAAAACTCAGAGCTCGAGTTCAAGGGTCAAAACACCTCACATTGAGGTGTTCATTATATCAATGGAAAGGTTTTGAAGTGTAGATATTCAAAATGACCTTGCATGTGCCATTTGGATATCTGCAACCCAAGTTATGGGCAAAAAAAGGGCCGGGAATCAAATTGGCAGTTTGACTCCCGACCACTAAAAGTCAAGAATTGACCTCCTCCCGATGTCTGCTAAAGGATTGCGACATGGTGTTGGAAAGCTCTTGAGGATAGCTACAACTTTGGTTTAGAGGTCATTCCAATCGGAGGTTGGAGCCGGGAGATATGAGCTCCCAAAGTCCCGAGACTCCAACCTGGGACAGTTTCAGGACTCCTCCTTGGGAGTCCCAGGAAAAAGAGCCATTTGAATGTAGCCTCCACCGAGAGCTACAGAGAATACTATATGGGGGAAGGTGGTGGCTTCCCCTGAGTCCGGGCCGTGGTGAGTTAAGTGAATCCAAGTGCCCGTGATTTGTCCCAACATCCAAAGGTGTTTCCGAATGTGAACTAACCCTCTTGTGGTTGGTTTTGGATGCAGATTCGAGTGAGATAATACTTGTCCCTCTTCCTAGTCTAATCCCGGGACTTCTAGTACGCCCCTCTACCCCCTTTTAGTGCTGGAAGTTGAGAGTGGCCCTCAAGTCCCAACTTTCCGCAATTCAACGTACTTGGACCCTCAAGTGGGTCTAGCAAGGGACTTAGGAGTGCGTCAGTACACATGTATTTGTGTATGCTCTCGTTCATGTTATGTGTTTGTGTGTGTATGTGAGTATGGTATGTCAACAATGCATGTTGTATGACGATATGTATTCACACGACACATCTTGAAGGTTTTTTTTTTTTTAATTAGGAAAATCTCTTCATTTAGCCTTTAAGGTTAAAAGCTTTTGGGGTCTGTTTTTAAGGTTAAGGTCTGATTTTTCAATTAGTGGCAAAGTGTTCATTAAGGTTTTGAATCTAGAGGTTTATTAGGTCTTTTTTAGGGTTAGGGTCTGATTTTTTAGTTGGGTGCAAATGGTTCATTAAGGTTTTGAATCTTGACGTTTATAAGGTCTGTTTTAGGGTTAGGGTTTAGGGCTAAGGTCTGATTTTTTAATTGGGCACAAATTTTTCATTAGGGTTTTGAGTTTATAGGTTTATAGGGTCTATTTTTAGGGCTAGGGTTTAGGGTTAGGGTCTGATTTTTAAGTTGCTAGCAAATTGTTCATTAGGGTTTTGAGTCTAGAGGTTTATAAGGTTTGTTTTTAGGGTTAGGGTTTAAGGTTAAGGTCTGGTCTTTTAGTTGATAGCAGATTATTCATTAAGGTTTTCATCTAGGGGTTTTTAGGATTTGTTTTTAGGGTTAAGGTTTGATGTGTTATATGTTGGCAAATTGTGCATTAAGGTTTTGATTTTAAGGGTATTTAGGGTCTACATTTAAGGTTAAGGTTACGAAATTCAATTTTTTTTCTTTTGTCTTGCATGAAATGAAATGAAGTACTAGTTGTATCGGGCAAACCATCCAAGTTGACACCTAAACAACATCTCTTTAATTTCATTCTCTACATGAAGCATGCTAACATCATTAAGTAAAATGCATTCATGTGGAATTGGTTTAAATCTGCATTATGTGATGATGCATTGTTCATTGCATCATGCATCAACAATGCACTTTGTAATTCCAGTGGCCCACAGTTGAAGAGAGGGTGTTATTGGCTACACATTTGCAAGAGTTTCTTGGTTGTATTGGGTTTATTAACAACACTTCGATCGAGATCCGCAAACCATGGTAAAATGAAACACATCACACATGGTTTAATGGGTGGAAAAACAAATATATGCAATGAACAACACAATTATTGTGGACCATCATGAATTGTTCATTTATGTAGACCCGGGCTACCCATGCTCCTATCATGATGTGAGCATTTTACGACACTCAAATGTGTACCAAAATTGGCGTCAATATTTCACCCATGGGGATGAATACTTTGAATACCTACTAGGAGATCCAAGCTATGTGGGTGAATAAATGTTTATTATGTGAAACATAAGGCAATGAAAGTTTACACTAGATGTTAATTAAGATGCAATGTGAGCATACAACAAAATGCATGCAGGGTTTAAAGTACAAGTGGAATGGGGGATTGGTGGAGTAAATAGAAAATGGAGATGCCTCATGAAGAGGTTTGATTCCACATAGTCCAAGTTCACACATTTGTTTCGAATTGTAGCTATCCTCATTAATTTCCTACAAAGGAGGCATATGGACCTCACATATGCAATGGTTGGGGACCAAAACTTTGATCTAGCTACACATGGTTGGCAAGGAGACTTCTAGTTACAGGTCCAAAATCTATCTAACTTGTGTTTTAAATTCCTGCTTTGATATAACCCCTAAATCCCTAATTGCTTTCAAGTTGTTGATTTTGATTTTTTTATTATGTTCATTGTTGATTTCCACCTTCCCCACCAGGAAAGCATCTCGGATTTCAAAGGTGGAAGCATAATGAGATGTCATTGTTGCCATATTCTTAAATTGGTTCTACAACATTTTTGCCTTGGTCATCATCTGCTCACCACCATCACCTACAAGCAATCTGTATTCCAATGAAGGGATAGGTGCAGATCCTTCAAGTTCAAAGGAGCTAGAGATAGGGGTGTTGGCCTAATGATGGACCCACCATCCATCATATTCTAATGTCTCTTTAAAACATTCTTGGAAGCATGACCATATGTAGTTTTTAGACGTCCTAACATATCATCACCTTGAAAGGTTGCCTTGTTTGACCCCTCTTCATTAAAATTTCCAATTTTCAATTCCTTCAAGGTGTCACACAACTGGTCCTTCAATGTCTCCTGTATAATTGTTGCATTTGGATATTCTTTTTAGTAGTCAAAATACACATTTTTCCATATTGTGGTAGGGATCACGTGAATGACTATTTTTTTACTTGTGTTATATGCTGCAAAATGACCAATGTAAGAAGCAACCATGGTGTTAAGATGAAGGGATTCCATTATTTACCTAAGTTTTTTTTTTTTTAAGGTGCATTTGTTTTCTTAAAAACCATAGACTCAAATTGTTGTCTCCATCTAATCTTCACACTTGATGACATCTATGGCTACCATGAGCTATGTTGTCCCTTCAACCATACTAATAACATGAACACACTTAGACCTGCATTAAACTTGAAGACTAAAAATCATTCTAAATCAGTCACTCAAAAACAATCACTAGACTATAATCACTAAAAATTAATCACTGGAAATGAACTACTACAAGTGAATTCCTAAAAGCAAAACTTTTACTAAAATACACCCCAAATCCTTTTAGAATATCAACTTGTGGAAGTTAGGTTCATTGCATCCCACATGGAAGGAAAATTCATGGCAACAAGAATACCTTCATCTAATATGATGCATTTTATATGACCTAAAAAATTATGCCAAGCTCGGTTTACTCAATGGACGTGCCACATCATTGATGCATCCATTGGTTTTTTTTTTAAAATACGTAAAATGACAAATGCATTTGTTAAAGGAAGGAGGAAAGGACTAAGGTATGCAAAAAAAATTTCATGGCTATAAGGATGTTTAGGGGTACAATGGCTAGGGTAGAAGGCAAGAAAAATTTAGGGTTTTGTGGAGGGAGAATAAGGTTTTTCATTTTTAAGGTTGGAGGTGGAGGTTCACAATCTTGTTGTTTAAAGGATGTTTTAAGCCATCCACTAGTTAGGGTTTGTAGGAAATTAGAGACCTTGTGGCAAAAAATGAAAAATGTCCACAACAATAAAAAAAAAAGTTTACCAAAAGGTAAATTCTTCAACAAGGCAATCAAAAAACACTTCGTCCTCTTACACACCTTAACTTACGAAAACCATGATCTCTTATGCTCTCCTATGTTGGGCTAAAGCTCACTTGGAAAAAAATGTGAAGTTTGGAACAAGCATCTACATGCAAACTCCAAAAGCCAAATGTTTTCGATGGCGATAATCTCCAAAAGCTAAACATCCTTGGTTATGATAGTCTCCAAAAGCCAAACGTCCTCAAGTGCATCAATTTCCAAAAGCTTGTTTGCTCCAATGCCGAACCTAGGCAATGATCTACACCTTTTTTTCATTCTCTTCTATACCTTTTATCTTTTGTGACCTATAACTTTCTACTCTCTTTCCTCTACATTTGCAGTTCTCCTCTACATTTCTCACAAGACACACTCTCTTCTCATTCTTCTGCAACTACAAGTTATGATTTCAACATAGGTAAACACCACTATGAGGTAACTTTATGTCCCTCTACTCCCAGTTCTATGAGGTGACTATACTCGAAAGTGCATATGCTACCAGTGAAAGAAAAATGCAAAGTGTATTTCTAAATGTTAAATTGTGTTTGTAATTGAAACCAAATAATTTATTTCTTATGCATCATTTATGATTTATAATTGATAGATATATTTTCCAAGTTCAAGCACTCCAAATCTTAGAATTTTATGTTAAATTATCATTCATTTAAACTAATTTTTAATGATTCAATACCATGTTCAACTTGGCAACAAACCTCCAATCACTTAAAATATTATTCCTATCACATACATTATCCAAAGTTAGTTACAAGGTGCACCTAACTACCAAATTCCAAGCTTTACACCCAAACTAGTAAGAAGTTGTGCTACCAAACCCAAGAAGGTTTTACAAAGGTAGAAAGTTAAACTTGGCTGCAGACCACAAGTCATTTAAAATATTATTCCTATCACATATGTTATTCAAATTTAGCTTGCTTTAACTCATTAAAAAAAATAGCTACAAGGCGCATCTAACTACCAAATTTTAAGCTCTGCACCTAAACCAATAAAAAGTAGTGCTACCAAACCCAAGAGGGTTTATGAAATTTTTCTATCATTTCAAGCTCCCAACACTATCCCTACGCACTTCCATTCTTTCAAAATTACTACAGTCATCCATTTTATTCTCCTTTTTTCCACCATCTACTAATACTAATCATTCTTCTCCTCCCAAGGGAAGTTATAGGAACAAATATTCTCAAGATTCAAATCAAAAATTATGTTTGAATGATCCAAATTCGGCTTTTCAAGAAAAGGAAAAGGAGAAAGGTGAAGGAAAATCCTAACTCGGTGGCCAATGGAAGGTTCTAATGCTTGGTGGCCCTTAAAAGGTTCCATTACTTGGTGGCCCTTGGAAGCTTCCATTGCTTGGTGGCCCTTGGAAAGTTCCAATGTTTGGTGGCCAATGGAAAGAGAAGGAGAAACACCTTTTCACCTCTTCCCACTTTGCCCCCAACAAATTTTACTTAAACCTTCATTTTTTCCTTTGATATTAAGGTTTTATTTACCATGGTTCTAAGCCATTATCTATGGATTTCCTTCAATTTCCTTGACCTATAAATTACAACCATGCATCTCAATGCAACAAGTCCTCCACACATTCATTATTGATTTGATTTTGATTGAAGATATTTTTTTTTATCTTTGAAATTATGGCGTTGCGTATGGCCACATCTTACGGGCTTCAAGCTGCACAAGTGAATGAAGAACCACCTCCGGAGTCATCTGTAGATTTAACATTGATGTAACATCCTCATGATGAAGATCTCGAACCGCAAGCGGTGCGTGTTCGTTTTGAAGTTGAACCCCTTTGAGCTTGGTATTATTGCATTTTTTCGAACTCTCATACCCTGGTGATTTTGTTGCAAATTGACCCGACTTTTAGTGATGAACTTGAAACCGTCTATGAAGGTTGTTATAAAACTAACGACCTTTCTATCTTCGCATGGTTTTTAATTCCCGGCATTGGACATTATCATTGGTTGCACGGTCTGATTCGTTGACTACTTCCTAATAGCAAGGCGGACTACTTGCACCATTCGACGCATCCTAGATTTCCTGCAGTTATGAACTATCGTTATGGTATAACCCAAGATTTAACAAATAATTGTAGTTTTTCATTGAATTTATCCATAATCTGAATAAATGTTTCATTCATTATGAAACTCATACTACTATTGCCACCCTATCACATTATTTATTTAATCGTTAAGTTGTTTCAAATTAATCTTATGTTTATAAGGTTTGAAAATTGTTCTATTTCCATTGGACCTTTCATTGACACCCCCTCAACTACTTCATGAATTTCAAACATCCTCTCTTACACGACTACCCATTAAATACCATAACAAGACCTTTGTTTTACCGAACATTACAAATTTGGCATCCATTTTTAACCTCAACCTTCTAGAAATTTTTCACTTTTAATTACGCAACTGAAGTTTTAAAATTATGATTACTAGCTTTTTGTTGAAGAAAATAACTAACCCAACATTTTATTCATTTAATATGTATTTTGGAAAAGAAAACAACCCCCCCGCACAACCATGCGCACTTATCACTCCTTATTTTAACATCAAGCTGCTAAAAACCCTTAATAATCTTACCACACTCGAATATCCTTGATGCAATTCTTAAAAATTAAGACTATCGCACATGGTTGTGTCGATATGGCTCATAGCCACCCATTTCCTCCCTTTGCAACTCCAGTCTCTCATGTGAGACACAAATGATGTAAAATGGGTTTTCGACAAGTAGCCAAACTTGACATGAATTCAGTTTGTGCCAAGTTGAGGTGGTATTTTGAATTTCAAATCCCGTTGGGCCATAATGTTATTTTTTCTTGTCATCTTGTTGATCTCATCCCATGAATTTGGCAAACATGGGCTTCTAGTGCCATGTATCTCCAACTTTATGGATAATTTATGTCATGGAATAATATAATGGTTATAAAAAATAATAATCAGAGTCTTGTTAATGTTATGGAACAATTTTGTGTGTTTAGATTGCCTTAGTTTAAAGTTGATATCATGGAAAGTATAGGATTCAAAACCTAATAGTTGAACTTTTTAATTTATTAAATTTTTGATACAAATAATGAATAATTTTTCAAAAGTTCAACAAAATGAAACATAATTTTAATTTATGCCCAAAATGGTACTATGGTATATTTCTTATTTATGTTGTTGCAAATCATAAATAAATTAATAACTAAGTGACTTCAAATGTATATGGACACAATATGAATGTAAATGGATGGATGTGAATGAATGAAATCCATCCATGATTGTTGAAGACCATTCATTCATTCCCAAATGGGCATCTATCCATGTTGGATACTTGTCAATTCATCCAAAGATGTTCATGATGAATGTCATTGATTCATTTTCAAACAACATTTATCTAATTTGAATAATTTCACTACCCAAACAACAACAATGTAATAATAGATTTCTATAAATCTTGAGAAAATAAACATCTCCAAAAATCTTAAATGAATTGACTTCATGAAAAACTAATTATTATTTTAGTCAATTTCAACATTTCTTGTTGCACGTTTCAAAAAACCATGCACACCAATGAATTAAATACCATAGTACCTTAGCCATTTCAACACATGTTTGTTGAAAAATTAATTAATTTCGAAACATTCATTTCAACAAATGGAATATTCCTAAATATCCATTATTATCCTTCACAATATTTTTTGATTTGGAAAAAATGATTTTTGAAAATTTCAACATTTTTAAATATATATAATTAGTGTCGAATTAACCAAGGTACTAGGGTAGTTTTAAAATAATAAATCTTAAACCCTAATAAAATATAAACACATTCATAAGTTGAATAAAATTTGTCAAGAAATATGACCCCTATTATCCATTCCTGAAAATCAAAATCAATTGTCATCATTCAAGCCAATACGTTTCAACAATATTTTTTACAATTAGGACACAAAATAAACAACTAATGACTAAACCAAAAGACAATTATGGAGATGAATATGTGCATTCATGAAATCGTGGATGAATTTATTAATACATTTATTTTACTTATGGATGAAACCTTTATGATAAGACTTAATCCTTGGCAATTTTGTATTAATCTAAAGTGAGTTTAAATTCAAAATTTCACCTTTATGACAAAATTATTCTTTTAATGACTAACATGAATAAATATTGGAACCTTTGTCCTTTAAAAAATGATCTTCAACTATTCATGTTTTGTAATAAATTAGTGTATGAAATAAAAATAAGTTATTTCATCAAAAAATTATTTGCATTTTCAAAATTTATCATTGTAAGGGACATAAAATGTTTAACGTCAAGTGTGATAGTTTAAAGGATGTTTAAAAATTGTTTGGAAAAATACCCACATGTGATTTCTAGTTTTGTCCATAGTTTTTCACCTACACTATATTTATATATATTCCCCATCATTTTATGGAGCACAAATGAATACTACCAAAAATGTTGGCGATCCAACTTTCTAAAATTGAAGCACAAACTATGATGGAGAGACAGACCTAGACCTTGTAAACATAGCCAATGTTCATCAAAGGGCCAATAAATAGTGGATTGTTGGTATGGAAGGTCATCAAGGTCTCATCCATGACACCTTCACAAAAATGATAAAGTATGGAATATTGTTTACTCAATATTTTGTAATTATCTTTGTGTGGGGAAGAGGAAAACATTTTCCCCCCTTGCCCACATTTCACATGTCCCAATAACATGGCATTCCCAATTAAAGACAATCGCCTTTTTTGCCCTTTTATTTTAATAATTCATCTTCTTTTTCATCTTAAATTTGGGGCACTTGAATAATCTTCCTCTTCTTTTACATAAGGGGGATAAGGGAGAAGAATCCCCTTTAATGTCTTTTAGTTTTTTCATTTTGATGATGTCATCAAAATAAGAACCATCTTTAGGATAATTTAACCAAAAACAATTCATAAACATGACATGAAAGTAAACAAATTTAAATGTCCTTCACATTTTTATTAGATGGTAGAACCCAACAAAGAATTATGATTTTAAAAAAATAAATTACTTCTAATTTGATGATTAAAAATGATGATAAAAAAGGAGGAAATAGGAGTTACTATAAAATATTATCATTAGCAACAATCTATGAAAATTGTATTTGAATGCCTCTACCTTTTTTTTCCTCTTTACTTAAGCAACTCTCTTGATGTGCACTTGATCTTCTCCTCACCCATTAGAGGTTCTTTCTTTTGTTTTATTTTTTCTACACAAAACATTTATTTTGAAAAAGTTCGTATTTAATTGTTATATTTTGTATATTCTCAAAACAAGAATTGTCGCTACCACAAAAGGTGTCCTTGTACGCCAAGTGATTTCACTAGATTTTGAATGAATTCATTAGACTTAGTAAACGGGGATTAGTTGGAAAGTAGTGAATTCATTGGTTTGATGAACGGGGACTAATGAACCACACCCACATTTTGTAATAGTGCATATTTCTTATTACACAATTTGGCAATAGTTTTATGCATCAAGTGCCAAAAAGATGAAAAGGATGAAAAAAAAAATGAAGAAAGAACAATGTGGCTTTTAACCCACAACCAAAATTAAACACCTTACAAAGATTTTAAACTTTTTCAATAGAAAAAAAACATTTGAAACCTTCTTTCTCTCAACACCAAGCCCTACACAAAACCCACTCTCCTCTCCTTTAGACTTTCTGGATGGCAACAATGTTTTCATATTATTGTTAACAACATTTTTTTGTAGTTTGAAAATGAGAGGATAAAAATAGGGTTTGAATAAAAAAATTAACAATATCATGGAATTTCAATAGAATTGATGTGAAATTTATAAAAATATATATTCATACAATATTCATGATTCTCAAAATGCAATATATATATATATAATTTTTATATAAATCATGTTTTATAGTATTTATGATGTCTTGATATTAATTCTAAATTAAATACATGTAATCATCATGTTACAATTTTACATTAAAAAATATGATTTGGGTATATTAGACATTCACATATGCCATACCATAATAATGTTTCATCCATCGAAATATTTAAAATATTGAATATGTACATATATTATTCATATTAGCCATTGCATGAAATTTGTGCAAATTTTGTACAAACTTATGAAAAATTAGATTACGTATGAAATATGTAGGAACCTATGAACATATAAGATTTGTGATAGAACGTAAATAGTTTTACAATTGATATTGGATGAACACAAGTGTCAATACAATATGTTTATTGGTTGATATTGGGCAACAATAGTCTTTCGTACCTTTATTAGTATCAATATTGATACCAATTTTCAACTTATATGTTAATTTAACAATAGTTTAAACCTAAAAATGTTAAAGACAATTTATTTATTCTGTGGTGAATTTTCAAATCATGGTGTTTAGTGACATGTTAAATTATAGCAAAAAATAACCTATTGTGGAATAGCCTTTGAATAGTTCAAAATAACTTAAAATAAAATAATTTTGAACAATGTAAGATAGAATAATTTAAAATGACCTAAGACTAGCCAATAATAACTTAAGGAAAAAAATGTAGAACAACCTAAAGTGGAATAACCTAAAATGAATTAAAATAAAATAATTTAAGATTAACTTACAAATAGTTTAACATAACATAAAGGTGCAAACGGGATAACATGAGCCACACCCACATGTTTTTGGGACTGTTTTTGGGGGAATATTTTTTAGAATATATATTTTTAAGTTTTCAAAAAATTCTTCAAAAATATTAATTTAAAAATATATTATTATGTCAATGTTTATGTAAAAGATTTCAAAATATATGTAATTTTCAAAAGTTTTGAAGTTTATTTATAAGTCTTTTTGTGTGCTAAAAAACACACGTTATAGTGTTTAATGAATATTTTTGAGAGTTTTTTATTAATCGAATATTTTCCAAATTAATTCACATGCTCCAATGATATATTATAAACCTTACTATATAAAAAATCTTATACTTTCAACACGAAATTAAATTACCATTTCTAAACGTGAAAAATTAAGCATGCGTTACAGTTGTTGTGGCTCTTGTTAATGTGACTACATCCATAAGGTGGAATAACCTATAATAGTTTAGGGAAAAAAACCTTAAAATAACACAAGGTGAAATAATTTTGAATAATGTATGTATAATATCCAGAAGATGTCCTATGAATAACTAACATTATGGTACCTTAACATAACCTAAGGTATCTTACATTAATTTAAGAATAACCCAATATTAACTTTTAAAACCTAGCCAATGGTAGTTTTAGAATCACTTAATATAGCCTACATTAACCTATAAATAATTTAAAGTTAACTACAAATATCCCAAGAATGCCCTATAAACCTCACCTAAAATAGCTAAAATTAATCTTAAACCCATTAGCCTAGTAATAGCCTTAAATATCCTACATTAATTTAGGAATAGCCTAGAATAACTTACATTAACCTATGAATAACAAAGGATATCCTAGGAACTTAATTTATGGTAGTTTATAAATTAGCCTAGGAATAATTTATAGTAACTTATATTAACCTAGGAATAACCAAGGATTACCCTAGGAATTTAATTTATGGTAGTTTACATTAGTTTGGGAATAATTTAGAATAGCTTCCACTAACTTAAAAACAACCTAAGACTAGTTTGAAAACCTAGCCTATGGTAGCATACACATGGGCTTGGGTAGCCTACATTAGCTTTAAAATCACATAAGTATCTTATTAATATCCTTGGCTACATAGGTATGTAAAGTAGGGTAACAAGGTAACATAAATAGGAGGAAAAATATTTGAAGTAAATACCTAGGTTGGTTAAAAAACAATGTGGATAATAACATGCGATGACAAATTATTTCATTTATTTGAATAGTGGTTCAATGTTGAGGACTTGCTCCTTAAGCATGGAGTTGAGGGGAAATGACGAGTTCAAACCTTCATATTTGCACCCTAAATTGGTGGGCTAAATGGGCTAGATTATTAATTTAAATTGAATGGCCTAAGCTCTTAGTTTAGTTTAAGTTTTTAAGTGCCCAATATATGTTCCTAGGTGTTTAACCTAGTTTAGGTTTTTAAGTGTTTAATTCAAATTCCTAACATCACAAACTTCCAATATCATGAAATTTCAATAAAATTTGTGAAAAAATTGTAAAAAATATGTTTGTGCAAAATCAACAGGTTTTTAATTGTAAAAATGGCACATATATATATGAATAATGTGTCTTTTCCACTTATGTTTTGATGTGAAGCATGTTCAATTTACATAGTCAAACCCATGCAATTATCATGATGTAATTTTGCATAAAACTATGCAATTTTTATGTATTAAACATGAACATTCACGTATGTCATTCAAAACATAAATCTCATTTGTTTGAATATTTAAGATATTGAATATGTACAAATATCGGTCATATTATAACACGAAATTCATGCGATTTGTGTATGAATTCCTAAAAATTGGATTTTGCACAAAATTTGTATGAATCTATGAATCCTGGTAAGTTCGTGACAAGGTTCCTAATCTAGATTCCTACCTTTACATTTGCACCCTAAGTTGGTGGGTTACATTTTAAACCTAAGTTATGTGGCTTAGGTTAGCTTAAGTTTTTAGCTTTGCCTAAATAGCTTTAAATTCTAAGTTCTTAAATTCTTAATTGTTTAACATAACATAGGTTCTTAAGTGTTTAGCTTAGGTTCCTATGTGTTTGGTATAATGTGAATTTGATTAAATATTAATGAACTCATTTAATTGTAATTAATCCTTGTTCCTAGGTGTTATGATTAACATTATGATTAGGGAAATAACTTTGGATTAATCCAAGGATATATATATATATAATCAATTCAAAAAAATATAATTAAATATATTTCATATTTCTAAAAAAATCCAAATATTATGATGCCACTTGCATTAGTTCATATGTTCATGATTTATACTTTTGGTTTACGCATTGTAAAGAAATTAAAAAAAAGATTATATTATTATTCTTAAACATTTACAATGCAAAAGAATGTATTACAATATCATAAGAAGGAAAATGTCTTTTTTACAACTCCATTTTCAACATGGTTTTTCAATTATAATTATCATGTGTAACTAAATTACAATTAAAATGTATTTTTTACAATTGTCCACCAAAAACGTTGATGACAATAAGTTGCAAATGACACCCAATTGTAAACAACATCCATGTGGCAATAGGTTTGGACTAAACCTACCATTATAATTGGACATGTTTCCAACTACAATAAATTAAGGTGGCATGGGTGGATGAACTTCATTTATTTTTGTGTCATATTATCCATCCATGTTTTGTAACATTGGACCATCTAAATTAAAACAATCTAGCGGATAACAATTTGCCATGTCATCAAATCATGGAAAAATGAAATTATTTATTATTAAAAAATATTTTAAACTTATTGAATTGGATGATGCCATGTGGCCGTGATGTATGCATGCATGTGTTGGAAATGTCTACATGTTTACAATTAAAATTAAAAGGTCAATTCAAATGTGTTCAACATGAATTGAAATAAAATAAAATAATAATTGAATTAAAGTTGAAATATTTATATTTGTTCATCTTTAGAGCCAAACATTTAACTAGATAAGTGCAAATGTTGTAATCATGTGTAATTAGGTGAAGACGCAATTGTAATTAAACAAGGTAAAAGTAAACCAATTTCAAAAATAAAAAACAAACAAAATTTGATTACAAAACGGGTGGTATGTTTTGAAATACAATTAACCTTGTGGATGTTCAACAAAATCAACAAAAAGCTTAGGAAAAGTTACAAAACACACATTAAGAAAATATATGTTGACTTTAATGTCATCAAACACATTTGCTACTAGTACCATAACTTAACACCTTGCCCAATAGTAATGTATTCATGGTCCCATAGTGTGGTGGTTCCTAATACATTTTGAAAGCATTTTTGGATTGAATCATCTATTTCATTTACAATAAACAAACATATGTTCCCATCTAGGACTTCCCTAACATCTATTGAATTAACAATTTTCATCAACTAGAGCATTGTAAAAAAGATCAACGTTTCCAAATCATTAAATTTGACTGTGATTATACATGAGCTACCTTCATTAGTTTTTTCACGTATTTTCAACACACCTTGTTGATAGTTGTTTTGCATTTCCTAATTTAACATCATTCACTCCACCTTATGATACATAATTCAATAGATGAAACAAATGTATCGTTTAAGGTGCACAAATGCAAAAATGTTCATAAAAAACAACACTAAAAAATGATCCTTCTCAAAAACAAGGGGATGATGTAAAAAGGTCATATTTTTTTACAATGTTTTAAACATGTCAATTATCAACATATTCAAATAAACTATGTGAACTTGAAAAATAGACCTAAAATATGAAAAATAGATATACAACTTGAAAATTTGAACCTCAAACTTAGGAAAAACCAAACTTGAAACTTGAAATACCTATAATTTGAAAAAATAGACATGAAATTGAATCCAATAAATTGCCCCATGTTTAAAAGGTGAAATTTATATATATAAGGAGAATGATTGAACATCACCCACCTATAATTGTGATTTGTGTGCATAAATGTGATGAAGCATGATGTAACTTCATCATTATTTGTGATCATTTGCACAGAAGCCAAATACTTAAGTAATATTTAAATGTTAAAAATGGTTAATGCAGTTTGGGGAATGGACTCTCTTCAAAATTTTTGTAAAAATACAAAAAAAAAGAAAAGAAATTTGAGCACAAAGAGATAATGAAAATAAGGAAAATGAATTTGAGTTTGTTTATATTGGTTTAAAATGGGCTTGTGATTTATCCGAGGTCACTGGCCCAATTGAAATGTCAACTAATTTGCAACTAAGTAAGTTCAAAAAATCACAACTAGATTTCAATTTTAGTGAATGTTATTAAAATTTTGAATTTACTATCATCATGTTCTCACCATTCCTTCATTCATCCAATTTGGAGACCACATTTTCAAAAATGGATGAACATTATCATAGTAGTTGAACATTTGATTTACCTCCTTAAGCAATATGTACCCACCTAGGTAGCCTACTTTAACTATTATTGACTAAGTTATTAACCTATAAATGTAGTTACCCTATCAAACTAACTACCTAGCCTACCTATCTAACTACCTAGTTTACTTACTTAGTTTATTTAACATATTTAAATAGCTTTAATAGGTAATAAGGTAGGTTAAGTAGGCTACCTATTAAGTACTTAGGTATAGGTTACTTGGTTAGGTACCTAATAAATAGCATGTGTAACCATTCTTCAAACTCCACATGTTTAATCATGTAACCTTCACTAGGTAGTTATGTGGGTGAACTACCCAAGGAGCCTTAATAAATAGGCTACCTAACTACTTGTTAAGGCTAAAGTTATGTTCACACCTATTGTTAAAGTAGTGGTAACTATTTTTCAAGAAAATGTTAAAATACTAGCATCCACATTTCATGTTATGGTTACCATTAAGGATGATGTGGCATCTAACATGGCATTCAATGGCAATCATTGTTAACAAAATAAGTAAACTAACATAAAGTGGTAAAATGTCACCCAAAGTAAAGAAAAAATACACTATGCAAGAATGTTAAATTGTCTAGCCCAAAATTGACCATGTAAGTATACGATAAATTAAAAGCTTCAAAAATTTATATTGTTTGTGAAATCCAAAAGCCATCACCAAAGCTTCTCAGCAAAGCTCCAATGGAATTGGAATGTGATTACACATTTGCCATCACTAGAACTTCATAATTGCAATACGATTGCACGCACACCATCACCGAAGCTTCCTAACTGTAACTTGATTGCAATAATGCCATTGCCAAAACTTCCTAATTACAATGCAACTGCATGTATGCCATCGGCAAAGTTTTTAAACTACAACATTGCTTCTGCAAATGGATCAAGAAAGTGCAAACAACTTTTTCACACACAAAAATGTAAAAAATCCAAGTACCTAAACATTTCAAGTTCATTAAGTTTGCTCAATTTCATTAACATTAATTAAGATTCAATAACACAAAATTTCATATGCAAAAGGTTTAGAAACTCATGCATTTGAGAAGGAGAATGTAGAAGCATGACCAAGAGGTAGAGGTAGAACACAAGGTAGAGGAGGTAGGATCCATATGAGGTCTAAGAATGTTGTTGCTCCTGAAGCAGAGTCTAAATCCACCTCTGAATTAACAAACATAAAGAAATCTTGCTAGCCAAATTGGGAGTATTAAGAAGTGATGGCATTAATTCAAATGAAGCGAAATGAATACCTTATAGGATTAGACATGGTTGATTCGAAAGATCAATTTGAAAGTGTTACAAGTTGTAAGTGGTGGAAGATTGTAGATTCAATGAATGTAAGTGGGCATTTGTTGCTACAAAAAAATATTATTGCTTGCAAAGACAAATGGGGCACAATCTACAGAGATTTCGAGTATATTTTTTATTACATGGCTTCAATAAGAAACAACACAAGGTACTAGGATTTGACCTTGCAAGAAAAGATGAACTTGAATGTGTTTTGCCATTATAACAAAATAATGTATGAGATGATCAACTCATTCATGGGGGGTCGACCCATGCTCCATCCTTCGCATGTTCACAATCTCATGGCACTAGATGACCATGTGTTTGAAGTTCATTTTTTGTAGTTAGAACTAAACAAAATGGTTTTACTTAGTTCTCCCAGCTTCATTTTGAACAAGCATAAATGATTGTTAGAGTCTTCTACACCATCGACAACTACAAAAGAAAATGCAAACAACAAAGTATAACACATGGTTCCAGTAGGAATTGGCACAAGAAAGGCAAATGCAAGCAAGAAGGTAATAAACACTATTCGCACAAGAAAACATTTGATTTTAGTAGGAACATTTCAAGACTACATGAATGAGATTATTGGTGAAGAAAAGTCAATTGATAAGGATTTTGATGCATTAGTAAAAATCATCAAACCTTTGCTTATTGTTGCTAAAGGAGCTATTGGTAACACAAGAATTAAAAAAAAATTGTTTGTAGTTTTCAATAACATGTTGAATGCAATTGAGTTAGGGAACAAGATGTTGGTATCATCCATCAATATGATGCATATTACTAGCTTGGAAATTGAGTCCAACGACATACACAAGTTCAAGAGAAGTTTCAAAAAAAGTAGATCGACTATTTCAAATCAAATATTATGTATATGAATTACTTCAAGTCCAAAGATGCTAAAAGAACATACACAAAAGTATGGTCCAAGTCATATTTGGATTGATTCAAGTAATGGGCATGATGTATTCAAAGGGCAAACCGACAACTATTTCTGACTTTGTTGTAGAAGATAATAACACAAAAAATGATTGAAATAACCATGATTGCAAAAGTCATGAATACAAATATTGCAAAAGGTAAGAACATAGAAATTGGTGGAAAATACATTTTGTTTTACTTCAATTTCAATTTGAACCTTTCATTTTTAGTTTCTTTTTCACTTACCATGACTTTAGAAGACAAAAACAACAAGTATGGGAATTCAGTACCTTTAAGTAGATAGTTGTTCATCAGAAAATCATGAAAAGATACATTGTGTTTTTCCTACTTCATGGAAAACATTGTTGCATCTTCAAGGGTAGAATGTGCTTGTACAATGTTTTTGTTCAAACCAAGTTTCTTTGTCATCCTAGATATACTTAAAGTTCAGCATGTTGTTGTTCATAAGAAGTTTTTCGATCTTCAATTGATGTAACACCTTTTTGAGTAGTGGTAGTTTTTTCATCCAACATAATTAACATCTACTCCATGTCTATCTCATGACGATGTGTTAGTAGGTTATGCAACAAGCAACAATAGGTGATCACATTGGGAACAAAGCTAATGTGCATTTATGTTTTCCCTTGAAGTTCATGAAATGTCTTCTTCGCTATGTCAAAGGCATTTTCAACAATAGATCAAGCTCACTTGTGCTTTTTGTTGTACAAAATTTCAAGGAGGTTGTGATCTCCTTTTATGTGTGGCATCATCAATTAGGAGAATAAGGGATACCTTTAATCTCCTAACAAAAAAGTCCAACAAAACCTTCCTAACCTTTGTTTGCACTGAAAAATCCTTGAAATTGAACAAAATAATAAGTTACAAACCTTTTAAAATTTTTGGAATCATTGAGACTTCTTGGAAGACCCACAAAGATGTTAGTGAATTTTTTTTGGTCATCTACAATTGCTTGACAAACAACATTATACCTTCTTGTTTTGTGGTAAAAGTAATTTTCACAAAAAGTTCCATTAGGTTTGGAGTTAGAAAAATGTGTATTGCTAATGGCCCCCTTAATGCTTGGGAAACCACAAAGAGTTTTGCATAACCATCTCCATCTTATTTCCAGATGTCCAAGTGATAAGATTTTTGAAAACAACATTGAATGTTGTGATGACCTCTTTCAAAACAAGTGAAATAGTTGATCAACCCACAACAAATAGTTCACAACAAATCAATAGATTATAACCTTGTGCAAACTTGTAGAAGGCACAAGCCATTCGCACCTTTGTTGGGATAGACATCTTGTAATGTGTGTCTTGCTTTCGAATTAAAGGTCTCAAATGATTAACAATGGCAAACAGAGTATGTTTTCTCATTCGAAAATTTTGGAACTAATGTGCATCATTAGACTCTATCCAAACGAAGATCAAAAATTAGGTTGTCGACCTTGGTTTCACCTAATGACCATGCTTTGTGGGCAACAACCCCAAGCTACATGTGATCTTGGGACACAAACAAATTGACATTATGACAATCTTTTTGATGTTGGTTGCAATAATAACATTTAGCAAAAAACTTGAAAAAGAAAGAGGTAGTTCAATATGAAAACACAAACTTTGTAGTAACAAGATTAAGAAAACAAGAAAACCAACTATAGGTTCATTGTCAGTGTCCATTGCGTTGACAAACGCTTATTGTTGCTACAAAAAGTTGATATGAAAATTGAAGATAGTAATGTGAAGATGCCTTCACAACAACCAGCAAACCAAATGCACATATGATTTAAAGATGAACAAACAACAAACAAAACAAACCACTAATTATAGAACAACTACAGATTTGAAAATAACGATGTGAAGATGAATGCGTAGTGACCAACAAACCAAGTGTGTAAATGATTTGAAGATAAGCGAACGATAAACACAACAAATAATTAATAATAGAACAAATGTAGACATGAAGATGATAATGTGAAAACAAATGCACATCAATTAACAAACCAAGTGGGCAACATGATGATATAAAGATGAACAAATAGCTTTAAGCTTTTGTTTTTTGCATCATCATGCAGCATGTTGCGTGTTGATGAAACTTTATGCTAGAACTTTGTGTTGATGGTATGTTAACACTTTCATAGTAACCATCAATAGTTTAGGGTTTAGTTAGATTTGAATGCAAAACTAACTTAAATGATTTTGAGGTTTATAACTATAAAACTAATGTTAATTTGACATTTGATGTAGACACATGTCTATATCTAGAGTGTAAGGTTAATGTGTTGTAACTTTGTTAGAGTTAAAACTAAGAAAAAACCTAAACCCTAATGTAAACTAATGTTAGAGATTAAAAATGTTAATTGACTAACATTATGTGTGAACACATTATAAGGTAGTCTTAATAGGCATCTTATTCAATTACTTATTATGGTTATCCATTACATTACAAATGATCCCAATTAGAATTAAATGGTAAGAAAGTTGAAAAGGGCAATTATCATGTATATGGGCAAATATAATTATGCCAAAACTAGCAAAGATTATTAGAATCCATCCATTCATGAACAAGGTTCATTAATTAATCAAGTATTTGATTTAAATTATGCCATATCATCATAAATGCGTAATGTGAGTAATGGGACATGTCACATCATACGATGATACAAACACAAAATCAAGTGATTGATTGTACAAAATCATAATATAATTAATACAATAATTCAAAATAATACCAAATATACCATTGTAGTCATAATACCAACTCAAAGACTACAATCATAATCAAAATAATTTCAAACTTGCCATTGTAATTTATCATTTTACATGAGAAATAACTATACTTTTTTTAACAAATATAAAATTTATGAAAAAAAAATATAAAATGTACTTTAATAATGAAATTAATTTTTAATTTTAATTTTATGATCATGAATTTAATCTTTGAACAAGGTTTCAAATTGAACTCTTCCTACCTTTTTTTTGTTGGCTTTCCCTTTTTAGGGAACTTGTTCACTCTTGTTGTAAAAGAACAAGGGCAACTTCTACATGTAGTGGTTGCCAAGGTTTATTGCCAAGGTTTGTTGTTCACAAGGTCTTTGGAGCATGAGTGGTGATGGCATTGCTTATAGCGGTTTAGCTGTCGGTGTTATTGTTCTTTTTTTGTGCTCAATAATTAACACCATATAGAAAAGAAAGAGAGAATGTTAGGCAAATAAGGACAAAGAGGGAAAAATTGTAATGGGGGCACTTCAGAAAAAAGAAAAAAGGGTTCTAGGACCAATGTTCAATTTCAATTTTCATTAGAAGTAGATTAGTTATAAGTGTAGTTTCTAGATTTTGGAAGCATGGTGGGACATATGAAAGTAACCACTTTTTGGGACAAAGGAGGAAGATGATGATGACAATAACACCAACATCAACATGCAACCAAACAAGGAAGGTAAAAAGGCCAAGGGAGGGTGGGTTTTGTGTAACTTTTTTTTTGGGGGTTTTGTTTTATGGCGGGTCCTTTTTTTTTTCCTTTATGTTTTTGTCAAGCGCAAAAAGTTTTTTTTATCACCAAGAATTTGGTTATTATCTACAAATTAAGCACAATAGAAGGTTTCTACCACAAAGTGAACAATTTTGCCATGGTTTTGGTTTTTAAATTTTTTTTGTCATAGTCTTAAAGAAATAACAAAGGAAAAAGAAAAAGAAAAAGAAAAAATCAAATAATGTGTTATAGGTGTGAATGTGTGAATACATAATGACTAGTTATTGACTAATCATATGTATTCTAGGGCTTTTTTTTGAGTAAAGGATTGAGTTGAAAGTGTTTTTTTATTATTGAAACTAGGTGTTACTTTAATTGGGTAGTCCAAAGAATAAAAAACTATAAGTTTTTGAGCCCCTAATCTTTGCACAATAGTTTTCAAAAATGTATAAGTTGTGTCCAACATAGTAAAATAAGGATGAAGGTGTTCAAAGTTATGGCAAAGTTAGGGTTCAATTATCCTTTGAAATAAAACTTGCTTGTTTATCATGATTTTTTAAATTGTTACTTTTGATCTACCTAAATTTGTGTGGTTGGTTTTATAGGTTTAAGGTTGTCGAATTGAAATAATCAATCTTTAGAAAGTGGGGCATATTTGCAATTGCACCCCTTAAAAACCTATTTCCTCATGGGCATAAAACATCCCATGTCCCTTAGTTTATCATGTTTCATCGAACCTTGTAGTTCACATCACCCATTTGTCCTTTCACACACCACCATAATCCCATTATCCAATACCTTTCCTATGCCAACCACGCACCACCCACCAACCCCACACACCACCTAGTAGCTCCCATTACCAACCCCTAGCCATTCGTGTAAATGTGGAGCCCTAACACAACACATTTTCAATCGCCCTAAATAATGCACATGTAAGACCTTTTCCCCTTTAAATTCTATGAGCTCCTATAATTGCCCATGATCAAATTCCCCAACCTACCCCCACCCTCCCAACATGCCTATAACCTCCACTTAAAGCCTTTTGCCCCACTTGTGGACGTTAATTTAGTCTTTGAGGGTTAATCCATCATTAACATTCTTGTTAGACATCCAATCCATCTAATCTAAACCTACATGACCATTTTGGCCTAATACCCTCCCCTACTCCCAACCCACTTGCATTGTCATGGGTTTGAGTTTCGACATTAAATGTCTTTGGGTCCTTCCATTTTGGCTTTTGTTGTCTTCGATTATATAACCGCATCCCTACCACTCTCCGGCATGATGTATAAGTGGCATTTCATTTTTCACTAGATAAACTAACACAAAACCCTTATGATGTGGTTGTTTAGCATTTGTTCTTTTTGTTACCCTAATGGAGTTTTGCTTTACCCCCTCATGGAAAGGCAACAAGGCACAAGGAAACATGAATCCGATTAAGTGTATTTTTAATGGGTGATTGGGAAAACCTATAGGAGGAATTCTTTTTATAGGCCCAAACTCTAACGATAGTTTGAACTCAATGCCTTTTCCACAACATAATCCTCCAACTCATAAATGCCTTCTCCATAGTTAGTCCTTGGACGTGTAAGGGAATACTTTCAAATGGTTCATGTTTTAGCACCATTATCTCTTACACCCACATCCTTTTACACCACATTGGTTTTTTTTGCTTTACATTTTCAATTAGATGGCTTCCTCCCACTTTTCCTGGAATATTATGAATTAAACTAAGACCTTGAGCTTTCATTTGACTATTTCAAGTTGGCATTCTAACACATGTTGCATTTATTTACAAGTAGCCTTTAAGTGATGGTTTTTGAACACTTTCAAAATAGTTTTCACCCAAAAGATTTTGTAAGTGGATTTTCATAGTTGTTTCAACTTTGTTCCCGTATCGTTCAATGTCACATCCCATGTCAAATTGCACATATCCTTGGAGCGGCTTACCTCTTAGCCATGACCAAACCTTTAGGTGGAGTTCGTCCCACTGTTGTGGGGGTAACATTGTATTGATTCACAAGCCACACTTTATGCCTTTAATTTTGTGATGTTTTTGTAACACATTTTTTTCCGCATTAATTTGGAGTTGTAACCAAGGTTGGATGTGAAGCTATGATCCATGGTATCAAGTGCATTTTGGACCTTCACCTTAATTAGGTGGTTATTTAGTTGGATGTGGTGAATGCCTTTAATTTAGTGTGAAGAGGAGTCATATTTCAAAAACTTTATGCAATAGGTGGGGACATCATACAACTCATTCCCTTTGTTCGTGCATTTTATGCATTTGAGTTTCCATTCTTCTACCCCATAAACAAGCTTCTTTCCTAGTAGCTTTTGGTAGTATCAACCTCGTACGAATAACCACCATTCCCCCAATAGCCTATTTAAAGAGCTAGGCCTTTGAAGCTTCCATCATAGCTGTGTTAGTTTATGGTCGATCAACATCCATTCTTTCTCGAAGCTTTAACATGAGTTCACAATAACATTTTCCCTTACCAATAACAACTTAAGGCGGCTTGCGATCTTCTATTACCCCCAACAAAGGTGTATTTTCCTCCCTTTGAACAATTCATTGGGCAACAAATGGTTTGATTTTAAGATTCCATTTCGGAACGTTTGCACCATCATACCTTTTTCAACATGCTTTTTGACAAGATATTTGGGATGCATTGTGCTTGAATCTTATCATGTTCCAGCCTTGAGGTAAGCACTTGGCCTAGCCTTTGATCATCTTCCCCATCCTTTTCCACAACATTTTAAATGTGACTTGG
>Ga0116229_10003740_pt1 | contig 25046 bp, 17 predicted proteins | sample S1TSphgellanicum_3_FD_87313 | JGI IMG/M metagenome (GOLD analysis project Ga0116229, IMG submission 87313) | Host-associated microbial communities from peat moss isolated from Minnesota, USA - S1T2_Fc - Sphagnum magellanicum MG | ecosystem: Host-associated > Plants > Peat moss > Unclassified... | reverse complement strand
TCGGCCGCCGATCGGGGTTTCTCCCATGTGCTGAATGGCCGTTTCAAGGGTGGCTACATCACCCGGCATTATGGCCGCCCGGCGCAGGGCGTCAACGCGGTGCAACTCGAGCTCGCCCAACACACTTACCTGGATGATTTGCCGGCCGCATCGAACCCCCCACAATTCGATCCACCTCGGGCGGCGCGGCTGATCGAGATTCTGCACTCTGTGGTGGCGGAACTATCCCGCCCATAGCGCATTCTGGGTGCATGAACGGCCGGCCGCCGATGGCGGGCGATTGCGCCACGTTGTGCGGTGGACCCGGTGATTCGGAGGATATAATGGTAAAATATCGGAACTCTGTGCGCGCTGCGTTGGCGGCCGGAGCGCTTTGTGTGAGTGTTGCGGCGACCACCCCCGCTCTGGCGCAAGCCGACGAACAAACCCTGATCGATCATTCGGTCAGCACGCTGCACGACCTGCGGCACGACAAGGAATTCGGTAACGCCCGCGATTTGATGAACCGTGCGCGGGCCGTCCTGATTGCGCCGCGCATCTTCAAGGCCGGCTTCTTCTTCGGTGGTGAGGGCGGCCAGGCCGTTCTGCTGGTGCGCGGCGCCCACGGCTGGAGCGATCCGGCCTTCTACCAGGTGGCATCAGCAAGCTTTGGCCTGCAGATCGGCGCCCAAGAGTCCGAAATGATCATGTTCATCATGTCGGAACGGGCTTTGAACGCGCTGATGGCGGACAAGTTCAAGATCGGCGCCAATGCCGGTATCGCAGTCGCGACGCTCGGCTCCACGGTTGAGGGCGCCACCACGGGCAATGTCGGCGCGGACATCGTTGTGTGGGCCTCCGCCAGCGGCGCCTATGCCGGCATCAGCCTCGATGGTTCCGTCGTCGAGCCGATGCGCCAAGGCGATGCGAACTACTATGGCCGTCCGGTCAGCTCCAGCGACATCGTGCTGCGTCACACGGTACGCGCACGGGGTGCGTCCGGGCTCGTTCGGGCGATGGATAGCCTGTAATGACGAGCGGCCCTGATGGCGCAAGCCATCAGGGCCGTTACGACTGAAGAAGAAAAGCCGAGGACGTAGTTTTTTTCAAAAAAAGACCCAAAAAACAGTTTCCTGACTACTTCACCGGCTCGGTCAGCGACGACATCGTCGCCAGCAGCGTATCGGCCCGATCCTCCGGAATCTGATACGCCCAGCCTTTGGTGCGCGCGGCGATGTCCTGCGCCTCCTTTGCACCGGTCGCCGAAACGGTTATCCATGTCTGCCCGTTATCCTTCCGCAGCGTGAAATCCGCCACCACGCCATTGAATGTCACGAGATGCACGCTGCCCGCGGCACCGCCGCCAAGTTGCGCATCCGGTTTGACATCATCGAGATCCAGCCCGCTGAAAGCCGCCTGGATGTCCGAGCTCGTCGTATCCGAACTCAGCTTGCGTCCCGCAGGCATTTCGCGCACGGCCAGCTTGTCGCCGGACTTGTCGCGGACAAAATCCAGCGGCGGATTTCCCGGCTGGGTCAGCACCACTTCGCGCACCTTGTTGGCGTCGATATCCACCACCGTGCGGTCGATCCAATCGATTGTGTCTTTCGGCAGGGTGATCGCAGGCGCGGCCAGCCACGAACGCGCGCTTCCCGGTACACGCGCATAGATCCGTTCGCCATTGCCGACGCCGCTCGCCGCTTTTGTCTTGCCCAGAACGATGCTTCCGAGCGGGCCGCCTTTTGCGTCTACCAGCGCTACAAGATGCGAAGCCGATCCTTTGCCGGGACCACCCAGGTCAAGCCTGCCGTACGATGCCGGCCGATCTGTCCGCGGCGACACGCTATGCAGCGCCATCAGGCCGTCAAGGACCGGCCTGATCTTGGCGGCGGGCACCGGATAGCCACCTTTGTTGCGGAACGTCCAGCCGTCCGCCGGCTTGCCGGCGACCGGCGTGCGCGACAATGTCACGGTGCCGTCCGGGCCGGTGATTGCAATTTGCGCCAGCGTATCGGTGTGCCCCTTGAGGCCCGGCAGCAACAGGCCGCCGCCGCCGCTTTGCTCAGTCGTGCCCGTGCTGCCACCGGGCGCCGGCAGCAGCACGGCCAGGACGACGGCGGGCACCGAAATGACGGCAAGCACCTGGAGTGTTTTCATTCGCATGATCGTTCCCTCAATGCGCGGTGGCGCGGCGCTGCCGCCGGCGTACCCGCACCACGCCGATCACCACCGCCAAAAACGCCACCAGCAGCGGCATCAATACCACATCAAAAAATACCAGCTTGTTCTTCAGCCGATCGATATGCTCGCGCAGCGCCAACTGCACCTGGCGCAATTCGGTGCGCGTCGCCACGATCTCGGCACGGAACTGATCGACCGTCTTCTGCTGATCCGGCGTCAACGTGACATCGCCGTTGGAATCGTCCGCCGGCTTGATGCTGGCCAGCTTCTGCTGGGCTTCCTGCAACCTGCCCTCCAGTTCCTTCTCACGGGTTCTGTAACGGTCGTCCGCCGCGTGCCGCATGCTGTCCACGACGGTGAAGGGCCGCACGGCCGATCCGCGGGAACGCAGATTGATCAGGTCCGCGGTGCCGCCCAGGCTGTCGACCGCGTTCTGCACGAAATCGCCGTTATTGGCGATCGGCGTACCCACCCGGCGTCCCATGAAATCCTGGAACTGGATCCAGAAGTGATCGTCCAGAATATCGCTGTCGGCGACCACGATGACATTGATCGGTTGTTGCGCCGTCTTGATCTCCGGAACGCCGCTCAGTGCGTCCGACTTGTCACTGAGCACATCCTTCGGCGGCCCGCCGGGAAATGCGGTGGAGGTGATGCCGGTCACCCGTGCGGCAATCGTGTAACGCTTCCCGCTCGGCGTGAAATCGCGGAGCAACCCCAGGATATCGGGAACCGGCTGGCCCGCCACGCGGCTGACATCGATCAGGTTGGAGTCATCGGAAGACCGCAGCAACCACTCGAAGTCGGTCGTGGCGCCCTTGATCGGCGCGATCGCGCCGGCCGTGCCGACATTGATTTGGGTCAGCCGCCCGGTAATCGGATCGGTGGGGTTGATATCGTCGCCACGTAACGACAGCCAGCCGAGATATTCCGCCTCGATCGGGTGATCGGGGTCGCCCGCATTCACCGAAGTCGCAGCCGCCCTGTCGCCGACGAATTTGCCCGGCGTCAGCGCAACACCCCAGGCTTTCAGCAGACGATCGATCTGCGCCGCGCCATTGCCGGGCCGCCGCATGGCCGAGCGATGCGATTGCTCGAATTCCGAGTAGGGATCGGCGAACAGCAGAACATGGCCGCCGCGCAGCACGAACTGGTCGATGGCGTATTCGGTCTTGTCGTCCAGCCCCTCCGGCTGAACCAGCATCAGCACATCCACATCTTCGGGGATGGCGCTGTCGATGCTGATGGCAAGGTCATGAACATCGTAATTCTGCCGCAACTGATCCATGACCGCTTGCGGCATCGAGGGCTGGCCGCGCATTTGCGCCACCGGATCGCCTTCCAATTGCAGGGCGGTCATCAGGCCCACCACTTTCTTCTTCGGATGCGCCAGCGCCTGCACCATGCGCGTCAGATCATATTCCAGGAATTTCTCGCGGTCGCTTTGAAAGAACGGAATCGTTTCGGTATCGTCGGTCGAATTGCTGCCGGCCAGGCCGAAATAGACGGCCTCGCTGCCCTGCTCCAGGGTGACGGCCTGCAGGCCGGCCGCGGTCGCCTGGTCCTCCAGTTCGGAAAACGGCGCCGGGTTCAGGATCTCGAGGTGGATCCTGCCGCCGGCGATGCTGGCGTAACGTTGCAGCAAGGCGCGCACGCGATCGGCATACACGCCATAGCTGGGTACCACCTGCCCCAGGCGCGTGGAGTAATAGAATTTCAGCGTAATCGGCTCGTCGATCCGGCGCAGGATCGACTTGGTGCCGTCCGACAGCGTGTAGAGCCCCTGGTCGGTCAGGTCGATGCTCGCGGTCGGGAACAGCCGCCCGGCGATCGAACTGACCGCCAGGAACAGCAGGCAGGCCAGAAAAAGCCCGGCCGCCGTCAATAGTACGGGGGAACGCCGCATCCTCAAAACCCCTCAATCCGCCTTCTTGAGCTCAACCAGCTCGACGTTGGCAAACAAGAACAGGGCCATCAGCCCGCCGAAGAACACCAGGTCGCGCAGTTCCACCTGTCCCCGGATGATGGACGAGAAATGATCCAGCACGCTCAACGAGGAAACGCCATCCGTGATCGCGGCCGGCAGCCACGCGCGCAACGGGCCCTGCACGATCGGCGAGCCGGTTGCAATGAACACGAAACACATCGCCGCGGTGACGACGAAGGCGATCACCTGGCTGCGGGTGAGCGCCGAGACCGCCCCGCCGATGGCCAAAAATGCGCCGGCCATCAGGAACGATCCCAGATAGCTGGCCAGGATCACGCCGTTGTCCGGGTGGCCCAGGTAATTCACCGTAATCCAGAACGGCGCCGTCAGCGCCAGCGCAATGCCGGTGAAAACCCATGCCGCAAGGAATTTGCCGATGACCGCCTCCGGCACGGTTATCGGCAAGGTCAGCAGCAGTTCCACCGAACCACTGCGGCGCTCCTCCGCCCACAACCGCATCGATAGTGCCGGGATCAGGAACAGATACAGCCACGGGTGGAAATCGAAGAACGGCTCCAGGTCGGCCTGCCCGCGCTCGAAAAAGCCGCCGACATAGAACGTCACCGACCCTGCCAGCAGCAGGAAAATGACGATGAAAACATACGCCACCGGCGTGGTGAAATACGCGGCGAGCTCGCGGCGGAAGATGATGCCTATTGTGCGCATGGAACCCTCGAGAGAAACGCGAATGCGTGTTCCTGGAAACGAATAAACCGGGCAGTCAGGCCGCCATCGTAATATCGCGGAACACGCCATCGAGCCGCCCGCGCTCCACGCGTAATTCGGCCACGCCCACGCCGCGCGCCGCGAGCAAACCGCGCACCAGCGGGCCGATATCGGCCCCGTTCTGCGGCAGCACATAAACGCCCTGATCGTCCGCCCGGCCGGCCGCTTCAACTCGCTTCACACCGGGCAGTGCGCCGATTTCGTCAATCACCAGTTTCGGCAACCTGCCTTCCGCCCGCACATACACTGCATGATGATAAGGCGAGCGCGCCTCCAGCGCGGCGGGCGTGCCGTCCACCAGCACCCGCCCGTTGGCAATCACCATGGCGCGCGTGCAGACGGCATCGACCTCCTCGAGAATATGGGTGGAAATGATAATGGCTTTCGTCGACGCCATGCTGCCGATCAACTGCCGCACCTGGTATTTCTGGTTCGGATCCAAACCATCGGTCGGTTCATCGAGGATCAGCACCTCAGGATCGTGCAGCAGCGCCTGCGCCAGCCCGACGCGGCGCTTGAACCCCTTGGACAACGTGTCGATCGGCTGCTCGAGCACGGAGGCGAGTTGCACGCGGTCTACCGCCCGGTCCACCGCGGCGCGCGCCTCGGCGCCGCGAAAGCCGCGAATATGGGCAATGAACGCCAGGAACGAAGCCGCCGTCATGTCCGGATAGGCAGGCGCGCCCTCAGGCAAATAACCCAGGCGGCGGCGCGCGGCCAGGCCGTCCTCCACCACATCATGGCCGCAAATGGCCGCGCGGCCCGAGCTCGGGGCCAGGAACCCGGCCAGCATTTTCATGGTGGTGGATTTGCCGGCGCCGTTCGGGCCTAGAAATCCCACCACTTCGCCCCGATCGACCGTGAAGCTGATGCCGCGTACCGCTTCGATGTCCCCGAAATTCTTTGAAAGGTCTTGGATTTCAATAAGATGCATGCCGCTATCCGTGGGTAAACCAAGTGCGCGCGGCTGCTAGCAGATCGGGGCGCGGTTGGAAAGATGGGGGCATGGGCGTTGCGGATGAAAAGGATACGGCAAGGCTAAGCAAGCAGTTCTTTTTTGAAAAAAAGAACCAAAAACTTTTGTCTATGCGAGGCGGCAAGCCATGGCGCCGATCTGCTCAATGCAAAGGTTACTCGGCTGGCGTGTAAATGACGGCGGGGCGCAACATGGCAGGCTGATCGGCGCGATCCCGAATCGTCCGCGCGCCGGTTGACGCGCCCGGCGATACGTAATTCCGCACCGGCGCCGGTTCCGCCGAGCCGCAGTCGCCCGACGCGTACGAAACGACACGCGGACGCATGCCCGGCCCCGCCGAGACCATTTCCGTGCTGCGGGCGCACACGCCATTCCCGTTAAAGCTCGCCACATAAGTTGTGCTGGTTGCGCCAGCCGGCAGACTGGCGACATTGGCATCAACGAGCCCGCCGCCGGATACGGCGTGCGTCGCCATGAAGGCCGCTTGGCGCATCATCATCGCGGCCTGGGCATCCATCACGGCGGCCATGCGGTCGAGCGCGGCGAACGGATCGGCCGGCGCATAGGCGTCGCCTGCGATGAACGCGGGCGCCGGCATGGCAGCCGGGGGCGCCACCACGATCTGGGGGGCGAAATTTCCGTAATACGTGATCTGGGCCACGCCGCCATCCGGCAGCTGGACCGTCATGAGGTGCGGTGAGCCGACTTCGTTCGCGGTCTCGGCCCAGGAGGCGCCGCCGGCGCACAGCATGGCAATCGCACCGGCCGCGGCAATTCGTGCAACATTGGACACAGGCATGGCGGTCTCCGCAAAGTTGCTAATCGACCTGATTTTTAGGAAGTCGGACTTTTGCCTGCATGACGCGCACCTGAAATTCGCTTCATGATCCCGGTTCAGAGAAGCAGGCTTGGCACATCAGGAGCTCTTCCGTTTTTCTGAAGTGCCGATCGGCGCAACGTCATTCTTTTGGTTGTTTTCATCAGGAAAGAACATTCTTCCTTAACCTTTTGTTTCTGTGAGATTCTCAGCACCCGTGGGGGTGGTGCAATGCGAGGCGCATCGCACCCTGTGAAGCCCCAGGCCCGATTCTTGCTCGCGTAAAGTCACTGGCCCGTGGCGACACGGGCCCAGAAAGAGGCCTATACGCCCCCCATGACCCTCAATGTCGCCCTCACGCACCGCACCCTCTATCGCTATGAAAAGCCTGTCACGCTCGGGCCGCAGACGATCCGCCTGCGCCCTGCCCCGCACGCCCGCACGCCGATTCTGTCTTATGCGCTGAAGGTTCAGCCCGATCCGCATTTTCTGAACTGGCAGCAGGACCCGCAGGGCAATTTCCTGGCCCGCGTGGTGTTCCCGGAAAAAGTGCGCGAATTCTCCGTCACCGTGGACCTCGTGGCCGACATGGCCACCATCAATCCGTTCGACTTCTTCCTCGAACCGGAAGCCGAGCACGTTCCGTTCGCGTATGAGGCAGCCCTTGCGGAGGAACTGGCGCCCTACCTCGCCGCCGAACCCGCCGGGCCGCTGCTGTCCGAACTTGTGGCGGCGCATCGCCCGCTGGGCGAGGCCACGGTGGATTGGCTGGTGGGCCTGAACCGCGCGATTCAGCAGCGTATTGCCTATATCGTACGCATGGAGCCCGGCGTGTTCACGCCGGAGGAATCGCTCGAACAAGGCAAGGGCTCCTGCCGCGACTCGGCCTGGTTGCTGGTGCAGGCGTTGCGGCATCTGGGCTATGCGGCCCGCTTCGTCTCCGGCTACCTCATCCAGCTCGCCGCCGATCAGGCGCCGGTCGAGGGCCCCGCCGGCCCCACCGCCGACTTTACCGACCTGCACGCCTGGGCCGAAGTGTTCCTGCCCGGCGCCGGCTGGGTCGGGCTGGACGCGACGTCCGGCCTGCTCGCCGGCGAGGGCCATATTCCGCTGGCCGCCAGCCCGGCGCCGCAATCCGCCGCCGCCATTTCGGGCATGGTGGAAAAGGCGGAGGTGGAATTCTCCCATGAGATGCACGTCCAGCGCGTGCGCGAAACGCCGCGGGTAACGAAACCCTATACGGATGCGCAATGGCAGGCGCTGGTCGCCGAGGGCCATCGCGTGGACACCGCGCTGGCGCGCTTGCAGGTGCGCCTGACGATGGGGGGCGAGCCGACTTTCGTTGCGGCGGGCGATCGTGACGCGCCGGAATGGAACATCGATGCGATAGGTCCCACCAAGCGGATTTTCGCCGGGCGCCTGTTGCGCCGCCTGGCACCGTTGTGGGCGCCGGGGGCGGCGTTGCAGCAAACGCTCGGCAAGCATTATCCGGGTGAACAATTGCCGCGTTGGGCGCTATCGGCGCATTGGCGGCGCGACGGGGAACCGGTTTGGGCGCGTCCCGAACTGCTCGCACAGGACGACGATGCAATCGGTGCCGACGTCGCGCTCGCGGCGCAATTTGCCGCATCGTTGGCCGAACGTCTTCAGGTGGCACCGGAGTATGTGCAGCCGGCGTATGAGGACATTCATTATTTCCTGTGGCGGGAATATCGGCTGCCGGCCAACGTCATTACCGAAGACGCCAAGCTTGCCGACCCGCTGGAACGCGCCCGCCTCGCCCGCGTGTTTGGCCATGGGTTGGAAAAGCCGGTCGGCTCCGTGCTGCCGCTGCGGCGCGTGCCGAGCAACGGCAGCCGGCGCTGGCAGTCGGCGAAATGGTTTCTGCGCGGCGAGCATTTGTTTCTGGTGCCGGGCGATGCGCCGCTCGGCGCCCGCCTGCCGCTCGAATCGTTGCCATGGGCCGACAACGACATGATCGAGTTCGAACAGGAACGCGACCCCATGGCGCCCCGCCCGGCGCTGCCGCAATGGTCAACCCTGCGCGCGGTCAAGCCTGCCGCCGCCGCGCCGCCGCTGGTGCACCAGAAAGCCCCCGTTCCAGGCCAGCCGGAACCCGAATTGATCCGCACCGCGCTCACCGTGCAACCGCGCGACGGGCGCCTGCATGTCTTCATCCCGCCGGTCACCCTGGCCGAAGACTGGTTGGCCCTGGTTGCGGCCATCGAGGCGACGGCCGGCGAACTCGGCGCGCCGGTGGTGCTGGAAGGTTACCTGCCGCCGCGCGATCCACGGTTACAACAATTCTCCGTCACCCCCGACCCCGGCGTCATCGAGGTGAATATTCATCCCGCCCACACCTGGGACGAAATGGTTTCGCGTACCACCACGCTGTACGAGGTGGCGCGCGAAACCGGCCTGGCGGCGGAGAAATTCATGCTCGATGGCCGCCATGTCGGCACCGGCGGCGGCAACCATGTGGTAATGGGCGCGGCCCACCCCGCCGACAGTCCGTTCCTGCGCCGCCCCGATTTGCTCAAGAGCCTGCTTGGTTTCTGGCACAACCACCCCAGCCTGTCATTCCTGTTCAGCGGCCTGTTCATCGGGCCGATGAGCCAGCATCCGCGCATCGACGAAGCGCGCGACGATTCGATTGCGGAACTCGAAATCGCCTTCGCCAAGATCGCGCCCGCGCAGGCCACGCCGCCCTGGCTCACCGATCGCCTGCTGCGCAACATCCTGGCCGATATGACGGGCAATACCCACCGCACCGAATTCTGCATCGACAAGATGTACGCACCGGAATCGGCGACCGGCCGGCTCGGGCTGGTGGAATTCCGCGCGTTGGAAATGCCGCCTGATGCCCATATGTCGCTGGCCCCCATGCTGCTGGTGCGTTCCGCGATCGCGGCTTTCTGGGAGCATCCCTACGAACGCCGCCTGGTGCGTTGGGGCACCCGCCTGCACGACGAATTCATGCTGCCGCATTATGTTGCCGAAGACTTCGTCGATGTGCTCGATGAACTCGGCGGACTGGGCTACAAGCTCGATCCTGCCTGGTTCGCGCCGCACGCCGAGTTCCGGTTTCCCAAAGTGGGCGAGATCACCACGCGCGGCATGACCCTGTCCTTGCGCACGGCGCTGGAACCCTGGCACGTGCTGGGCGAGGAACCGGTTGCCGGCGGCACGGTTCGTTACGTGGATAGCTCGGTGGAGCGGATCGAGGCGCGCATCTCCGGCTTTACACCGGAACGTTTCGTACTGGGCTGCAACGGTCATGCCCTGCCGCTCACCGCCACCAGCACCGCCGGCGACTATGTCGGTGGCGTGCGGTTCAAGGCGTGGAACCCGCCGGCGTCGCTGCATCCCACCATCAAGCCGCACGCGCCGCTGGTGTTCGATATATATGATCGCTGGAACAACCGCAGTCTGGGCGGCATCACGCACCATGTGGCGCATCCCGGCGGACGCTCCTACGATCGCTTTCCGGTGAACGCGAACGAAGCCGAAGCCCGCCGCCGCGCCCGCTTCTGGCCGTTCGGCCACACCGCGGGAACCATGCATGAACCAGGCCCCCTGCCCACCCCGGAAGCGCCCCGCACGCTGGACCTGCGTCGTGCGGGTTAGCCGTGGGTGGGCGTAAAGGAAAAAGGCCGAGCGGCTCTGCCCCCTGGCCTGCTTCCTGATGCCCCCGCGCGACGAACTGCTCGACGACGGGGGACGCTTGCGGGCGCCCTGGCGGCGGATGTTGGGGACTTTGCTCGGGCTTGGCACTGCGGCGTTGCGCGAGCGGCGGGCGGAGATCGACCGGGCGTTGGCGGATATTGGTGCGCCGGCGGTATTTGCGCGGCAGGAAGCGGTGCAGTGGCGTTGCGATCCGATTCCGTTGTTGCTGACCGAGACTGAGTTTGGTGATTTAAGTTCGCGTCTGGCGCAGCGTGCGACGGTCATCGAGCACATGCTGGCGGATTTGTATGGACCACGGCGGCTGCTGGATTTGGGCGTGCTGCCGCCGGCGCTGGTTTATGCGTCGCCATTCTATTTGCATGCGCTGCGCGGCGCCGGGGTGAAGCGGCATATGGGGCTGTATGCCGCGGATTTGTTGCGGGCGCCGGACGGGACGTGGCAGGTTCTGGCGGACCGCACCGCGGCCGCGGCGGGTCTGGCGTATGTGCTGGAAAATCGCCGCGTGATGGCGCGTGTACTACCGGAATTGTTTCGTAACCTCGATGTGGCGGAAGTGCGGCCGTTTTTTGATGCGTGGGCGGACCGGTTGCAGCATCTGCCGGCCACCGAGGCCGATGCGCCGGGGCTCGCACTGCTGACGCCGGGCCATGCCGACGCGCGCTGGTTCGAGCATGTCATGCTGGCGCGAGCGCTGGGCATGACAGTTGTGGAGGATGACGACCTGACTGTGCGCGACGGCGCTTTGTGGGTTAAATCATTACGCGGATTGCAGCGTGTGCATGTGCTGTTGCGGCGCCAGGACGGACGCCACACCGATCCGTTGGAACTGCACGACGCGGCGGTGACGCATAGCGGCACACCGGGCTTGTTGCACGCGATGCGCAACGGCGCCGTGCAGGTGCTGAACGCGCCCGGCTCGGACTATGCGGAGGCGCCTGCATTGGCGGCCTTCCTGCCGCAGATTGCGCGCGCGTTGCTGGGCGAAGAATTGTCGCTTCCGTCGGTGCCCACTTACTGGCTCGGCGATCCCCCGCAGCGCGCGGCGGCGTTGGCTGATCCGGAAACGATCGTATTGCGGAACGCGCTCGACGGCAACGCGCCTGGCCGGCCCTGGCAGTTGATGTCGAAGGCGGGACGCGCGGCGGCCTTGGCGGAGATCGGCGCGCATGGCGAGCGTTACGCAGCCACACTGGTGCCGCCCGCCAGCGCTGCCCCATGCACCGGCGAGGGCGACGTGCTGGAGCCGCGCGGCGTTGTGGTGCGCCTGTTTCTCATTGCGGACGCGGAGGGCTGGCGCGCCCTGCCGGGTGGCCTTGTCCGGGTGCTGGGCGAGGGCGACATCCCGACCGGTCCGCTGCCGCGCGAGGCGTTGTCTAAAGATGTTTGGGTGCTCCGCGAGGAGGGCGACATTGTCGGCGGCAGCGGCAACCTTGCCGCACCCGCCTTGCCGATCCGGCGCATCGCCGGCGATCTGCCGAGCCGGGTTGCCGACAATTTCTACTGGTTCGGCCGCTATCTGGAACGGCTCGACAACATCTCCCGCCTGACCCGCGCTCTGCTGGCGCGTCTGGCGCGCGGCGCCCCGCTACCGCACGAAGTACCCGAAATCGCAATGTTATCGGCGTGCCTGGCGGAGGCCGGCGTGCTGAACCAGGAACATCTCACCGAAAAACTCGATTTTTCGATCGCAGCGTTGCTCGCCGCCGCAATTACCGGCGATGCGGGCCCGTTCGCGCGCATGATCCTGCGCGTGCAGGGCCTGGCGGATCGTCTGCGCGACCGGCTGAGCGGGGAAATGCAACAAAGCATCCGGCACAGCATGCGGTCGCTGAAAGGCGCCCGCATGGCGCTGCATGGCGGGCGCCGTGTCGAAGCCGGCCTGCTATCGGATTTCTGCGGGCGCTGCCTGGAGTTTTGCGCGACCGTCGCCGGCTACGCGGCGGAAAACATGGTGCGCGGCGGCGGTCGCCTGTTTCTTGATCTCGGGCGCCGCGTGGAGCGCGCGCAGGCGGTCGCCAACCATCTGCGTCACGCGCTGGACCAGCCGCCGGTGCGCATCGAGGCCGGCCTCGCGCTGGCGCTGGAACTGTGCGACAGCACAATCACCTACCGCAGCCGCTATCTGAACGTGGTTCAACCCGCCCCGGTGCTCGACCTCGTTCTTGCCGACGATGGCAACCCCCGTGGCCTGGGCTATCAACTCACCCAGGCGCGCATGCTGCTCGCGGTGCTCGGCGGCGGCGAGGATGCCGAACTCGCCGTGCTGATGGACCCGCTGGTAGCCGAAACACGGCTGATCGTAGCTGACCTGATGGCGGCATCCGATCAGGCGCACGCCGCCGCCGCGATGTTGCCGCGCCTGCACGCAATCGAAATGGAGCTCGCCGTGGTGTCGGACGCCATTACCAGCCGCTACTTTACCGTTCTGCCGATGCGCGCAACCGGCCAGATGGCGCTCGCCTGATGCCTGCATCATGTTAGCCGGCCGATGATCTATTCCCTGCGCCACGAAACCCGCCACGAATACGGGCATAAGGTGGATATCGCGGCTCACCTTTTGCACCTTACGCCCTTGCAGTTGCCATGGCAGCGTGTGCTGCAGATGCGTCTGCGCGCCAAACCCGAGCCGAGCCGTATCGTTACAGAAGCGGACTGCTTTGGTAACGCCACCACCTGGCTGTTTCTCGACGCGCCGCACGCGCACTTTCAGGTGGTGCTGGAAGCAAGGGTGGAGGTCCTGCCCCGCGTGCCCCCGGCGCCGGCCGCAACGCCGGCTTGGGAAAACATCGTCGCCATGGTGCGCGCCGGCGTGCACGAGGGCCAACGTGCTGCCGAGTTCGCTTTCGCCAGCCCGATGGTGGCGCCGTTCGCCGCCGTGCACGACTATGTGCAGCCAAGCTTTCCGGCGGGGATACCGGTTTTCACCGCGATCCACGAGCTGACGTTGCGGATCAAGCGGGAATTTGCCTTCAAGACCGACGTTACCGAGGTCGGCACGCCGCTGGCGAAAGTGCTGGCGCAGCGGGCCGGGGTCTGCCAGGATTTTTCCCATCTGATGATTGCGGGGCTGCGCTCCATGGGCCTGCCGGCACGCTACGCCTCCGGCTATATCCGCACCCGCCCGCCACCGGGCGGCACGAAGCTGTGCGGCGCCGACCAGTCGCACGCCTGGGTTTCCTGCTGGCTCGGCGCCGAACATGGCTGGATCGACTTCGATCCAACCAACGCGCTGGTCGTCTCGGACGCGCATGTCGTGCTCGCCTACGGCCGCGATTTCGCCGACGTGAGCCCGGTTTCCGGCGTCATTCTCGGCGGCGGCACCCAGCAAGTACATTCTGGTGTCGATCTAAAGGAAGTTACAGCCTGACTGCGAGCCTGTGTCACCGATGATCCGATCACCGCAGCTTTGTTTTACATTCGGAGAATAATGCGCGTATGAACGATTCCGCCGTTCCCGCCGGCCTGCTGGATCACTACCGCAAGGGCGCCTTCTTCTGCGAAATGCAGGATGGCGTGCGGCAGGACCCGCGCATTGCCACCATCCTCGAGCGGCTCGCCCGCATGGAGCCCGACGAGCTGCGCCGGCGTGCCGATATCGCCGAAACGGAACTCTACAATCTCGGCATTACCTTCACGGTCTATTCCGAAAAGGACGCGATCGACCGCGTGATGCCGTTCGACCTCATTCCCCGCGTCATCGCGCCCGCGGAATGGGAAATGCTCGAGCGCGGCGTGAAGCAACGCGTGGCGGCGCTGAACGCCTTCATCTGGGATATTTATCACGAGCAGCGCATTCTGGCCGACGGCATCGTGCCACGCGCGCTCGTGCTCGGCAACGTCAATTATCGCCCCGAAATGATTGGGCTGAACGTGCCGCATCGCACCTACGTCCATGTCTGCGGCATCGACCTGGTGCGCGACGAAACCGGCGGCTTCCTGGTGCTGGAGGACAATGCGCGCACGCCCTCGGGCGTCTCCTATGTGATCGAGAACCGCCATATGATGCTGCGGATGTTCCCCGACCTGATCGACGGTATCGCCGTCCGCCCGGTCGGGAATTACGGCATGCAATTGCACAAGGCGCTCGCCGAAATCGCGCCGGCCGAAATCTCCGATCCGCAGGTGGTGCTGCTGTCCCCCGGCATCTACAACTCCGCCTATTTCGAACATATCTTCCTCGCCCGCGAAATGGGTGTTCCGCTCGTGGAGGGCCGCGACCTGGTGGTGGAACGCGGCTGCGTCTGGATGCGCACCACCGCGGGCCTGGCGCCCGTGCATGCCATTTACCGGCGCCTGAACGACGATTTTCTCGATCCTGACGTGTTCCGTCCCGAAAGCACGCTGGGTGTCGCCGGCCTCATCGACGTATGGCGCAACGGCCGCGTGGCGCTGGCCAACGCCGTCGGCACCGGCGTCGCCGACGACAAGGCGATCTACGCCTACATGCCGCGGATCATTCGTTACTATCTCGCCGAGGAGCCCATCCTGTCCAACGTGCAAACCCATATCTGCGGCGAAGCCGAGGGCCTGGCCTACACGCTGGACCATTTACACGAACTGGTGGTCAAGCCGGTGGGTGAATCGGGTGGCTACGGCCTCATCATCGGCCCGCACGCATCCGCGGCGGAACGCGCCGACTTTCGCGTAAAACTGCTAGCCGATCCTGAAAACTACATCAGCCAGCCGATGGTGAAACTCTCCGTCTCGCCCACTTTGTGCAACGGACGCCTGTCGCCGCGGCACGTCGATCTGCGCCCCTTCGCCATTACCGGGAAATCCACCTGGGTGCTGCCGGGGGGCCTCACCCGCGTGGCCCTGCGCGAGGGCTCGCTGGTGGTCAATTCGTCGCAGGGCGGGGGTTCGAAAGACACCTGGGTGCTGGAATGAGCAGCGCCATGCCGCACCGCGGCAGCACGCTGCTGCTGTCGCGCTACGCCGAATGTCTGTTCTGGTTTGCACGCTACATGGAACGGGTGGAAAATCTCGCTCGCATTCTCGACGTGACCGACACTTTTGTGCGCCATGGCGCCGACCAATCGGGCTGGCTGTCCATCGTGCAAATAAATGCCGATGAAGAACGTTTTACCAAGCTGCACGGCCGCGCCAATGCCGAAACGGTGCTGCACTTCTACCTGACCGACAAGGAAAACCCGAACTCCATCACCTCCACCCTGTTCGCAGCGCGCGAAAATGCCCGAACCCTGCGCCCGCTGATTTCCACCGAAATGTGGTCGCAAATGAACATGTTCTTCAATCGCGCCCGCCAACTCACGCCGGACGACGCCCGCCCCTCCCGGGTGTCGCAAATCTGCGCCTTCCTCAAGGAAGGCTGCCAGGCCCACACCGGAATAACCGAGGGCACATTCTTTCGCGACCAGGGCTGGGCGTTCTACTCCATCGGCAAATATCTCGAACGCGGCGACCAGACGTCCCGCCTGGTGGACGTGAAATACCACACCCTGCTCCCCAGCCTGCGCGACGTCGGCGGCGCGCAGGACGTCAATCAATGGCACGCTTTGCTGCGCGCCGCCTCCGGCTACCACGCGTTCCGCCGGGTCTATCCCAGCGGCATGACCCCGGGCCTGGTCGCCGGCTTTCTGCTGCTCAATCATTCGTTCCCACGATCGATCGTCACCAGCGTCTATCAGATTGAAATGTACCTGAATCAACTCGGCTCCGGCTACGGCCTGCGCGGCGCCTACGTGGGCCTCGAACGCCTGCCCGAAATCCGCGCTGCCCTGATGGACCAGACCATCGAACAAATCCTCTCCCGCGGCCTGCACGAATTTCTCGATTGGGTACAAGTACAGTTCGTCGGCCTCGCCGACGCCATTGCGGAAGCGTTCTGGCGGCCACCGGTGGCCCAAATGCAAATGCAAACGCAGACGCAGACGCAGTAGGTTAAGGAAGCAGTTCTTTTTTGAAAAAAAGAACCAAAAAACGTTTGCTCTCTGCCGGGCTTTGGCGCCAGGCCGATCGGCCAATTCAGTCAATACGTGCAAGAGTCGGGTTGTGGCATTTTGCACCTGTATCGCAAGAATACGCTGGCAACAATTGTATCGCGCGAAACGATGTGGGCGCGCGTGAAACGCGGCTTGGCGCCACACGGAACAGCCCCGGCCGATAACAAGCGATTGAAACCTCGGTGGGTAGCTCCGGGCGCTGATCTGGGTGGCGGGCAAGTCGCCTGGTTGCCCGGCGCCGCCTGAGCGCAACGCCGGGGCCACAGCCGTGTGCGTAGGTCGTGGCAGCTAGCCCGCTTTTTTCAATTTGCTACCACAGCAAAATTGGCTCAATTTCCCCGTAACAGTAACACAATCACGACGATTAGCAGGACCGTTCCAAGACCGATACCGCCGCGTCCGTAGTGTTGATACCCGCCGCCGCCCCAACCGCCGAAAGTTGTCCCCAGGCCGCCGCCGAATAACAGTACGATTAGAATGATCAAAAGAATTAAGCCCATGTGCGGTGCATCCCCGCGCCTGAATTGGCGCGTCGGCAGAATAGAGGCGGAACATCGGTCGTGTCCACGCACCTACGGTAGCAGCACCGCCGTCTTACCGACCGGCCGCGGGTGCAGCCGGCATAGGCCGGGTTATAGCCCGCCGGCGCATCGCGCGGCGACCCGCTCTCTGCGGGAACGCTGGGTCACGCCGGACGGCACACGGTAGTTGGGCAAGTTCCGTGTGCCCGCAGGCGCTACCCCCCAGACTTTCTTGAACAAAGCGGGTCTGGGACCTTGTCCCCAGCGGGGTCCAGGGGCACAGCCCCCGGCCGTCCTTCCGCCCTACTCCGCGGCCGCGCGGCCCGGATGCAACGCGACTGGGCGTTCCGCGAGCACTTCTTCGCCGCGGTGGCGGCGGCCCAGCACGAGGTAGAACGCTGGGACAACGAACAGGGTGAACAGGGTGCCGATGGAGAGGCCGCTGGCGATGACGAGGCCCATGGCGAAGCGTGCGGCGGCACCGGCGCCGGTGGCGAATACCAGCGGCAATACGCCGAGCACCATGGCCGCGGTGGTCATCAGGATTGGCCGCAGGCGCAGCAGGGCTGCGTGTTCGATCGCTTCCCGTTTGGAAAAGCCCAGGGCTTGCTGCTCATTGGCCACTTCGACCATCAGGATGCCGTGCTTGGAGATCAGCCCCATCAGCGTGACCAGGCCGACCTGGGTGTAGATATTCAAGGTTGCGCCATGCACGCCGAAATAGATGAACACCAGCGCGCCGGCGATCGACATCGGCACGGACACCAGAATGATCAGCGGATCGCGAAAGCTGCCGAACAGGGCTGCGAGCGACAGATAAACCACCACCAGCGCCATGGCGAAGGTTTGCGCGAAGCCGGAGGATTCCTGGATGAATTGCCGCAGCGGCCCGGTGGCGTCGGTGGCGTAATCGGGTGGCAATACGCGTTTCGCAATCGCGTCCATGGTGGCCAGCGCCTGCGCTTCGCTGACCCCCGGCATCGGCACCGCGTTAATGCCGGACGAGTTCATTTGCTGAAAATGGTTGATCTGCTCGGGCACCGTTTTCAGCACGATCCTGGCGACCGATGAGAGCGGCACCGGCACGCCGTTGATGTTGGCGATGGTGTAGGCGCCAAGCTGGCTTGGGTTCAGCCGGTCCTTCCGCTGCACTTCAGGAATGACCTTGTAGGAGCGCCCCGCCAGGTCGAAGTAATTCACATAGCCGCCGCTGAGCAAGGCGTTCACGGTCGCCCCGATCTGCGCCATGTCGAGACCGAGGGCGGCGATTTTATCGCGATCGAGCACGACATCGGCCTGCGGCAAATCTACCTTCAGATCACGGTCGACGTAGGCGAATTTGCCGCTTGCCTGTGCCGCCTGCACGAAGTTCGCCGCGACCTTATCCAGCTCGGTGAAGGAGCGTGTTGTTTTTAGCATGTATTGAACCGGCAGTCCGAAAGCGCCCGGCAACCCCGGCGGCTGGAACAGCGCGATCGACTCCGCGGCAATCCGGGAGACCGCAACTTGCAGCTCGTTCAAGACCGCGGTCGTGGTGCGATGCCGGCTTCCCCAATCCGCCAGGATGACGCCGCCCTGGCTGCTACCGGGCTGGGCGATCTGAAACACGCCGGTCACTTCGGGCGCGCTGCGCAGCGCCTTGTAATTCTCCGGCAGGTCGGCGGCCAGGGTATCGATCGACGCGGTCGCGGCCGTCGATCCCGCAAATGCAATGAAGCCTTCATCCTCCTGCGGCGCCAGTTCGCTGGTGGACCCACGATACAGCCAGACGCTGCCTGCCAGCACCAGCACACCGAACGCCACGACCGGCAGGCGCCCTGTCAGCGCCGCACGCAGCAGCGGCCGATAGATGCGTTGCATGCGCGGCCGCTCGACAATCCTGCCTTTGTGCGGCTCCAGCAGAAACCGGCACATCATGGGCGAAAGGGTGAGCGCCAGGATCGCCGACACGGTGACACTGCCCACCAGGGTCATGGCGAATTCGGTAAACAGCGCACCGGTCAGGCCCGAGCGCAGCGCGATCGGCACGAACACCGCGACCAGCACAACGGTCATGGCAACGATCGGGCTGGCCAACTGGCGCGCGCTGCGCAGGGCCGCGTCCAACGGCGTGGCACCTTCCGTCATTTCACGCGCCACGTTCTCGACCACGATAATGGCGTCGTCCACCACCAGCCCGGTCGACAGCACCAGCGCCAGCAGCGTGAGCAGGTTGATGGAAAAACCGAATATCCACAGGATGGTGAAGGTGCCGATGAGCGACAGCGGTATGGTAATCACCGGCACCAGCGACGCCCGCATGGATCGCAGGAACGCGAACACCACAAGCGTTACGATCACCAGGCTTGCCAGCAGGGTTTTCGCAACTTCATGGATCGACTGCACCACGCTGATGGTGGAGTCGTAGGCAACCTCGACGTTGAGACCACGCGGCAAGCCTTCCTTGATGGCGGCCATTCGCGTCTTCACCGCGGCCACGACATCCAGCACGTTGGCCTCGGGCGCCGGCTGAATTTCGATGAACACCGCCGGCTTGCTGTTGAAGCGGATCGCCTGTGCGTAGGTGTCGGCGCCCATCTCCACGGTGGCGACGTCGCCCAGCCTTGTAATGGCTCCATTGGTCTGACGTATGACGAGGTCGCGGAACTGCTTTTCGGTATGAATTCCCGTGGTGATACCAAGCGGGATTGACACGCCCTGGCCGGCCGTGGTGCCTGCGCCGCTGGTGAAATTATTGTTGGTGAGCGCGTTCGATACGTCGGCGGCGGTCAGGCCACGCGCCGCGAGCTTGCGCGGATCGAGCCACGCCCGCAGCGCAAAACTTTGGCCGCCATCCACCTGAGCCTGTTGCACGCCGGTAATGGATTGCAGTTGCGGGCCCACCACCCGCGCCAGATAATCGGTGAGCTCCTCGGCGCTCATGATATCGCTTTGGAACGTGTAGATAATGGCGCCGGTGGACCCGCCGGTGCGCAATGTGATCACCGAGGCCTGGCTTTGCGGCGGCAATTGGCCGCGCACCGAATTGATCTGCGACTGGATTTCCGTCAGCGCCTTGTCGGGGTCCTGGTTCAGGCGCAAATGGATGCTGATGTCGCTCAGGCCGTTCGAGCTATTGCTCGACATATGATCGATGCCGCTGACCTGGGCGATGGCGGTTTCCAGCGGGGTCGTAATGAAACCCGCCACCACATCGGCGTCGGCGCCATAATACGCTGTCTGTACTTCGAGGTTGGCGTCCACGGTGCGCGGATATTGCCGCACCGGTAACGTCGTGCTGGCGCGCAGCCCCAGCAGCAGAATGAAAACGCTCACCACGACGGCCAGAACCGGCCGCTGGATAAAAAGGTCAGTGCGACGCATGTTCATTCCTCCGCCGGGTGCGGCGCCGGATCGTCGGCCGGCAGCAGATTGTTATTCACCAGGATCGTGCTGCCCTGGTGCAGTTTGATCTGCCCGGAGGTTACCACCACATCGCCCTCCTTCAGGCCGGCCAGCACGGCCACCTGGTCGCCGCGGGTTGGCCCCGCCTTCACGAGCGCGGTATGCACCGTCGCGGGATGCGAGCCGTCCGCCACGTAAACCGTGCTGCCATAAGGGTTATACACGAGGGCGGACTGCGGCAGCGTAATATATCGATGCTCGGCGCCCTTTGACATCAAAACGTTGGCGAACATGCCGGGCAGCAGAACGTGGTCGGGGTTGGCGAGCGTGGCCCGCACCTGCGCCATGCGGCTGGCCTGGTCCAGCTTCGGACTGATCGCCGAAACCTGCGCGGCAAACACGCGACCAGGGAACGTATCCACCGTTACCTCGGCCGCGGCGCCGATCTTGACGTCCGAGAGTACCTGCTGCGGCACGTAGAAATCGACGTAGAGCGGATCGAGCGCCTGCAAGGTCACCACGGTGGCGCCGGCATTCAGATACTGGCCGACATCCACCTGGCGCAGGCCAAGCCGGCCGGCGAACGGCGCGCGCACGATTTTTTCCTCCATCAGCGCTTGAAGCTGCGCCACATCTGCGTGGGCCTGGCGCAGCTTGCTCTCGTCGGCGTCCAGCGTTGCCTGGCTCACTGCCTGGGCGCGAAACTGTTTTTGGTCACGCGCGAGGTTCGAGGCCGCGAGGTCGGCGGCGGCCTGCAGGCCGGCGAGCTTGGCCGCGTCGTCGTCTGGCCGCAGCCGCATCAGCATTGTGCCGGCCGCGACGTCCGCGCCGCTTTCAAAATGAACTTCGGCGACGACGCCTGGCACCTCGGCCGCGAGGTCGGCGCCGCGTACCGCCCGCACGCTGCCGACCGCCTCCAGCTGGTCCTGCCAGTTTTCGTAATGAGCCGCCATGGTGGTCACCACTGCCGGAGGCTCCTGACCCCACGCGGCTGTCGTCGAGAATACCACTGCCAGGGTGAGTGCGCGTAACGCCAGCATGGGAAAACCCCTTACGATAGCAAAAGTTTTTTGCTTCGTCTTTTCAAGAAAGAAGTTCTTCTTCTTCATGGCAGCAAACTTCGGAGGAGCCCCGCAGGAGCCGGCGCGATATCGGCGCGGTTCCACCATCCGCCGCCCAGCGCCGCAAACAGCATCACGGTATCCGTGTACCGCGCCGCCCGCGCCTTGATCAGATTGATCACCGCGTTCTGATACTGCGTTTGCGCCTGCAGCACGATGGGATAGGCAACGCCGCCGGCGCCATACTGCAACTGCGCCAGCGACAGGCCGCGCGCCGCGGCTCGCGCCGCAACGTCGTTCGCCGACAGCGCCACCGCGTCCTGCGACAAGGTGGTCAGCACATCGGCGACATTCTGGAACGCGCCGATCACCACATTCTGGTAATTCGCCGCCGCCGAGCGCATTGCCGCCTGCGCCGCGCGCTGCTGATGCAGCAATGTGCCGCCCTCGAAAATCGGACCGGCGATTTGTGTCGTCAAGGTCCAGAATCCGTTGCCGGGTGCAAATAATTGCGCGAATTGCGCCGGCGACGTACCCGCGGCGCCCGAGAGCGTAAATTGCGGCAGCCGGTTGGCCACCGCGACGCCCACCTGCGCCGTCGCCGCATGCCATTGCGCCTGCGCCGCGCGCACGTCCGGACGTTGCGCCACCAACACGGACGGCAACGACACCGGCAATTCGCCCGGCAATGTCAGCTCGTCCAAGGTGATCGGCGGAATGTCCGCCTCGCTCGGCGCCCGGCCGAGATACGCCGCCAGTTGATCGCGCGTGGTTGCCAACTGGGTTCGCAACGGCACCACCAGCGCCTCGGTGCTGCCAAGCTGCGCCTCCTGCGTCGCGACGTCGGTGCCGGTGGCGCCGCCCAGCTCGAACTGTCGTTTCACCGTGCTTAGCAGACGCTGCTCCGCGTCCACAAGTTTTTCTTCCGCATCGATTTCCGCTTCCAGCGCCGCCGCGTTGATCGCCGCGAGGGCGGTGTTGGCGGCAAGCATGCTCGCAGCCCCTTCCAGCTGGAATCGTTGCTGCTCCGCCAGCGCCCGGTCGGCCTCCACCGTGCGCCGCGTGCCGCCCCATACATCGAAGGCGTAATTCACCGCGACCTGCGCGGTGTACACCGAGAATGGCGGAATCGTAACGCCCTGCGCCGCCGAGCCGAATGTGGTCGGCGATATTCCTTCCTGGGCAGGGCTGAACTTCTCCCGCACCCGGTTGCCGGTTACCCCGAGTTGCGGAAACCACGCGCCTGCCGCGGCCAGGGTGGTTTCCTGCGCCTGCCGCAACGTCTCGCGCGATGATTCGAGCGACGGATTGCGCGCCAGCGCGGTGGAGACGAGCAGGGTCAGCCGCGGCGAGCGAAACAAGCCCCACCAGGCGCCGGCCACGTCCTGACCGCTGACGAACTGTTGCGTCTTGCCATCCTTCGCCCCAGGCGCCGCGGCCGCCGCCGGCAACGGGTTGGTGGTGTAGCGCGCCAGGTTCGGCGCCTTGGGGGCATGGAAGTCCGGCCCCACGGCACATCCTGCGACCGCCCCAGGTAGGCCGACACTCACCAGACACACACTAAGAAGCCTGCAATTCACAGCTTTCCGCCCGTTTCCTCAAAGAAGACCCCGTTTTCTCAAGCAAGACCCCGTTTCCTCAGCAAGACCCCGTTTCCTCAGCAAGACCCCGTTTCCTCAGCAAGACCCCGTTTCCTCAGCACGACTCTGGCACGCAATTGCGTGAGGCGCATACCGTCACGCGTATGTGTGCCGCTCATTTCAGGGACGAGTCCCCGCAGCCTTTGTAAAGGGCGGCCCGCGGCGTGCTGCCTGCAACCCGCTGTTGCACGACCCGATTGAGCGCGCCGGCTCCATACGCTGCCTCCTTACACGCGCTGCTTTGCAGTCTTCATGCCACACCGCTTCTGCTCGCCCGCGTGGCAAAGAAATGAATATTTCCAAACATCTACGCGACGGCCCTGGATGGAATTGCGCCGCAAACCTGCGATCTGGCGCCAAATCTTGGCGCGTCGCACCAAGCGGCTACGCGAGGCCGGTGAGGAGATAGTGTTCCATCGGCGCCAGACTGTCCTTGCCGAAGAACATTTCCGCGCCAACGAAGAAGGTCGGTATGCCGAACACGCCGCGCTCGACGGCCGCCTGGGTGTTGGCCGCCAGGGCCTGCTTCACCGGCTCGGTCTGTGCCCCGGCGAGGATTTCATCGGCGTTCAGCCCCGCGTCGCGCAGCACGCCCGCAACAACCGCCGGGTCCGCCAACGCGCGCCCGTCCTCCCACATCGCCGCTAGCACCGCCTCCACATAGGCGGGCCGCTGCTCGTCGGATACCGCCAGCATACCCCGCATCAGCAGCAGAGAATTGACCGGAAAATGCGGGTTCATGCGAAACTTCGTCACCTGATGCCGCGTCATGAATCGCTGCATTTCCAACATCATGTAGTCCAGCTTTCCCTTCACGCCGGCGTAGGCCAGCATCGGCGCCTGATTGCCCGTGGCGCGGAAAATCCCGCCCAGCAGGCACGGCGTCAGCACCAGGTCCGCTGCCGTGCGCGCCAGCACGCCGGGCAGCGCGCGATAGGCGAGGTATGCGTTCGGACTGGCAAAATCGAAAATGAATTCAATCGTTTGTGTCACGTTGCGTCTCCCAAGGAAGCAAGGTAAGGCCCGCCGCAGGCGCAGGGTCAAAAGTTTTTTGGTTGTTTTTTGCAAAACAGAACTGTTGCTTTTCCTTGCTTTTTCTTTTCACCAGTTCTCCCGCCAGGGCCGCAAATCCATCTCGTGCGTCCAGGCGCAGCGGCCCTGCTTGTGCAGCCATACGTAATTCCGCGCAATTTCCGCCGGGTCCAGTATCTCCGCCCGCGCAAGCTTGTCGGCGGCGTCTTGCATGGTTTCGCGGGTGAACACACCGTCGATCGCGCCGTCGATCACCACGTGGGCGACATGGATGCCCTGCGGCCCGAATTCGCGCGCGGTGCTCTGCGCCACTGCCCGCAGCGCATGTTTCGCGGCGGCAAATGCCGAAAAACCCTTGCCGCCGCGCACGCTTGCCGTCGCGCCGGTAAATATTATCGTCCCTCGGCCACGCGGCGCCATCACCCGCGCCGCCTCGCGCGCGGTCAGAAAGCCGGCGAAGCACGCCATTTCCCACACCTTGGTGAACACCCGCGCCGACGTATCGGTTACGCCGAACCGCACGTTCGCACCAATGTTGAAAACCACCACGTCCAGCGCACCGATATCGGACTCGATACGGTTAACCAAGCCAACGATTTCGCTCTCCTGCCGCGCATCGATCCCAAATGCGTGCGCCGCGCCGCCGGCCGCTTGGATTTCGCCGGCCAGTGCCTCCAACGCCGCCAGGTGCCGCGGCCGCCGGGTCAGGCACACGGCCATGCCCTGGTCCGCGAACGCGCGGGCCACCGACGCGCCCAGCCCATCGCCGGCTCCCACCACAAGGCACGCTCCCGGCATCAGACGTCTCCTCCCAGGGGGCGCACCCTATGTCGAACGGCGCCCACACGCCAAGCCGCCCAAATCATCTGTTAGCCCACCCGCGCTAAGGTGCGGACGCCCCTATCCACCCGGCGGGTGGACCAGCCGGGGTGCTCGCCGACCCCGACCAGATGCGGCTTGACGAAGGAGGAAGCAGTTCTCTTTTGAAAAAAAGAACCAAGAAACTTTTGCTTGTTCGAAAGGATTAAGGACGCTCGTGAAAAATCAGCGGTAGCGTTACGATGATGTAAGGCGGCAGGGCCGCCAGTTCAC
>Ga0116229_10003739_pt1 | contig 25048 bp, 24 predicted proteins | sample S1TSphgellanicum_3_FD_87313 | JGI IMG/M metagenome (GOLD analysis project Ga0116229, IMG submission 87313) | Host-associated microbial communities from peat moss isolated from Minnesota, USA - S1T2_Fc - Sphagnum magellanicum MG | ecosystem: Host-associated > Plants > Peat moss > Unclassified... | reverse complement strand
TTGTCGGAATACGGCCTGCAGCTGCGCGAGAAGCAGAAGCTGCGCCGCATGTACGGCGTGCTCGAGCGTCAATTTCGCAATTACTACCAGAAGGCGGCGAGCCGTCCCGGCGCCACCGGTGAGACGCTGCTGCAGTACCTCGAGTGCCGCTTGGACAACGTGGTGTATCGCATGGGCTTTGCCGCGACCCGCGCCGAGGCCCGCCAGCTCGTGAGCCACAAGGGCGTCTCGGTCAACGACAAGCTCGTGAACATCGCCTCCTATCAATGCAAGGCCGGCGACGTGATCGGCTTGCGCGACAAGGCGAAGAAACAGACCCGTGTGCAGGCGGCCTTGACGATCGCGGCGCAAGTGGGGTTCCCGGACTGGGTCGAAGTCGATGACAAGAAATTCTCCGGATTGCTCAAGTCCGTTCCCGATCGGCAGGAGATCCTGCCGGACATCAACGAGAGTCTGGTCGTCGAACTGTATTCCAAGTAGCGCTGTGCGGGCCCGTGTGGGCGCCGCTTCCAGTGTCATCGATTGTCAACGGTAGGTGATATCCATGCAGGGATCGATCAATGAGTTTTTGAAGCCCCGGGTCGTCAAGGTGCAGCCCGTGTCGCCGCGCCATGCACGCATCGTGATCGAACCGTTCGAACGCGGCTTCGGCCACACGCTCGGCAATGCCCTGCGTCGCGTCCTGCTGTCCTCGCTCCCGGGTGCCGCCATCACCGAGATCGAGATCGAAGGCGTGTTGCACGAGTACACGGCGATCGAAGGCGTGCAGGAGGATGTCGTCGACATTCTGCTGAACTTGAAGGCCGTGGCGATTCGCATGCACACGCGCGACTTCGCCGAGGTGCGCCTGCACAAGAAGGGTCCCGGCCCCGTGACGGCCGGCGACATCGCGGCGGATCACGACATCGAAATCCTGAACCCGGATCTCGTCATCGCGAATCTGACCAAGGCCGGCGAGCTGTCCATGTCGCTCAAGGTGGAACGCGGCCGCGGCTATCGGCCGGCGGCCCAGCGTCTCGCCTTCGAGGAACAATCCCGTGCGATCGGCCGCCTGCAGCTCGATGCCTCGTTCAGCCCGGTGCGCAAGGTGACGTACAACGTCGAGAGCGCCCGCGTGGAGCAGCGCACCGATCTCGACAAGCTGATCCTCGACATCGAAACCAACGGCACGATCGATCCCGAAGAGGCGATCCGGCGTGCCGGCGGGATCTTGAAGGATCAGCTGTCGGTGTTCGTCGACCTGCAGGGCCAGGACGAGTCGACGGCCAAGGCGACCGAGACTCAGTTCGATCCGATCCTGCTGCGTCCCGTCGATGAACTCGAACTCACGGTTCGCAGCGCGAACTGCCTGAAGGCCGAGAACATCCACTACATCGGCGATCTGGTCCAGCGCACCGAGGTCGAGTTGCTGCGCACGCCGAATCTCGGCAAGAAATCGCTGACCGAGATCAAAGAGGTGCTCGAGAGCCACGGACTGACGCTCGGCATGCGCATCGACAACTGGCCGCCGCCGGGCTTGAAGCGCGACGACGATCGCGACGGGATCTGACCGCCATGCGCCACAGAAACAGCGGCCGTCAGCTCTCGCGCAACGCCTCGCATCGGCATGCGCTGATGCGCAACATGGCGGCGTCGCTGCTGCGCCACGAGACCATCCGGACCACGGTGCCGAAGGCCAAGGAGCTGCGGCGCGTGGTCGAGCCCCTGATCACGCTCGCCAAAATCGATTCACTGGCAAAGCGCCGACTGGCATTTTCGCGTCTGCGCGACGAGACGGTCGTCGAGAAGCTGTTCACGGAGTTGGGTCCGCGCTTCAAGTCGCGTGCGGGCGGCTACACCCGCATTCTCAAGATGGACCCGCGGCCCGGCGATTCGGCCGACATGGCCTTGATGCAGCTCGTCGAGCTCGCCGCGACGGCTCCGCCGGAGAAGACGGCCGAGAAGAGCGACGCCGAGCCTGCCGCCAAGCCGAAGCGTCGGCGCGCAGCCGCCGCCTAAGCTCGAGCGGCGCCCGATGAGTCTGGCGAGCGAGTTCAAAGAATTTGCCATGAAAGGCAGTGTCGTCGACCTCGCGGTCGGCGTCATCGTCGGCACGGCGTTCGGTAAAATCGTCTCCTCGCTGGTCGGCGACGTGATCACGCCGATCCTCGGCAAGGCGATCGGCGGCGTGAATTTCACCGACCTCGCGATCAGCCTCGGCAACGATCCCAAGGGCGCGCCCGTGCTGGTCAAATACGGCTCGTTCATTCAGTCGATTTTCGACTTCCTGGTGATTGCGTTCGTGTTGTTCATCGCGCTGCGCGGGATCAACCAGCTCAAAAAACCGCCGCCGGCCGCCGTCGATGCGCCGGCGCCGCCGCCGCGCCAGGAAGTGCTGCTCGAGGAGATCCGCGACGCGCTGGTCAAGCGCGGCACGGCCGAGTAACGCCCACCCGGTCGGACCCGGCGCCGGCGACCCGGCGATTGCCGGCTACGCGGCGACTGGCTATGCGGCAACTTCCCTGACGGTGGTGGCCGCGGCGAACCCATCGCGCGTCAGATTTAGCGGCTTCGTCGCGGTCGTCACGACGTTGTCCTCGATGCGAATGCCGCCGAACGGGCGCAGCGCCTCCACCGCCCCCCAATCGATGTACTGCCGTCGCTCATCGCCCGCGGCCGCCTCGAGCAGGGAATCGATGAAGTAAATCCCGGGCTCGATGGTCACGACGACGCCGGGTTCGAGCGTCCGCGTCATGCGCAGATACGGATGCCCCGGGGGCCGCTTGCGCTCCTGACCATCCGCGGCCGCCATGACCCCGCCCACGTCGTGCACCTGCAGCCCCAGCAAGTGCCCGATGCCGTGCGGAAAGAACACGCTCGTGAGACCGTTCTCGACGGCCGCTGGGCCCCCGAGCGTGGTCACGCCGGCGCGCAGCAAGACATCGCCCACGAGCCGGTGCGCGGTCAAATGCACCTCGCGGTAATCTCGGCCGACCGTGATCTCGTCGCACAGCAACTGCTGCGCTTCGTCCAGGGCCGCGATCAGATCCTCGAACCGCCCCCGGCCCGTGGCATAGGTGCGCGTGATGTCGGAGGCGTAGCCGCGGAATTGTGCGCCGGCGTCGATCAGGAACGAGCGCAGCGGTGCGGGAGTCACCCGATCGAGATGCTGATAGTGCAGCACGGCCGCATGTTCGTTGTAGGCGATGATGTTGTTGTAGGGCAGTTCCGCTTCACGCTGCCCGCAGGCCTCGAGATACCTCAGGTGCGCGATGTATTCGGACTCGCCGGCACGAAACGCCGCGAGCGCGGCCAGATGGCCGCGCACGCCGAGAGCGGTTGCGCGCCGCAGGCACTCGATTTCATAAGGCGTCTTGACCGCGCGATCGAAGTGCAGGCGACTCAGCACATCGGCGGGATTGACGCACTCCGGCGGGCACTGCGGCAGGCTTTCCGGGGGTCCCAAGACCGCAACGCGGCCAAGTGTCGCGAGCTCGGCCGCCAGCGCCTGCTCGTCCCTGACCGGCGTTATGTCAAGGTGCGCGACCCAGGCATCGCGGGGCAGATCGGCAGCCTTGTGCCAGAAGTCGATCGGCTGATAAAACAGCAACTTAGGCTTCCGGTTCGGCACGATGATCAGTGCGCAGCGCGGGTTGTCGACGATCGGAACCCAGGCCTTGAAATGCGGGTTGACCTTGAAGGGGTAGTCCTGATCGTCGAGGAATTGCACGAGGGCGGTTCCGGAGTGAATGACCAGCGCGTCGAAACGGGTGTCCGCGAGTACCCGCTCGGTGCGCCGCATCAGGGTGTCGAGGTGCTCCCGATAGAGTGTATCGATGCCGTCTTTGGCCACGTTGGCTCCCGATGAATTGGACCCGTGCGAGTGTGGGGACGATTATGCGCCTGCTCCGCCGGCGCGGCCATTATCGGTTAAAGAGGCTTCATCTGACCCGAAAGTGATATGAAATTAACCTGAAACACTCTAAAATCCGTGGCGAACTCTTGGGCGAAGGGCCAAGACAAACCAGTGTGCCAATCCTGTTTTACCATTCAAAATTTCTGGGGTATCGATAGATGAAGACCAAACTTGCTCTTAGCGCTTTCGTCGCTGCAGTGATCCTGAGTGCCTGCGGCAGCAAGACCGAGGCTCCGCCGGCTCCCGCTGCGGATGCGACACCGCCGGCCTCGGCGGCTGCCGATGCCAGTGCCGCTGCCAGCGATGCCTCTGCCGCCAGCGCCGCCGCCGACGCTGCGTCCGCGGCCGCTTCGTCTGCGAAGCCGTAATACGCTGCGTTAGTCGAGGGTCTGCCCGAGCGGACGGCCACAGGGACCGTTCGCTCGGGCATAGTTTTTTTAAAGACGCGCAGGGACAGCGGGGAAGCGGTGCCGATCAGCATTCGCGACGTGAGGACTTCCCACAAGGATCGGCAATGGATCCAGGACGTCTATAGCGAATACGTCGAATCCCTTGCCGATCTCAACTCTGGATTTTTCACTGCCGTCTCGGCCGAAGGCTCCCAGCAGGACGAGATTTTCGCGAACTGGTTCGCCAACGACCACGGCCACCCGCTCGTGCTCGCGAACGGTCCGCTGCAAGTCGGCTTCGCACTCGTGACCCGGCCGCGCATGACGGCGCCCGGCGAGCGACCGGTCGATTTCTGCATGTCGGAATTCTTCGTGCGCAAGGCGCATCGGCGTCGCGGCTTCGGGCGTGACGCGGCGACGCTGATTTTCGACCGGTTCTTCGGCCACTGGGAGATCGTCTCCTACCAGCGCAATGCCGGTGCCGTGTCCTTTTGGCGCACGGTGGTGGGCCTCTACAGCCGCGGCAATTTTCAGGAGCAGATGCGCCACGGCGAAGTCCGCCAGCGGTTTCGCAGCCGTCCGCCGATCGGTCGCTGACCGCCCTCGAGCCAGCCCGAAAAACCCCTCAAGATTTGGCCGCTGCGGTCGATGTCATCCTTGAGGGGATCAGCCTCCAGTTGAGATCCGCCTGGCGCAGCGAGAGGACGCTTTTTTTGCAACACACGCAGCCGCAGACGAGCGATGTCGCCTTCGAGTTCGTCCGCTCACTGGCCGCTGAGTTGTCTGCCGGGCGGATCGATCTGCCCTCGTTTCCGGAGGTCGCGATTCGGGTCCGACGCGTGCTCGGCGATCCCACGACGACATTGGACAAGGTCGTGCGGGTGGTCGGTTCCGAGCCGGCCCTGGCGGCGCGGCTGCTGCGCATCGCGAATTCGGCCACCTTGAACCCGTCGGGCAAACCGATCGCCGACCTGCGCAACGCCATCAACCGGATGGGATACAACATGGTGCGCAGCGCCTCGATCTCCTTCGCCATGGCGCAGATCCGCAACAACGACAAGCTCGCGGGCGTGAAACAGCACCTCGACGAGCTCTGGGAGCGCAGCACGCACGTGGCGGCACTCGCCTACATGGTCGCGCGCAGCTGTACCACGATCAATCCGGACGAAGCCATGCTGACCGGCATGTTGCACGGCATCGGCAAGCTCTACGTCTTGACGCGCGCGGCCCAACATCCGGCGCTGTTCAATCAGGCGGGTGCGCTCGAGCAGATCATCACCGACTGGCATGCCGAGATCGCCAAGGCGATCCTCGAGAACTGGCAGTTCACGGACTCCATGGTCGCGGCGGTGGCCGACCAGAACGACCTCGAACGCGTCGTGGAGGCAGAGAACGCCGACTTGAGCGACGTCATCGCGGTCGCGCTGTTGATGGCGTCATTTTCCACCGATCTGCCGTCGCTGGCGCTCGCCTTGGACGGTGTGCCGGCCGTGCGTCGCCTGGGCCTCGATGCCGAGAAAACCGCGGCGATCCTCAACGATACGGCGGTCGAAATCAGCGCCCTGCGCAGCGCGCTCGGCCACTGAGCGGGTGGGCCGGCGGTGCTCACGAAGGCAACGGCGTTACAACACACTCCCGATCGACGCGGCGAGATAATCGACGTTCTCGGCGGTGACGCCGGCGAGGTTGATCCGTCCATCGGCGGTCATGTAGACGCGATGCTCGCCGCGCAAGGCATTCACCGCCTCGGCGGGCACTCCGAGCAAGGAGAACATGCCCCGCTGAGTGCGCAGGAATTCGAAGGCGTCGGAGCGCGTCACGGCGCGCAGCCGATCGGCGAGCAGCGCGCGCATGCCGACGATGCGGTGACGCATCGCCTCGAGCTCCACCATCCAGCCGCTGCGCAGCTCGGCATCGGTCAGGATCTCGGCCGCGATGGCGGCGCCATGATCGGGAGGCATCGAATAGATGCTGCGTGCGATCTGCAGCACGTGGCTGCTCATGACATCTGCGCGCGTGGCGTCGGCGCCGATCGCGAGCAGCGCGCCGACCCGTTCCCGGTACAGGCCGAGATTCTTGGAGAACGACACGGCGACCAACGACTCCGGGACGCTCGCCACGACGAGGCGCAAGCCGGCCACGTCCGCCGCGGGGCTCACGCCAAGACCCTGGTACGCGAGATCGATGAACGGGATCAGCTCACGCTCGAGCAAGCGTTCGATGAGCGCGCGCCATTGCGGCTCGTCCAAATCCGCTCCGCTGGGATTGTGGCAGCAGGCATGAATCAGTACGACGTCGCCGGGCGGCGCCGCGCTCAAGTGCTCGAGCATCGCCTCGAAGCGCAGGTCATGGCCCCGGGGATCGTAGTAAGGATAGCGCGCGAGCCGCAATCCGCAGCCGCCGAGCAAGGGGGCGTGGTTGCCCCAGGTGGGATCACTCAGATGCACGGTCACGGCAGGGGCCGCCGCGCGGATCAGCTCGGCCCCGACACGCAGCGCACCGCAGCCGCCCGGCGCCTGGATCGTGCGTACGCGGCGCTCCTCGAGCGCGGGATGCCCCGGCCCCAGCACCCACTCGCTGACCGCGAGGTTGAACTCGCTGCGTCCGGCGGGTGCGACGTAGGATTTCGTGGACTGCGTCGCGAGAATGCGGCGCTCGGCGCTCCGGACGCAGTCGAGGACCGGCGTCAGACCGGCTTCGTTACGATATACTCCGACACCGAGGTCGACCTTGCGGGGCGAGGGGTCCTCTCGATACCTCGACATGAGGCCCAGGATGGCATCTTCGGGCAGATGCAGCAGGGATTGAAACACGCATGACTCCGGCCTTTGAGCCTGGCAAGTATAGGGGATCAGCGCGGTGCAGCGTCGGCGATACGAGACAAATATCCCTCTGACATCATCGCCGGTTAACGTATAGGCTTCGAAAACACTATCATTTCCATCCATTCATCTGCGGGAGACCACACTCATGGCCCTTTGGAAAGAAACACCGACGCCCGCCACGGCGGGCACCGTATCGACTCCCCCGGCGATTTCACCGGACCGGACTCCTGCTCCGCCGAGCCCGGAAACGAGCGGCACGGCCGTCGCCCTGCGCCGACCCAAGGAGCGCGTCGAAGGCGGCGAGTCGGTCATTGCGGCGAACCTGTCGATCGAGGGCAAGATCGAGGGCGCCGGGAACGTCAAAATGGCCGGCCGTTTCAAGGGTGACGTCCGCATCGACGGCAACTTCACCATCGAGCCCGGCGCCACCGTGACGGGCCAGGTGCTCGCGGCGGTCGTGCTGGTGGGCGGCGAATTACAGGGCAACATCGAATCCGCGAAGCGCGTCGACGTGCTCGAGGGCGGCGTCATCGTCGGCGACGTCAAGGCGGGCTCGATCACCGTCGCGGCCGGTTCGCGCATGCGCGGCCACGTGGAGTTCGGCTGGGACGACGAGAAGGTCGCCAAGCTCGAGCAATCGCGCGTGGGAGACGGCAAATAGCGATGAGCGTGGTGCGGCAGGGGCCGGTGGGTGCCACGCGGGTCTGTCCGCATTGCAAGGCAACCGTGCTCCTGAGCGCGAGCATCTGTCCCGGGTGTCAGCATCATCTGCGCTTCAACCCGACGGGAGCGGAGACGCAAGCGGCCGGCTACTCCGCGCTGCGCATGGATGGCACGATCGAACACCGCGGTGCCGACGACGCTTGTGAGTACTGCGTCGTCGTGGCGATTGCGAACGAACTCGGCGAGAAGATCACCCGGCAGGTCGTCGGGGTCGGCGCCTTGAAGCCCGGGGAACGGCACCACTACAGTTTTTCGGTCGAGTTGATGCCGGTGCGCGGTCCCGGCGCGGTGCGCGGCCCCCAACCGCCGCGCGCCTCGATCGAACGCAAGCGGCCCTGAACGCCAGCGGCCCTTGAACGGGCCGCCGTCAGCCGGAGGCCTTGCCCTCGATCGCGATGAAACGCAGGAATTCGGCGCGCGTGCTGGGATCTTCCCGGAAGCTGCCGAGCATCTTGCTCGTCACCATCGAGACGCCGCGCTTGTGCACGCCGCGGGTGGTCATGCATTGATGGACCGCGTCGACGACGACGCCGACGCCGCGCGGCTTCAGCACGTCGTTGATGCAGCCGGCGATTTGCGCCGTGAGCTTCTCCTGCACCTGGAAACGCCGCGCAAAGCCGTCGACGACCCTGGCGAGCTTGCTGATGCCGACCACCCGGTCGGTGGGCAGATAACCGACGTGCGCGCGGCCGATGATCGGCGCCATGTGGTGTTCGCAGAACGATTCGAACTGGATGTCGCGCAGCACCACGAGTTCGTCATAGCCGTGGACTTCCTCGAAGGTCCGCCGCAGGTATTCGCCCGGATCGATCGCGTACCCCGAGAACCAATCCCGATAGGCGTTGACCACGCGCTTCGGCGTGTCCTTGAGTCCTTCTCGGGCCGGATCTTCACCGGCCCAGCGCAGCAGCGTTTGCACGGCCGCTTCGGCATCGGCCCGGCTGACGGACGCCTCCGCATCGTTGACCGCTGGTTCCGGGGTCCGCTTTCGAGGTTTTGGAATGGACCTGGCCATCGTTGTTGATTTCATGCAGCAAGGATACACCCGGGGGCGGTCGGGCCGGCGGCCGGCGCGGGTCGGCTCCGCCTCTCGGAGCCGGCGGCCAGTCCGGGCCGGCCCGGGGGGCCGCGATTGACTCGAGCGGCATAGGGCTTAAGATCCTGGTCTTTTTCCGCTGCGGGGGCATCCATCTTGGGATCTCGGCTGACCTATCGGGCCTGCGCCGCGCTGCTCGCGGCCGCGAGCATTCTCGTCCAGGCGAGCCTCGCCGGGCCTGCGCAAAGCGAGTCGGCCACGCGGGCCCTGGCACGCGACATCTTCCAGCAGCTCATCGACATCAATACGACCGACTCGGTCGGCAGCACGACGCTGGCCGCCCAGGCAATGGAGCAGCGCTTTCTCGCCGCCGGGTTTCCGCGGGCGGATGTGGTCGTGCTCGGGCCCAACGACCGCAAGGGCAATCTCGTGGTGCGTTATCGCGGCAAGCCCGGCTCGCGCCTGAAACCGGTGTTGATCATTGCCCACCTCGACGTCGTCGAGGCGCGGCGCGAGGACTGGACCACCGATCCGTTCGTGTTCGTCGAGCAGGCGGGATACTTCTATGGCCGCGGCGCCCAGGACATGAAAAGCAGCGATGCGATCGCCGTCACGGATCTGATCCGGCTCAAGCACGAGGGCTATGTGCCCGATCGCGACATCATCCTCGCCCTGACCGCCGACGAGGAGGGCGGCCAATCGAACGGCGTCGACTGGCTGCTCAAGAACCATCGCGAGCTCATCGATGCCGAATACGTGCTCAATCCCGACGCGGGCGGGGTCACGACCGTCGGCGGAAAACCCTTGACGGTGGAGATCGAGGCCACCGAGAAACTCTACGCGGACTACGAACTGATCGCGACCAATCCGGGCGGCCATAGCTCCCTGCCGCGGCCCGACAATGCCATCTATCACATCGCCGACGCACTCGTGCGCCTGCAACACGCGCCGTTCCCGGTCGAACTGAATCCCGTCACGCGCGAGTTCTTCGAGCAGGTGGCTGCCGTCGAATCGGCCGACACGGCGGCCGACATCCGCGCGGTGCTCGCGACCCCGTCCGACCCCGCCGCGGCGGAGCGTCTGTCGCGCGATCCGCGCTACAACAGCACGCTGCGCACGACCTGTGTGGCGACGATGCTGAGCGGCGGCCATGCGCCGAATGCGCTGCCCGGGCGCGCCGAAGCCAACGTGAATTGCCGCATCCTGCCCGGGCACTCGCAGGAGGAAATCCGCTTGGACCTCGTGCGCCTGTTCGACGATTCGTCGCTGTCGGTGCTGTACAAGAGCGACGCCGGCGACCTGTCGCCGCACGGATCCGACCGCAAGGCGATGTCGCCGCCGCCCGCCCGTGCCGACGTGATGGGCGCGTTGCGCCGCATCGCGGCGAAGCGGTGGCCGGGCGCGCCCGTGATCCCGATCATGGAGACCGGTGCGTCGGACAGCATTCACACGATGCTCGCGGGAATTCCGAGCTATGGCATCAATGGACTCGCGATCGAGCGCGACGACAACCGCATGCATGGCAAGGACGAGCGCATCGGCGTCGAGTCGTTCTACCAGGGGCTCGATTTTTACTACGAGTTTCTGAAGGCGTTGACGACCGCGCAACCACCGACCGCGCGGAACTAGGAGCCTGTCTGCTGCTATGCGGTTCGCGGCGGTGGAGGCGATGGGCCTGCGGCGCCGCGCTCGCGACGCTGCTGCCGGCAGCCGGCGTGCGGCCGGCCGAGGTACCCGCGGTGGAGCTAGCCGCCGCGGCGCCTCCGGCGGGGGCCGAGGCACCGCCGGCCGGCAATTCGCTCGAGGGCGTCGTGGTCACGGGCGAGCGCTCCGGGCCGGGGCTGTGGCAGGTCACGCGCGGGAACGGCACGGTGTGGATCCTGGCCACGGTGGCGCCGCTGCCGAAGGACATCACCTGGCGTTCCCGCGAACTCGAGGACATCCTGGCGGTTGCGAGCGGTGTGCTCGTCAGCAAACACCTGGAAGTCGGCATCATCCGCGTCCTGTGGTTGCTGCTGACCCAGCGTCAGGTGCTCATGCTGCCGGGCGGCCAGCGCCTGAAGGACGTCATGCCCGCCGACGTGTATGCAAGATTCGCGGCGCAGCGGGCGAAGTACACGAAGGATCCGCAGAAGTGGGAACGGTTTCGACCGATCATCGCCACGGCCTTCTTGCAGGAAGATGCGCTGTCCCGCGTCGGTTTGTCGAACCGTCTCGACCTCGGCGGCGAGGTGCGCAGCCTCGCCCGTAAACATGACGTGCCGGTGGACGAGATCACGGTCGCGGGCATCAAGGACATGCTCGACACCTTGAAGACCGTCCCGCCGCAAACGGAGGAACGATGCGTCGCGGGCGCTCTCGCGACGATCGAGAGCGGTCTGCCGCGTCTCGTCGAACGCGCCCGTGCGTGGGCGACCGGCGATGTCGAGCGACTCGAACGGCTGCCCTACTCGAGTGAAGTGGATGACTGCCGCTCGGCGCTCGAGGCGGATGCGACCGCCGGCGATCTCGTCGAGCGTATCCGCCGCACCTGGCTCGCCAGCATCGACCGCCGCCTCGATCGCGGCGGCGTCACGGTCGCCGTCGTCAACATGGACTTGCTGCTGGAACCAGGTGGGCTGCTCGATCTGTTGCGGGCTCAAGGCTGCCGGGTCGAGGCGCCCGGTGCGCCCACGCCGTAGTCGGCGGCCAGGCTGCGCAGAATCGCCTCGATCAGTGCGGGGCCCTGATACGCGAAGCCGGTATAGACCTGGATCAGGTTCGCCCCGGCCGCGAGCGACGCCGCCGCGCTCGCGGCGTCGACGATGCCGCCGACCCCGATGATCGGGAACTCCGGGCCCAGGGCGGCACGCAGGCGCGCGATGACCGCGACGGAGCGGGCATGCAGCGGCGTCCCGCTCAACCCCCCGCTCGGATTCGCCGGAAGCTGCCCGGTGAAGGCGGACAAGTCGCTCGAGGTGTTCGTGGCGATGACGCCGTCGACCTGCAGCGCCTTCAGTTGCGCGGCCAGCGCGGAGATCTGTGCGCCGTCCAAGTCGGGCGCGACTTTGACGAGCAGCGGCACGCGTTTCCCGAATCGCGCCGCGAGCCCGCGGCGTTCCTCGAGCAGCGCGCCGACGATGCGCTCGAGTCCGTCCCTGCCCTGCAGCTCCCGCAGGCGGGCCGTGTTCGGCGAGGAGACGTTCACGGCCACGTAGTCGGCGTGCTCGTAGACCTTGCGCAGGCAGGCAAGGTAATCGTCTTCGGCGCGCTCGAGCGGCGTGTCGGCATTCTTGCCGATGCTGACGCCGCGCACGCCGCGGTAGCGGCTCGTCGCGAGCCGCGCGACCAGATGGTCGACCCCGAGGTTGTTGAATCCCATCCGATTCACGAGCGCTCCTTGGGCGCGCAAGCGGAACATGCGCGGCTTCGGGTTGCCGGGCTGGGGACGCGGTGTCACCGTGCCGACTTCGACGTGACTGAAGCCCATCGCGCCGAGCGCGTCGAGCGAATCCGCATTCTTGTCGAATCCGGCCGCGAGACCCACGGGATGCGCGAAGGGCAGTCCCAGGCAACGCAGGCCGAGCGCGGCGGACACGGACTCCGTGGGCCAGAGCGGTCGCAGCCAGCGGGCCGCGACGAGGCCGAGGTCATGGGCTCGCTCGGGATCCAGGCGGGTCAGGAGCGGCAGCGAGAGATTCACGAGCTTGGATGCGAGCGGCCTTCTCATGGCCGGTGGCGGCTCAGGAGTAGGTCCATGCGCCCAAGGCTCCGAGATAAAAACTCACCTCGGTCAATTGCTGGGTGGCGCCGAAGTAATCGCCGGGGTGATCGCCGAGCCGCAGCCGCACGTAGGCGACGAACAGCATCCGCATGATGATCGCGGCCGCGAGGCCGGTCAGGCCGGGTATGCCGATCAGGATCGCGGGTGCGAAGCCCGTCGCGAGGGCGAACAGCAATTCACCGGTGGAGAGCCGGAAGACCGGTGCGCGGCCCCGCACCGCGCTCGTCGGCGCCGGTGCCGTCGCGATGACCGATACGACCAGCGCCCGGCTCGCCGCATGTGCCGCGATCATGATCAACCCGAGGGCACAGTCGGGCGGCAACGGGAAGCTCAGGTTGGCCGAAGAGAGGCCCATCAGCACGTTGTACCTGACCAGCAGCAGGAACATGAGCCCCAGTACGCCGAAATGCGGGAAGCGCGCGAGATCCGGCAGTTCGCCCGCCGTTCCGCGGCGCGGCGCGAGGCCGAGCGCCATGCACACGTCGGCAAGCCCGGCCTCGTGAATCCCACCGGTGACGAGCGCCGCGGCGAGCATCGACAGCACCACGGCGATGCTCGTCGGCCAGACCTGCGCGGTGAGCCAGTAGATCGCGCCCGCGAGCACGCCGACCACGGCGCCGACGGCCGGCAGGAAACGCGCGGCCGAATCGAACTGTCCGTCGCGGGTGCGATCCGTCCGATTGCCGAACACGACCGATGCCGGAACGGGGATGCGGGTGAAGTAGCGCAAGGCGAGCAGGAACAGGCGCCATTGGGCGATCATGCGCGCCTGCGCCTCCCGGGCTGCGCGGCACCGGTGTGCGCGGCAGGGGTGTTGGCAGCGCCGGCGTGGGCGAGCGTCGCGCGCAGATAATGCCCGGTATGCGAGGCGCGGTTGTCCGCAATCGCTTCCGGCGTTCCGGTGGCGACGATGGCGCCGCCGCCGTCCCCGCCCTCCGGACCCAAATCCACGACCCAGTCGGCGGTCTTGATCACGTCGAGATTGTGCTCGATCACGATCACCGTGTTGCCCTCGTCGCGCAGGCGCGTAAGGACGCGCAGCAGCAGCGCGATGTCGGCGAAATGCAGGCCGGTCGTGGGCTCATCGAGAATATAGAGCGTCCGGCCCGTCGCGCGCTTCGACAGCTCCTTGGCGAGCTTGACGCGTTGCGCCTCGCCGCCCGACAGGGTCGTCGCGCTCTGACCCAGCCGCACGTACGACAGACCGACGTCGAGCAGGGTTTGCAGTTTCGGCTGCACGGTCGGCACGGCCGCGAAGAACGGCAGCGCTTCCTCGATCGTCATGCTGAGCACTTCTTCGATGTTCTTGCCCTTGAAGCGGATCTCCAAGGTCTCGCGGTTGTAACGCCTGCCCTTGCAGACGTCGCAGGGTACGTATACGTCGGCGAGGAAATGCATCTCGACCTTGATGACGCCGTCGCCCTGGCAGGCCTCGCAGCGGCCGCCCTTCACGTTGAAGCTGAAGCGGCCCGCCTCGTAGCCGCGCGCGCGCGATTCCGGCACGCTCGCGAAGATCTCCCGGATCGGTGCGAACAGTCCCGTGTAGGTCGCCGGGTTCGAGCGCGGCGTGCGGCCGATCGGGCTTTGGTCGATCTCGATCACGCGGTCGACGTGCTCGAGTCCCTCGATCCGGTCGAAGTGTGCCGTGCCGGGCGACGCATGATTCATCTGGGTCGCGACCGCCCGGAACAAGGTGTCGTTGACCAGCGTGGACTTGCCGGACCCCGAGACGCCGGTGACGCAGGTCATGAGGCCGAGCGGAAACTCGGCCGTGACGCGCTTCAAGTTGTTCCCCGTGGCGCCGACGACGCGCAGCATGCGCTTCGGATCGGGCGCGCGCCGCGTGGTCGGAATCTCGATCCGCAGGCGGCCGGAGAGGTACTGGCCCGTGATCGACTCCGGGTGCGCGGCGATCTCGGCCGCCGTGCCCTGGGCCACGATCCGGCCGCCGTGCACGCCCGCGCCGGGGCCCAAGTCGACCACGTAATCGGCCTGGCGGATCGCATCCTCGTCGTGTTCGACCACGATGACGGTATTGCCGAGATCTCGCAGATTCACGAGCGTGTCGAGCAGCCGCTGGTTGTCGCGCTGATGCAGGCCGATGGACGGCTCGTCGAGGATGTACATGACGCCGACCAGTCCGGAGCCGATCTGGCTCGCGAGCCGGATGCGCTGCGCCTCGCCGCCGGAGAGCGTGTCGGCGCTGCGGTCGAGCGTGAGATAGCCCAAGCCCACGTTCGACAGGAAGCCGAGTCGATCCCCGATCTCCTTGACGATCTTGGTCGCGATCTCGCCGCGCCAGCCCAGCAGCGACAAAGCCGTGAAGAACTCGATCGCGCGCGCGACCGACAGCGCCGAGAGCTGCGCGATGCTCCTGCCGTCCACGAACACGTGGCGCGCGGCGCGGTTCAGCCGCGTGCCGCGGCAGTCGGGGCAGGCGCGCGAGGAGCGATACTTGGCGAGCTCCTCGCGCACGGTCGGGGATTCGGTCTCCCCGTAGCGGCGCTCCAGATTGTTGACGATGCCCTCGAAGGGATGCTTGCGCTTGACCGTGCCGCCCTTGCCGTCGAGATACTTGAATTCGATGTCGGTGTCCCGGCTGCCGTACAGCACGAGCTGCTTGATCGCCTCAGGCAGACTCTCGAACGGCGCCTCGATGTCGAATTTCGTGTGGCGCGCGAGCGACTGGATCAACTGGAAGTAATAGGCGTTGCGCCGGTCCCAACCCCGCACGGCGCCGCCGGCGAGCGACAGGTGCGGATTGACCACGATTTTCGCGGGATCGAAGAATTCCTGCGTGCCCAGGCCGTCGCAGGTGGGGCAGGCACCGGTCGGGCTGTTGAACGAAAACAGGCGCGGCTCGAGCTCGCTCAAGCTGTAGTTGCAGATGGGGCAGGCGAATTTGTCGGAAAACACGAGTTCCGCGGTCTCGGGCGCGTCCATCGAGGCGATCCGGGCCACGCCCTGCCCGAGACGCAGCGCCGTCTCGAAGGACTCGGCGAGGCGCTGACCCAGGTCGGGCCGCACCTTGAACCGATCGACGATGGCCTCGACCGTGTGTTTGCGGCGCACGTCGAGCTTGGGCGCCCGCTCGAGTTCGACCACCTTGCCGTCGATGCGCGCGCGCAAGAAACCGCGCGACTGGAGCTCCTCGAGCAGCTCGGCGTGTTCCCCCTTGCGATCCGCGATGGCCGGCGCGAGCAGCATCAGCGACGTGCCCTCGGGCAGGGCGAGCACGGCGTCGACCATCTGACTCACCGTCTGCGCGGCGAGATCGATGTCGTGATCGGGACAGCGCGGCGTGCCGGCACGCGCGTACAGGAGGCGCATGTAGTCGTAGATTTCCGTCACCGTGCCGACCGTCGAACGCGGATTGTGCGAGGTCGATTTCTGCTCGATCGAGATCGCCGGCGAGAGTCCTTCGATGGTGTCGACGTCCGGCTTCTCCATCATCGACAAGAACTGCCGTGCATAGGTCGACAGCGACTCGACGTAGCGCCGCTGGCCTTCGGCATAGATCGTGTCGAACGCGAGCGAGGATTTCCCCGACCCCGACAGCCCGGTCAACACGATGAGCCGATCGCGCGGCAAATCGACGTCGATGTTCTTGAGGTTGTGGGTCCGGGCGCCCCGGATACGGATATTTTGCATGTGACCAATTACTATACGCGTCGCGTCAAGCGGGGGTAAAACGCGGCTCGGCCGTCCGCGGCGCGATCCGGCATAACTCGACGAGCACGCCGGAAACGATGCGCCGCGGCGGGCGTGCGGCGCGCTACAATGAGTAGAGTTCAGGCACATTCGGAGATCCCCATGGCACGCGGCGTCAACAAGGTGATTTTGGTCGGCAATCTCGGCGCGGATCCCGAGACGCGGTCCATGCCGAGCGGCATGACCGTGACCAACATCCGCATCGCCACGAGCGAGTCCTGGAAGGACAAGGCATCGGGCGCGCAGCAGGAGCGCACCGAGTGGCACAGCATTGCGCTGTTCGGTCGGCTCGGCGAAATCGCCGCGGAATATCTGCGCAAGGGGTCCCAGGTGTTCGTCGAGGGCAAGCTGCGCACCCGCAAATGGCAGGACAAGCAGGGCAACGACCGCTACACCACCGAAATCATTGCCGACAACATGCAGATGTTGGGCGGTCGCGGCGGTGCGATGGGCGCCCCCGGCGGCGCCGAACGCGCCGGCGCCGGGGGCGGCGCTCCGCCGCGCGACGATTACGATCAGTCGCCCGCCCCGGCCGGGCTCGGCAAGGACGAGTTCGACGACGACATTCCGTTCTGAGGATCGGTGCGGGCCTGGCGCGGACCCCCGGGCGGCTCAGTCGTCGCTGACCGCTTGGCCCGGAAACAAGCCCTCGTTGAAGCCGAACTGGGTCAAATCCCGGATCCGTCGCGGGTAGAGGATCCCGTCCAGATGGTCGACCTCGTGCTGCACGACGCGGGCGTGGAAATCCCGCACCGTGCGATCGATCGGCTGGCCGGTGGCATCCACGCCGGTGTAGCGCAATTCGATGAAGCGCGGCACGAGGCCGCGCATGCCGGGAACGGACAAACACCCCTCCCAGGCCTCGTCTTGGGCGTCCCCGAGCGGCGTCAGCACGGGGTTGATCAGCACCGTGAACGGCACCGGGGCCGCCTCCGGATAGCGCGGATTGGACTCGACTCCGAAGATCACGACGCGTCGATTGACGCCGATTTGCGGCGCGGCAAGGCCGGCCCCATTGAGATGGCGCATCGTGTCCCGCATATCGGTGAGCAGCGCTTCGAGCTCGGGACTGCCGACATCCTCGACCGGCAGGGATACCGCGAGCAGCCGCGGGTCGCCCATCTTCAGAACTTCGCGTATTGCCATGGTAAGGGGTATCTTAGCGACGTTTGTCACGTGAGCCTATGCCTGGTCTTTTATACATAAAAACCTTCGGTTGCCAGATGAATGAGTACGATTCCGACAAGATGCGGGACGTGCTCGAGGCGCATCAGGGCATGACGCTGACCGAGGACCCGGCGGCGGCGGACGTGTTGCTCGTCAATACCTGCTCGGTGCGCGAGAAGGCGCAGGAGAAGGTGTTTTCGCTGCTGGGTCAATGGCGCCTGCTCAAGCAACAGCGGCCCGGCGTCGTCATCGGCGTCGGCGGCTGTGTCGCGAGCCAGGAAGGCGAGGGGATCACGGCGCGCGCGCCGTTCGTCGATCTCGTCTTCGGTCCCCAGACCCTGCACCGACTGCCCGCGATGATCCGCGGTTTGCATGCCACGGGCCGCCCGCAGGTCGACGTGAGCTTCCCGGAAATCGAGAAATTCGACGCGCTGCCCGCCGCCAAGTCCGCGGGTGCCGCGGCGTTCGTGTCCATCATGGAGGGCTGCAGCAAGTACTGCAGCTTCTGCGTGGTGCCGTACACGCGCGGCGAGGAGGTGAGCCGGCCCTTCGAACAGGTCCTCGACGAAATCCGCGAACTCGCGCGGCAGGGTGTGCGCGAGGTCACGCTGCTCGGACAAAACGTCAACGCCTATGCGGGGACGATGCAGGACGGCACCGACGCGGATCTTGCCACGCTGATCCACTTCGTCGCCGCCGTGGACGGCATCGAGCGCATCCGCTTCACCACGTCGCATCCGCTGGACTTCAACGACAGTTTGATCGAGGCTTATGCGAACGTGCCGAAGCTCAACAACTTTCTGCATCTGCCGGTGCAGAGCGGCTCCGACCGTATTCTCGCTGCAATGAAGCGCGGGCATACTGTGCTCGAATACCGGCAAAAGCTGCGCAAGCTGCGCGCCGTGCGACCGGACATCTGCATTTCAACCGACATCATCGTGGGGTTCCCGGGCGAGACCGATGCGGATTTCGCGGCAACCATGAATCTCGTCGCCGACATGGCCTTCGATCAGTCCTTCAGCTTCATCTACAGCCGGCGGCCCGGCACGCCCGCGGCGAGTCTTCCCGACGAGGTGCCGCAGGCCGTGAAACAGGAGCGACTCGCGGCGTTGCAGGAGCGCCTGAACGCGCAGTCCCGCGCGATCTCGGCACGCATGGTCGGCGGCGTCGAGCGAGTGCTCGTGGAGCGGCCCGCGAGGCGTGACCCGCGCCAGCTCGCCGGCCGTACGGACAATAACCGCTGGGTGAATTTCGACGCACCCGCCGGCGCGCCGGAAAAGCTTCTGAACCGCTTCGCCGACGTGCTCATCACCGAGGCCATGCCCAATTCGCTGCGCGGCAGACTCGTGTCCGGTTCACCGTCGTGAGTTCGGTCCCCGCCGCGCGCGAAGTGCTGCTCGATCCTGCGGACAACCTGCGCCTGGTCGAGTTGTGCGGGCCGCTCGACGAGCACCTGCGCCTGATCGAGACGCGCCTCGGCGTCGAGGTCAAGCGCCGCGGCAATCGCTTTCAGATCGTGGGTCCCGCCGCCGCCGCGCGGCGTGCCGAGGGCGTGCTGCTCGACCTGTATGCGCGCGCGCAGCGCGAACCGGTGGACTCGGAGCGCGTGCACGTCGCGCTACAGGAGCTCGGCATGGACGCGAGCCCGAACGAAGCGGCGGTGCCCGACGAGCTCAAGGTGCGCACGGCGCGCGGCGCCCTGCGTGCCCGCGGCGCCAACCAGACCGAGTATCTCAAGAACGTGCGCACCCACGATCTGACGTTCGGGATCGGTCCGGCCGGCACCGGCAAGACCTACCTCGCGGTTGCCTGTGCCGTGGAAGCGCTGCAGTCCGAGGCCGTGCGGCGCATCGTGCTCGTGCGTCCCGCGGTCGAGGCGGGAGAGCGTCTCGGCTTTCTGCCGGGCGACTTGTCGCAGAAGGTCGACCCGTATCTGCGTCCCATGTACGACGCGCTCTACGAGATGCTCGGCTTCGAGCGGGTGGCGAAGCTCATCGAACGCAACGTCATCGAGGTGGCGCCGCTCGCCTTCATGCGCGGCCGCTCGCTCAACGACTCCTTCGTGATTCTCGACGAGGCCCAGAACACGACCAACGAGCAGATGAAAATGTTCCTGACGCGCATCGGGTTCGGCTCGAAGGCGGTCGTCACGGGCGACATCACGCAGGTCGATTTGCCGAACACCAAGGCGTCCGGGCTGCGCACGGTCATCGACATCCTGCGCGGGGTGCGCGGCATCGCCTTCACGATGTTCACGTCCCGCGACGTCGTGCGCCACCCCCTCGTGCAACGCATCGTACAGGCCTACGAAGCCGCCTCGCCGGACGGTCAGTCCGGCGCCTAACCGCTGCGCCCGCCGCCGATGGCCGTGCTCGAACTGGACGTGAGCTATGCGGCGCGAAGACCCTGGACGCCGCGGCGCCGGCAGCTCGAGCGCTGGGCCGTCGCGGCCACGGCGCAGCTGCGGGGCCGTGTGGTTCTGTCGGTGCGCATCGTGGGCAAGGCGCAGAGCCGCAGTTTGAACGCCCGCTATCGGGGCAAGGACAGCCCGACCAACGTGCTCTCCTTCGCCGGCGTCGGTGTCGCCCCCGACGGGCGACACTTTCTCGGCGAACTCGTGATCTGTGCCCCCGTCGTCGCGCGCGAGTGCCGCGTCGAGCGCAAGGCGCGCGAGGCGCATTGGGCGCACATGGTCGTGCACGGGGTATTGCATCTGTCCGGCTTCGATCACGAACGGGACGGGCCGGCCCGAAAAATGGCGGCGGCTGAGGTACAAATCCTTGATCGGCTTGGGTTTTCGGACCCCTATGCCTGATCGAGTATCCTGAACGCCCATGTCCGAACAAGCTCAAGGCGGCACCGGCCGCTGGTTAAGGCGCATCACGCGATCGATGGCGGGCGAGCCCCGCGACCTTGCGGGGCTCATCGAGGAGCTGCGCGGCGCCAGCGAACGCGGACTGTTCGACGGCGATGCGCTGGTCATGCTCGAGGGGGTGCTCGCCGTCGCCGACATGCAGGTGCGCGACATCATGGTGCCGCGAGCCCAGATGGTGTTCGTGCAGCGCGACGAGCCGGTCGACACGCTGATCGAGCTCGTGGTCGAGTCGGGGCACTCGCGTTTTCCGGTGATCGGCGACGACCGCGACGAGATCCTGGGCATCGTGCTCGCGAAGGATCTGCTGCGGCTGCAGGTCAGCGACGAGGAGTCTTTCGAGATCCGTGAATACATGCGCCCCGTCGTGTTCGTGCCCGAGAGCAAACGGCTCAACGTGCTGCTGAAGGAATTTCGCCGCAGCCACAATCACATTGCGATGGTCGTCGACGAATACGGCGGCGTGTGTGGATTGGTCACGATCGAGGACGTCATCGAACAGATCGTCGGGGAGATCGACGATGAGCACGACGTCGACGACGCCCAGTCGATCCGCAAGGAAGGCCCGCGCGAGTTCACGGTCCGGGCGCTCACGCCCGTGCAGGAATTCAACCGCTACTTCGGCACCGTATTTTCCGACGCCGAGTACGACACGATCAGCGGACTCGTGATGCAGGGATTCGGTCGTCTACCGCGCCGCGGAGAAACCATCCGCCTCGGCGAGCTCGAGTTTCGGGTCGTGCGCGCCGACCGTCGCCGCATCGACCTGTTGCGCGTGATCACGGCGATCGACATCGACCCGCCGAGCCCGGACGAGTCCGGTAGTTGAGCGCGGCGACGCGCGGCGTCACGGCCGCGTTCCAACTCCACGCGCCGTGGCGCCTCGCTGCCGCCTTCGCGGTCGGTGCGGTCTTGAACCTCGCCTTCGCCCCGTTCGATTGGTGGCTGCTCGGCGTGCTTGCGCCCGCGGGACTCTTCGGACTCATTCGCGGTCTGCCGCCGCGCCGCGCGGTCTTCACCGGTGCCGCGTTCGGCGTCGGGTTCTTCGCCTTCGGCACCTACTGGCTGTACATCTGCATTCACGGCTTCGGTCTCGCGCCGATCTGGCTCACGCTGTTTCTGCAGGCGGCGCTCGTCGGCATCATGACGAGCTACGTCGTGTTGTCGTGCTTTCTCGCGAACCGCTTCTGGCTCAAGCCGGGCGCCACGCGCGATTGGCTCGTGCTCCCGGGATTGTGGATGCTGTTCGAATGGTTGCGAGGCTGGGCGTTTTCCGGTTTCCCCTGGCTGTCCTTGGGCTATGCGTTCGTCGGCTCCCCGCTGCAGGGCTGGGCCCCGCTGCTCGGCGTCTATGGCGTGACCTGGGCGGCTGCCTATGCCGCGGTGGCGGTCAGCGTGCTGTTCTCGGTCGGCGTGTCGCCGGCGCGGCGTGCGACGGCGCTCGGCGTCATCGCCGCGGTGTTCCTGCTGCCGGTACTCGCCGCGCAGCACGCCTGGACCCGCCCGGCCGGCGCCGCGTTTCCCGTCGCGGCCGTGCAGGGGGCGGTCTCGCAGGATCAGAAATGGCAGGCGGACAATCGGGACGCGACCATCGAGCGTTATTCGGATCTGACGTCGCAGGCCTGGGGCGCGCGTCTGATCGTCTGGCCGGAGGCGGCGCTGCCGGTGCTCGCCAACAGCATCCCGGACTATCTCGACACACTGCGCGCGGTCGGCCATCGGCACGGGGCCGATTTCGCGATCGGATTGGTCAATTACGATCAGCAGACGGATCAGTATTTCAACGGCCTGCTCGTACTCAGCGACGCCGGCGGCTGGTACTACAAGCGCCATCTCGTGCCGTTCGGCGAGTACTTCCCGGTGCCACGCTTCGTGCGCAATTGGATGCGGCTCATGAGCCTGCCGTACGACGACATGACGCCGGGTTCCGAACACCAGCCGCTGCTGAGTGCCGCCGGCCAGGTGCTCGGCCTGACCATCTGCTACGAAGATGCCTACGGCAGCGATCAGCTCGCGATCCTGCGGCGGGCGACCCTGTTGATCAACGTCACCAACAACGCGTGGTATGGGGATTCGACGGCGCCGCACCAGCACCTGCAGATATCGCGCATGCGCGCACTCGAGGCGGGACGCTATTTGATCCGTGCCGCGAATGACGGGATCACGGCCGTGATCGGGCCCACAGGACGCATCATTGCGCGGCTGCCACAGTTTCAGCAGGGCGTGCTGCGTGCCCAGGTGCAGCCCATGACGGGACTCACGCCCTATGCCCGGACCGGCAACGCCCCGGTCATCGTCGGCGCCGGCGTTCTGCTCGCGATCGCGGCCTGGCGCCGCCGTCGCTGCGCGACCTGACGACGTCAGGCGGTTTTGCCGCGCCGGTCTCGCTGCGCCGTCACGCCGTCTGGTTGATCGTCCCGCCGAGCGTGCTCAGCGTACTGCCACCATTGTTCGCAAGATCATTGAGGAAGCTCGTGAGAAACGATTGCAACGCCGTCGTGCCGGACGTCGCCGCGGTGCCGGAGCTCGCCGTGGTGCCGGCGCTCGTCCCCGACGACGCCGTGGTGCCGGTGGCAGCGCTCGTGCTGCCCGTCCCGCCGCCCAGCGCCGAGATCAGATTCGTGAACGCGGTGTTCAACGAGGACAGCGCGCTCGAGGAAAGGCCGGAGCTCGACGTGCTCCCGCTCAGTTCTGCGCTGCTCGCCAGGTCCTTGAGCAGGATCTGCAGCGCGGCGATGATCCCTTGCTGCCCGTACTGGCTCGCCGCCGAGGTGCCGCTGGCCGAGGCGGCCGTCGTGTCCGGCGCGGTCGATGCCGTGGTCGTGGCGGCCGCGTCGGCCGTGCTACCGGTGGAGGCGGTGCTGCCGGTGGAGGCCGCGCTGCCGCTACCGCCGCCCGAGCGCGATGAGCCGCGGATCTGCTGCAACGCGCCAAACAGGTCGTGCAGGAAGGTCTGGAGATCCTGGCCGACGGTGTCGGAGGAACTCGCGCTGGAGCCGCCCGCCGTCGTCGAGGCCGTCGAGGTGCTCGATTCCGCGCTGCCGTTCGATGCGGCGACCGCCTGAGTCAGTGCCTGTAACAGGGCGGCGAGTAAGTTGCCCGGGCCGTTGCCGCTCGGGGGGACCCCACCTGCCCCGCCTGCGCCGCCGGCACTGGTCGAGCCGCCGCTCTGTCCTGTGCTCGAGGCCGGCGGGGTGATCGGGGCCAGCGCCGACACGCCATAGAGTTGCGATGCCGCTGAAATCGCGTAATTGGACATAATGAGTTCCCAGGTCTGTCGAGAGTGAACCGAGCTTATTGGGCATTTCGGCGGCAGCCGCGAAAACTTGACGCCGAGTGGCACGGATCCTGCTCCTATCGAGGCGAGGAACCCGCAATGTCATGTGAACAGGCTTTTTTCACCGTCTCACGGCAAGTCCCGACCGGCCTCACGGCCGCCTGCCGGCAAAAGCTTGCCGTTTTCACCACTCGTCGAGGTCCATCATGTCATCACTGTCCATTTCGGCCTCTGCCGCTGCCGCGCTGCAAGAGGTCAACTTCAATGCACATCGCAAAAAGGGCACCGTGTCACGGGGCACGAGCACGAGCACGGGCGCGAGCATCGGGACCCTGCCGGTCGGCGCGGGCCAGAACCTGCTGACCAACGCGGTTGCCTCGCTCAAGCAGACCATCAGCGCGGCATCCACTCCCGCGACCGGGGCCGTGGGGGCCGTCACGGCGTCCGCAGCGTCGGGCAGCGCGAGCGCCCTGCTGCCGAATTCCGCGGGCGGCACCGCGGCGAGCAGCACGCTGACCGAGGATTTGCAGGCCTTCCTGCATTCGCTGTTCGCGGCGCTGAAACAGGATGGCCTCGGTTCGGCGGCCGCCACGGCCGCGACGCCCGGTACGAGCGCGAGCACGAGCGCTGCGGCCGCGAGCGGGTCCCCCGGCCAATACCAAGGCAGTCTCGTCTCGTCGCTGCAGACACTGATCCAGCAACTCGGCGGCAGCTCCGGAGGCGCCGCGTCCGGCACGGCCGCGACCACGGCGCTGACCGATTCCTTCAGCAAGCTGGCCGCCGCCGCCGGCACGGCCAGCACGCCGACCACGACTGCTGCGACGACCGCGCAACTGAAGAACTTTCTCAGCACGTTCCTGCAGAATCTGCAGAGTGGTTCCGGTCAGTTACCGAGTCTCCTGGGAAGTCATGTCAATGCGAGTGCGTAGACCATGAATCGGTGCCGCCGGTACTGACGCAGGAACTCGCCGAGCGGTTGCGCGCTGCCCACGCCGCTGGAGCCGCGCGCCTACGCTGTTCACTCGATCTCGGCCGCAGCGACGTCGACGTGGAACTCGGCGACGGTCATTTCGTCTGGAACTCGCAGCGGTACCCGCTGCCGGCGCGGTTGAAGGCACGCACGGTGTATTACTGGGACGGCGTGAATTTCGAACCCGCGGCGCGCTACACGCAGGCCCTCGTCAAACTCGTGCCGACGAGCTGGGGGCCGCCGACCTTCGAGATCGACGGCATCAAGATGCTGCCGACCGCCAAGGTGTCGCCGTACGCCGATGCCGAACACAAGGTGGCGCTGATCGAACCGCGCGGCAAGTGCGTGCTCGACACCTGCGGGGGCTTGGGCTATTTCGCGGCCTGTTGCCTCGATGCGCAGGAGCGAGCCGTGCTGTCG
>Ga0116229_10003738_pt1 | contig 25049 bp, 18 predicted proteins | sample S1TSphgellanicum_3_FD_87313 | JGI IMG/M metagenome (GOLD analysis project Ga0116229, IMG submission 87313) | Host-associated microbial communities from peat moss isolated from Minnesota, USA - S1T2_Fc - Sphagnum magellanicum MG | ecosystem: Host-associated > Plants > Peat moss > Unclassified... | reverse complement strand
GAAACGCGCCGGCAGTTCGACGCCATCGCGCAAGCCGATGACGCAGCGCTGCGCGTCGGGTCGGGGCCCGGAGCGGTGACCATGCCGCCATTGACGCTGACGGAAATGATCCGCTACCAATGTGCTTCCGGAGAGGATAGTTCCGGCCATCACGACATTCTCGCCGCCCGCGCCCTGGGCTATCCGGACGTTTTCTCGGTCGGAATGCATCATGCCGGCGCGCTGGCCACTTACGCGTGCCACTGGCTGGGACCGCACAACGTCCGGGAATTTCGTGCCCGATTTCTGGACATGATATGGCCCGGCGACGTGCTCAGCTATGACGGCGTGGTCACCGCCTGCGCGCAGACCGACGAGGGCCCTGCGGTGCACGTTGAACTCAATTGCCGACGCGACGGGCAGGCGGTCGTACGTGCGTGGGCGCGCTTTCTGCGTGCCACTCAATCGGATACGGCGTGAATGAATTGAGCGTTGGGAAGCAGGCAACCGGCGTCGGAACCAACGTGCGTGCTCGATCGGCCAAGCTCAAAGCCCGGGCCGCAGTTCTCCTTCAGTGATTATCCCGCGGATTACCGCGGTTGGCGACGATTCGCTGGTATTCGACGGCCAGCTCCAATACCGCACCTTCTCCCAACTGTCCGACCGCCGCACGTTGCAAGGCCTGCCAGGGGGTTTGCGAGACGGGGTAGCCAAACCCGCCGTGCGCAGAGAGGTGCGCGCGGCGTCGCACGAGTTCCGCATCGTCCAACAAGACATCGACGCGGCGGCGGCGCAGGTCCACACGCACCCGGTCACCGGTCACGAGCAGCGCAAGATTGCCGCCGGCGGCTGCCTCGGGTGAAGCGTTGAGTATCGACGGGGACCCGGACGTTCCAGACTGTCGTCCATCGCCCAAGCAAGGCAAGGCGGTGATCCCGCGCTCGATCAGATAGGCGGGCGGCCGCATGTTGACCACCTCGGCAGCTCCGGGATAGCCGATTGGACCTGCGCCGCGGATGACCAGCATCGAGGATTCGTCGATGGCCAGCGCCGGGTCGTCGATGCGGGCGTGATAGTCCTCCGGCCCCTCGAACACAACCACCGTCGATTCGAATGCGTCGGGATCGTCAGGATTCGACAGATAGCGCCGGCGGAACTCCGGCCCGATGACGCTGGTCTTGATGATCGCCGAATCGAACAGATTGCCGCTCAGGACTCCGAAGCCCGCGCGTGCCATCAGCGGCTCGGCGATGGGACGGATCACGTCCGGCAATTCGCTGCGCCGGTCGCGGCAATTTTCGCCAATGCTGCGGCCGTTTGCGGTCATGCAGGATTCATCGATGAGCCCGCCCTGCATCAGTTCGCCGATGACCGCCGGCACGCCGCCGGCATGGTGATAGTCTTCGCCCAGGTAGGCACCGGCGGGCTGCATGTTCACCAGCAAGGGTACGTCCCCGCCCACAGATGACCAGTCATCCAATGACAGATCGACTCCAACGTGCCGAGCTATCGCGGCAAGATGGATCGGCGCATTGGTGGATCCGCCGATGGCGGTGTTGACGACAATGGCGTTGAGAAACGCCGCGCGGGTCATGATATCGGAGGGCTTGAGATTCTCGTGCACCATCGCGACGATGCGCCGACCCGTCTCGTAGGCGATCTGCGCCCTCTCCCGATACGGCGCGGGAATCGCCGCGGAGCCGGGCAATTGCATGCCCAACGCCTCCGCCAGCGAATTCATCGTGGTGGCGGTTCCCATGGTGTTGCAGTAGCCGACCGACGGTGCGGACGAGGAGACCAAGTCGATGAATCTCTCATAGTCGATCGCGCCTTGGGACAGCATTTCGCGGGCCTTCCAAATGATCGTCCCCGACCCGGTTCGCTCCCCGGCATGCCAGCCGTTCAACATCGGACCCACGGACAGCGCTATCGACGGAATATCCACCGTGGCGGCCGCCATCAAACACGCCGGTGTGGTCTTGTCACAGCCGATCGTCAGCACGACGCCGTCCAATGGATAGCCGTGGAGAATCTCCACCAAGCCGAGATAAGCGAGATTACGGTCGAGTCCGGCGGTGGGACGCTTGCCGGTCTCCTGAATCGGATGTACCGGAAATTCGAACGCAATGCCGCCGGCGGTGCGAATGCCCTCTCGCACCCTCTCGGCGAGAATCATATGGTGGCGATTGCACGGCGAGAGGTCGCTGCCGGTCTGCGCGATGCCGATGATCGGACTGCCCGAACGCAGCTCGTCGGCCGTCAGCCCGTAGTTCAAGTAGCGCTCGAGATACAGCGCGGTCATGTCGGGCCTGTCGGGCCTGTCGAACCATTCACGCGAGCGCAGCCTGCGCGTGGAGGATGTCGAGGTGGGAGTCGTCATAGGATGCCTCGCGAGTGCCTGTAAAATTCCACTATCGAGTTTGGACGAAGAGTAAGATATATATGATAATTGAAACGGCAACCCACGGAGTGATCCGATGAGCCCCCCTTTGGCGATCGTGACCGGCGGCAGCACTGGTATCGGCCGCCACCTCGTGTCCACGTTGGGTCACGCCGGCTACGCCGTCGCATTCAACCATCGAGCCTCCCGTCCGGCTGCGGAGAGCTTGCAAGACGAGCTCGCTGCCGATGGTGTGCGAGCGTTGTCCGTCGAATGCGATGTAGGTATCAAGTCGGAAGTCGATGCCTTCTTCGCCAAGGCCACCGATTGGCACGGCGGCGCGCCTGCCCTGCTCGTCAACAACGCCGGGGTGCAGACCTGGTCCCCGCTGCTCGAACTGCCCGAGGAACGGTGGGACGACGTGATTCGCACCAACCTCAAGGGTTGTTTCCTCAACACCCAGGCGGCGGGCCGGCTGATGAAAGCGTCCGGCCGCGGAGGCGCGATCGTCAACATCGGCTCCGGCTGCAACAAGCTCGCCTTCCCCCGGCTGGTCGATTACACCGCCTCGAAGGGCGGGATCGAGCAACTCACCAAGGTGGCTGCGGTGGAATTGGGTCCGTTCGGCATCACCGTCAATTGCGTGGCGCCCGGCGCCATCGCGACCGAGCGCACCGCCCTCGAGGCGCCGGACTACGCGGCCGCCTGGTCGCCCATCACCCCGATGCGCCGGGTCGGTACGCCGGCGGATGTGGCCGGCGTGGTGCTGTTCTTCGCAAGTCCCGCGGCCGCCTTCGTGACGGGGCAGACCCTGTGGGTCGATGGCGGCGTGTTCACCCGCGCGAACTGGCCCTATTCCGCGGACTGAAGGGACACGCCGGCCGAGGCGGCGTGGAACTCAAACGCGAGGCAGGCACGACGGCCCGATCGGCTCGAAGGATTTGTACGTCAACACGAACTCCTGATGCAGAAGCGCTTCGGACTTCGATTTGTCGCCCTTCGCGACCGCCAGGGATAAATCGAAGATCTCGCTGCCCACCGAGTCCAACGTTCCACGTCCCTCGAGGATCTTGCCGGCATCCACGTCCATGTCGTCGCTCATGCGCCGATAAGTCTCCGGATTGGCGCAGACCTTGATGACCGGTGAAATCGCAGACCCCACCACGGAACCGCGTCCGGTGGTGAACAGAATGACGTGCGAACCGCAGGCGATGAGTTCCGCGATCTCGGCGTTGTCGTTAATGTTGGGAAATCCGAAGCGGACTTCCCCATCGGATACGACATCCAGCAGATACAGTCCCCCGGCCGGTGGTATGTCACCGGGTTTCAAGAGGCCGGAAATACGCGATGCGCCGCTCTTGGCATACGCACCCATGCTCTTTTCCTCCTGCGTGGTGAGGCCACCCTCGGCATTGCCCGTGGCGAAGCTGCCATGGCCGAGTACAGTGTGATAGGCGGCCGCCTTGGCGACGGCATTTCCCAGGATGGTGCCAAGTTCCGGAGTCACCGCCCGTTCCGCCATGATTGCCTCGCAGCCGATCAACTCGCTGGTCTCCTCGAAGATGCCGCTGGCGCCCTCGCGCACCAAGCGGTCGAAGGCGCGGCCGACTCCTGGATTCGCGGTGATGCCGCTGGTCGCATCGCTGCCGCCGCAGATGGTGCCGACAACGAACTCGCGCATCTCGAGAGGTGCGCGCGGCACATATTCCATTCCCTTGAGGATTTGCTCGACCAGCGACCGGCCCTGCTCGATGGTCTTGCGGGTACCGCCGCTTTGTTGAATGACCAGGGTCTCGACCGGCCTTCCGGAGGCGGCGACCGCGGCCTGAAGCTCGGTCCGCTTGAAGCTCTCGCATCCCAGCGACAACAAGAGAACACCGCCAACGTTCGGATGGGTGCACAATTGCTTCATCATCTTCGCGGCATAGGCGTTCGGGTAGCAGCCGCCGAAGCCGATGAGCTGTACACCAACCTCACGGTACGGATAAACGATCTCACGCGCCACGTGATGCGCGCATTCGACCAGGTACGCCACGACCAAGTGGTTGCGAATCCCTTTACGTCCATCAGCCCGAAGATATGCTTGCTCAGCGATGACCATGGTGTCCGTCCAGAGAGTGCCGCGCCTGCATTTCCACGGTGTCGATATAGTCGCTCTTCATGTTGTGCAAGTGGATGTGCTCACCGGCGCTGATGTCGCGGGTCGCCGATCCAATCGGCATGTGGTACTTGAATATCTTCTCCCCGTTGCGGATGTCGCGGGCTGCCAGCTTATGCCCGAGCGTGAGCCTCGAGGTCACGGTGAACTTCCGACCGTCGATGACCACGCTATCGCCCGCCTCCAAGGTCTGAATCGTCACCAAGACGTTATCCAGAGGATCCAGGCGAAGCAGTCTGGGATCGACCATCAATGTCTCAAATCTGATAGTGCGCCGGTAGACACTATTACCCATTAAGATATCAGTAGTCAATTGTGATAGCGTCAATCTCGCTCGCGAGGATCAACCCATGAGCCGTCGATTATGTCTCGCCCTCGATTTGATCGATGACTCCGCCTTGATCGCGGACTACCGGCGGATGCACCAACCAGGTGCCGTATGGCCGGGCGTCATCGACCATATTCGGGCGCTGGGCGTCGAGGCGATGGAAATCTGGCAGCGCGGGGAGCGCATGTTCATGATCCTCGAAACAGCGGACGATTTCCCTCGCCCGGTTGATGCAGAGTCGCTCGTCGGAGACAATCTACGCTGGGAACGAACGATGGATCGATTCCAAAGGCGGCTCAAGGACGCCGCGCCCGGCGAAAAGTGGTCGCCGCTCGAGCGAATCTTTCTGCTGGCCGAGCACACGGGTGTGCGCAAGTTGACATGATTCCATCAAAGCGCCGCGCGGTATTTCGAGAGAGTGGTGCGCAAGGCAGGCGAGCGCTCTCCAGCGGACTCTGGAGCAGCGATCATCGGGCGTAGGGTGCCGCTGGTCCTGGCCGCCATCGTTGCGATGGTCGCCTCAATGAGCGCAGATGGTGGTCAGTTCTTGCCGCTTGCGGTGAACGGCGACTCCACCGCCGCAGCCGTCACGCTCGAGATTGGCGAGCATCGCAATCATAGACGCTACCACTTCTCGTCGCTGGAGGCGGCGGTCGATTTTGCGCGATCAATTCGCAAAACGGATCCGGCCGCAACCTTGAGGTTCACTCTCGATGCGGGCATAGAGTACGTTCAGGCACCCGTGGTGTTCGGGCCCGAATTGTCCGGTACCCCCGGGCACGCCACGGTGGTTGCCGCAAAGGCGGGCACGAAGCCGGAGCTTCGCGGTTCGACCAAGATCTTCCCGGTGTGGACGCTGGTCAGAGATGGAATCTGGGTCGCACCGGTAAATACGGAGGGATTCGATCAGCTTTGGGTGGACGGGCGACGACAGATCCTGGCCAGATACCCCAATTTCGACCCCTCCGTCCTGCCTCTCGGCGGATATTCCGCGGACGCTCTTGCCGTATCCCACGCATCGACATGGAAACACCCCGAGGACGGAGACGTGAGAGCGCTCCACAACGCCCGATGGGGCGGTGTCGTGTTCCGTATGCTGGGCCTTAACCCCGACGGCACCGTCCGCCTCGGGGAAGCCTTGGCGAATAATCGCGCAACGCCTCCCAATGCCGGCCCGCATCCCCTCTATCGCATGGTGGAGGGTATGTTCGAGGAATTGGACTCCCCCGGTGAGTGGTTCTTCGACCCGCGTGAGCGATTGCTCTACTACAAGCCGGAAGCCGGCGTCGACCTTCATCGCTCGATAATCGAAATCACGACGGCCAACTCCATCCTTCGTTTCATCGGTAGCGCCAATGGACCCGCTCACGATTTCAGGGTCACCGGCCTCGTGTTCGATCGAGCCCGGGACACCATATTCGACGCGTCGGAGCCTCTGTTACGCAGCGACTGGAGAATCGCGCGCGACGGCGCCATATTCATCGAAGATGCGGAGAAAATCGAAATCTCGGACTCGGATTTCCACGATCTCGGCGGTCAGGGAGTGTTCGTCAGTGGCTATGCACGTGGAATTCAAGTCCGAGGCAACTCATTCCGCCATATGGGCGGAACGGCCATCAGCTTCGTCGGCTCGGCGCGAGCCGTTCGCAACCCGCTCTTCGACCCCTACGAGTCGACCCCGCTCGAGCGGCTCGACCGGACCCCTGGGCCCGCATCGAAAGACTTCCCCGGTGACTCGGACGCTACCGATAATTTGATTCATGACATCGGCACGAGCGACCTGCAGGCGGCAGGAGTGGAGGTGTCGATGTCCAGGAACATCACGATCTCGCACAACAGCATTTATGCCGTGCCGCGCGCAGGCATCAACATCGGTGATGGGACTTGGGGTGGACACAGAATCGAATATAACGACGTGTTCGATACGGTGCTCGTCACCTCGGACCACGGCGCCTTCAATGCCTGGGGCCGGGATCGTTACTGGCGATCCGATAGGTCCGAAATCGACGGCGTGGTGGCAACCGACGCCAAATTGCCGTTTCTAGACGCCACCCAACCGACGGTCATACGCAATAACCGGTTCCAGTCGGACCACGGCTGGGACATCGATCTGGACGACGGCGCGACGAACTATCGAATCTTCGACAATCTGCTTCTATCGGGCGGACTCAAATTGAGGGAAGGTTATCAGCGGGTCGTCTACAACAATCTAATCGTCAACAACAGTTTTCATCCCCACGTCTGGTTGGCGAATAGCAACGATGTCTTCGAACGCAACATCGTCATGTCCCCGTATCAGCCGATACTGATGGCGCATTGGGGAAAGACCATCGATCGAAACTTGTTCACGACACGCGAAGGTATGAGTGAGGCGCAGCACGCCGGCACGGATGCGCATTCGGTCTACGCTCGGGTGAGGTTTGCGTCCGCTGCGACCGGGGATTTCCGGGTGCGCGAGGATGCAAAGACGCGGGCCATCGGGTTCCGGAACTTCGCGATGGATTTCGGCGTCACGTCGACCCGTCTGCGGCGCCTCGCGAAGGCTGCACCCATTCCGGATTTGATCAGCGCGAAATTTCAAATCGGTGCGACGACCCTGTTTCTCGGCGCCCAGGTCAAGTCGGTGGAAACCCTCGGCGAACAATCCGCAGCGGGGCTGGGCGAAGCAAGTGGTGTCCTGATCATCAGCGTCGCTGCACAGTCACCCGCCGAGCTCGGCGGTCTGAAGTCGGGCGACGTCATCATCGGTGTGGAAAACGACCAGGGCACGACGCCGGTCACGAAGATCGACAGGCTTCCTGACCTGGTGGCTGCCTTTCAAGCAAGAAAATGGCAGGGCACCATCGATCTTAAGGTGCAGAGAAACCAAGGAGAACGAGACATACGGCTCACGCCGTAGCGTTGCAGGCTGTTGCGATGTACCGGTTGACAGCTGCCGCGTAGACATCAGACGTAGACATATCAATTTAATTGTTTAATATCTCACATGCCGCTCAAACTACCCGAACGGCATCGACTCGCCGCTTCCATGCGAGGCCACGGGAGCCCACGGCCGGGGGGACCAAAGAATGAGTGATGAGTCTGCCGACCAAGCCGATGCGCGCTCGGGCGTGATCGCGTTGATGCTTATTACCAGTCTGTTCTTCTTCTGGGGAATCGCGAATGCACTCAACGATATTCTCATCCCTCAGTTCAAGAAATCGTTTCAGCTCTCCGATCTCGAGTCCGGTTTCGTCCAGTCGGCTTTTTATGCCGGATACTTCCTGTTTGCGATTCCAGCGGCGGCCATCATGCAGCGGTTCGGCTATAAATTTGCCATCGTGCTGGGCTTGGTCTTGTTCGCTCTAGGCGCCTTCGCTTTCTATCCGGCAGCTGCCCTCCTACGATACACCCCGTTCCTGGCTGCGCTTTTCATCCTGGCTGCGGGACTCGCCTTCCTCGAAACCTCGGCCAACCCGCTGATAACCATCCTGGGAGACCCGCCGCGCGCGGCCCTGAGGCTCAATTTCGCACAAGCATTCAATCCTTTGGGATGTCTGGTGGGTATCTGGATCGGTCAGCGATTCATTCTATCCGGCATGGAACTGGCGCAAGCGCGACTCCTGGACGACTCGCCCCAGGCCCTGCAAGCATTTTACGTGCGCGAAACCCAGGCGGTGCAGCTGCCCTACCTCGTCATCGGCGGGGTCGTATTGATGCTGGCCTTGTGGATCATCGTCACGCGTTTCCCGACGGTGTCGACAGCGGGTGCCGCTGGCGAAGAGCCCGGATTCGTGAACTCCGTTACCGCCTTGTTCTCGAAGAACCGATTCCTTGTCGGAGTGGCGGCGCAGTTCTTTTACGTGGGCGCCCAGGTTGGCGTTTGGAGTTACACCATCAAGTACGTCGAAGCGGAGACCGATCGGACCGACAAGGCCGCCGCCATTTTTCTCATTTACAATTATGTGGCATTCGCGATCGGCCGATTTGCCGGCACCGCGCTCATGCGCTTCGTTGCACCCATTTGGATACTCACGGGCTTCGCGGCGATGAATATCGCGCTTTCAATCGCCGCCGCGGCGCTGGGCGGAGCGTCCGGACTCTGGTGTCTGGTCGGTACCTCGGCCTTCATGTCGGTCATGTACCCGACGATCTTCGCGGTGTCGCTGCAGGGCCTCGGCCCGCTCACGAAGTCTGCGTCGTCGCTGCTCGTCATGAGCATCGTCGGCGGCGCAGTCATCACGCCCCTCATGGGTTTCGTTTCGGATCAAACTCACCTCATTCGTATGGCTCTTTATGTGCCTGCCGGGTGCTTCATGGTCTTGGCGCTCTACGGGCTGCTCATGGCAAGGCGAGGCGCACACTGACCAGCGCGCCACTGCTCGCCCACTGTGTTCACCTTGCGGACTACCTGCCCTCTTTAGCCGAGATATGCTGGCGCCGCAGTTCAATGCGATCAAAATTTCCCATGCTGAAGATAGGCCTCCACCGGGTCTACACCTTGCAGAATGGCGGTGCGCACCTCGTTCTCGGTGGAGAGCACCTGCTCCATTTTTCCGGTCACGTCGGCAGCGATGGCGCCCGGAATGATCACGATGCCATCCCGATCCGCCAGCACATAATCACCGGTATCGATCGCGACGCCGCCGATCTCGATGGGCTCGCCAACCGCATCGGCCACCCAACGACCCACGACGTCGCGGGGTGTGAAGTAGCGGCACCAGACCGGAAACCCCGTCCTCAAGATGAACGCGCTGTCGCGGCAGCCGCCATCGACGATATAGCCACGCACGCCTCGGAGCGTGAGCGTTTCGCTGGACAGTTCACCCATGTGTGCCAGCGTGGAGTCGTTCGGCTGGCAGACGATGACGCTGTTGCGCGGCGCTTTGGAGAGCAGCCCTGTCCACGCCAATAAGGTGGCGTGCGGGTCGAGTGTCGGATCGAGATGGCCGCTGACCGTAAAGACCTTCCCGGCCAGCACTCTAGTAGGATCGAGCGGCCGGATCGTCGTCGGCAGCAGCTGATCGGGCAGACCCAAGGTTCTCAATACATCGTACGCCGCACCGGAGTAGCATTTCTCCAGTCGGTCGCCGAGATCTGCTGCGTGTTGCATGGTTTACCTCTCCGATGACAGTGATGGCTCGACGGTCAATTCCGCGTGCAATGAGGCATCGGAGTGTGCCTGGCGCCGCCGCGCGGGCCAACACCGTCACGAAAGCCAAAGCCGCGGCGGCGACTCGCGTACCTCGGTGCGCCGTCACCGCGTCCTGAACCGCTGAATGATCGTGGTGCGATAGACCTCACCGGGAGTCAAGCGCACCGATGGGAATTCGGGCCGATTGGGGGCATCCGGAAAGCCCTGCGGCTCGAGACACAGACCGGAGCGAAACCCATACGACCGGCCGTGCTTGCCGGTGAGGCTGCCGTCGAGTGAATTGCCGGAGTAGAACTGCAATCCCGGTGCGGTAGAGAGCACATCCAATCGTCGACCGGAGAGCGGCTCGAAGACGGAGGCCACGAGCCCGAGCTCACCCCGTGGTTTGTCGATCACCCAGTTGTGATCGTACCCATTGCCGATCCGCAGCTGCGCATCATCCGCGCCGATACCTTCGCCTATCCGCTTCGGTTGCCGGAAGTCGAAGGGGCCATCGGCCACTGAGCGCAATTCGCCTGTCGGGATTTGCGTGTCATCGGTGACCGTGAATCGCTGCGCGGGGATTTGCAGCATGTGCCCGAGCACATCGGAGCCCCCGCCCAAATTGAAGTAGCTGTGTTGCGTGAGGTTGACGACGGTGGGCTTGTCGGTCGTCGCCGTCAAATCCAGCCGCAGACTGTCGTCCTCCATGAGCGTGTAAGCAGCGCTCACCGAGAGCGTGCCAGGATATCCTTCCTCACCGTCGCGGCTGACGTAGGCGAGTCTGAGCGTCGGCCCCTCCGAGGTCACCGCCGCGTCGCTGACGCTCCACAGAACTTTGTCGAAGCCGCGAATGCCACCGTGGAGGGAATGCAGGCCGTCATTGATCGCAAGCTGGTGCTGCACGCCGTCGACGGTCAGGCGACCATGCCGGATGCGGTTCGCATGGCGACCGATGAGGCAACCGAAATACTGGTTGTTGGCAAGGTACTCCGCCACCGTTCGATGACCCAGGACGACATCACCATAGCGCCCTTTGTCGTCAGGAGCCGTCAAGCGCGTCACGATCCCGCCATAGGTCAGGATATCGGCTTCCATGCCGCGTCGATTGCGCAACGCGAAGCTCTCCGCGCGAGCGCCGCCCGGCAAGGCTCCGAACGGCTCCCGGCGGATGACCGGGTCACTCACGGCGCATCCATCCCTGACGCACCGTGAGTGAGCATCTTCGCCAACCGATGTCGAGCCCTACTCGTTACAAAGTTCCGCGTATGCCGACGATGTAGGTCGTCGGACGCTCGACAAACGACCGAAACACATTCGTGTTTTCGACGTAGTCGCGGCGTACCGCACCATTGAGGTTGACGCCGGTGAACGTGACCGAAAAGTGGCGCGTGATCGCATATGATGCCGTCAGGTCGACCTGACTCGCAGAGGCCGTCCAGGTAGGTTCCGCGGTGCGATCACCCACACCGCCGAAATTTTCGAAGTAGCTGCTGCGATAGTTGTAGGCCACACGCACGCTCGCGCCGTATTTCTCGTAGTAGAACACGCCGTTGAAGTTGTCACGCGAGCTGCCGGGAAATCCGCCGTTGACCACTTCGGAACCCGTCGAGGAAGCCACCGGCACAATGCCGCTGGTGTCCAACGCGGAATCCACGTAGGTGTAGTTCGCTTGAACCCCGAAGCCATCGAAGGGTGACGGCAACCAGGTGAAGGGCTGGTTCACGCCCAGTTCGACGCCCTCCGCGAAGCCGCCCGGCGCGTTGACCGGACCGTTCACAGTAAAGAGTTCCTTGAAACCGGGTACGGAGACGTTGTTGCTGGTGGCATCAATGACGAAGTCCTTGATCTTCTTGTAGAACAAGCTGCCGTAGACGGCGCCATGGCTGGCCGTGTAGTACTCCGCGGTGATGTCGAAGACCCAGGCCGTCATCGGCTTGAGATTCGTCTCGCCGATTGTTCCCGAGTAAACACCGGTCGAAGGACTGAGACCCAGGGAGTTCTGCGGCGTCGTGAGATTGTATTCCGGACGCGACATGACCTCACCCGCACCCAAGCGCAGATCCAAGTCGTCCCGCAAATGGAAGTTCAGGTTGGCCGAAGGCAGGAACCTCCAGTAGCTGTTGGTCTCCACGGCCGGCACTTCCGTCGACGAAATTTGGGCGCCAATGTAGTTGCGCGTGGTGACCGACTCATTGGCACTGGATTCGAGATTCGTGTAGACGGCCCGGACTCCTGCGTTCCCCGTGACCGGCACACCGAACAACTCTGAGTGGTAATCCCCTTGGACGTAGAACGCCGAGGTTCGCTCGTACGCGGTCCAGTCGGACGACGGACTCGGGGTAGCCAATGGCGAGCTATAGTTGGGGACGGCGCCCGGAAATAGAGCCTGGCCGGCCAAGTAGTTCTGAGAAAGCAACGGAATACCGAACGATGAATTGATGAAATTGGTGTTTCCGTTAGTATACTCGGCCGCGGTGACGGCAGCCTGATCGGACTTGGGCACGCCCGGAACACCACCGGGCACCAATCCCGGCAAATACTCCACGGCACCGACACCCAAGTCCGTAACCTGGTAACGGGCACCGGCCTTCAGTACCCACGACGGATTGACGTCGAACTGCCCATCGAGCTTGAAGGAGTTATCGTCCGACCTATAGAGATTCTCGTTTTCGAACAGTCCGATAACCCCTCCGGGCGGCTGGCCATTGTTCGTGAAGCCCGTGAAGGTGGGGATGGTCGTCGAGCCATCGAAGGCCAAGCCGGGTTCGTTGAGGTTTCCCTGACCGACGAACGCGCGCAGGTCCTGTACAAACCGGGACGTGGAATGACCCCAATCGAACTTCACCTTCCAGCCATCACCGGAATAGACCACGTTGATGCCGCCGACGCTCGACTGTTGGTCATTGTAAAAATACAGTGGATAGGGCTGATACTCCGGTGTTACCGCGGCCGTGGAACCCGGGTAGTACAGCTTGTTTGTGTTGAAGCCCGTGAGGTACCCATCTTGCACCGTGAAGCCGCCGGGAAGCGCGACGGCTTTGTAAATCGACGTTCCCCCCGCGCCGCCGTTGAACCACAAGTCGGCATAGCCCTGGACTTGATCGTTATCGCGACGCATGAACTCGTAGTCCAAGTTCACGTCCAGGTGTTCGTTGGGCTTGTACTGCAAGCCTGCCGTGACACCCAGCCGGTGATCGACGCCGAGCCCTTCCTGTTCGGTGATACGCGACGGCACGACCACATTGTCGAGGACCTGGGTCGCATGTCCCGTGCCGTTCGGATCGAAAGACAGGTTGTCGGTCTCGAAGCGGGCAAACACTTCGTCGATCCGTATGTCGGGGTCGGTCTTGAACGCCGAGGCGTAGACGCCCACCGTATCGTCGAACAGCTTGCCGCCTAAGATGGCGCTGTAGCGCGGCGCGTATGACTTGGCCTCGGTATCGTATTGCTCGTCGATGCCGACGCTGCCGTAGTAATTCTTCCCGTCCGGCGCCTTGTAATCGAGCGGCCGCAGCGTTTGCAATTCTATGGCACCCGCGAGGCCCGGCTCGACCAACTCGGCGCTTGGCGTCTTGTAGACGAGAAGGCCGGATAGCACCTGCGTCGGAACGATGTCGAGGTTGACCTGGCGAAAGTCGTTGATACCCTCGCTGCCGCCGGTCAAGGGAACGCGGCCGTTGACGGTTACCTGCACATAGGAAGGTCCGAGTCCGCGAATGCTGGCGCGATCTCCGGATATTCCCTGGTCATCGCGATCGATCTGAACGCCGGGAACGCGAGTCAGGGTATCGGACACCGATACGTCGGTGAACTTGCCCAGGTCCTCCATGGTGACGGCTTCCACCACCTCACCGGCATTCCGTTTGATATTCTGTGCCGTCTCGAGACTGGCCCTGATGCCGGTGACCACCACTTCTTGTAGGTCAGCATCGCTGTTTGCACCGACAGAAGCCGCGCCCGAACCGCTTGCGGCCGCGACCTGCGCCAGCCCCATGGAGGGAGCCATCACTGCCCCCGCCGATACGGCAATCGCCAACCGGATGGCATTCGACAAAATCCGCGAAGACGCGTCTGAATTGTTCATTGTATCCCCACTGTCAGTTTATCCAGCAGCCACACACCGAATTAGCTGTATTTTGAATATTTCAGCTAATTCTACTAATATTTCAGTAAAGTTTAATAGAATTTATTAATTCCCGTCAATATGGTCGCGAAATTTTCCGAGGGCTGCGACGGCTTCCGCTGGAAGGGGGATCGATGTTTCGCGAAATCAAATCATTACTGACGCCGGCGGAAATCGAGCGCATGCGCTCGCTGGCTTCCACCATGCAATTCGTCGAGGGTCGAGTCTCGAACCAAACGAACCCGACCAAGAACAACTTGCAGGCGGCACGAGTGGGCGCGGACCCCCGTTACACCGAATCGGTGAAGATCGTGACCGACGCGCTGGCACGCTCGCGAGAATTTCGCGAGTTCGCGTTTCCGAAGCGTCTGTCGGAGCCCCTCTTGTCGCGCTACGACACCGGCATGGGTTACGGGGCCCATCCGGATTCCCCCTATTTGCCGGTGGCGCCCGCCGGACTGCTGCGTACCGACCTTTCCGCCACGATTTTCATCGCAGACCCCGAAACCTATCAGGGCGGAGAACTGGTGGTTTATCTCGGTAACCGACACGTGGTGTTCAAAGCTTCCGCCGGCGATGCCGTCATCTACCCCTCGACCAAGCTGCATGAAGTGAGCAAAGTCACCCGGGGCAGTCGATTGGTCTCCATCGTGTTCATCGAAAGCATCATCGCTGACGAATACAAGCGCACGCAGATCTTCGAACTCAATGAAATCGCGGCGCTCGAGGGCGGCAACATGAGCTGGGAGAATCGCATGCGCTTCGAAGTCGCCCGCAACAATCTCATGCGCATGTGGTCCGAGAGCTGATTCATATGGCTTGCATCTCGTGCGGCCGCGTGATTTGCCGATATCACTGCAGGACCAGAGTTGATTTTGAGGATTGTCGTCGCGGAATCACCATGATTCTGAGGGTTGCCGCGCTCGTATTGCTTCTCGACATTGCCGGCGCCGCCGAGACGACCGCGCCGCGCTATGCGCTCGCGCCGCCGGGTCAGGGTGAAAACGGTGACTGGGCCTTCTTCGGGCGGTATCGTGAGGCCAACGCTGCACTCACGCCCATGGCGTCGCGAGTGGTCTTCATGGGTGATTCGATCACCGAGGCATGGGCTCGTGAATCCCTGTTCGCCGAGAATCCGAACTTCGTGGGACGCGGTCTGAGCGGTCAGACGACTTTGCAGATGCTGGTACGTTTTCGTGCCGACGTGATCGATCTGAAGCCTGCCGTCGTGCATATCATGGGTGGCACCAACGATCTGGCCGGCAACAACGGACCGGAAAGCGACCAAGAGATTGAAGGAGCCATCGCGTCGATGGCGGAACTCGCGCGCGCCAATCACATCAATGTCGTTCTGGCTTCCATCCCTCCCGCCGCCGATTTCGCATGGCATCCAGGCTCGAAGCCCATTCCCCGGCTGCTTAGACTCAATGCGTGGCTCAAATCGTACGCGAGCCATGCTGGCATTGAATACGTCGACTATTGGCCAGTCCTGGCGGCGGCGGACGGTTCCATGAAGGCGAGCTGCTCCCCGGACGGCGTACACCCCAACGCCGAGTGCTACAAAGCGATGCAGCCTCTCGCGCTGGCAGCGGTCGCGTCCGCATTGGGCCGCAAATAGACCATCAACGCGCAGGCTCTGCTGGTTGCATCGGCTCAGCGCCATTCGGCCGTGAACGTATAGGCACCGGCGCCGACCTCGAATAGGGCCGTGTCGCCGTCCTGACGTAGGAAGGCGACGCCGTCCGACGTCGCCGCCGGTCTTCCAGATTCCATTACCGTCTCCGCGCGGGAGTTGGGTATCACGATCGTCGCGGTGGTATTGGCCGGAATGACGGCGCGCAACGTGAACTTGCCGGCTCCAATCTTCCAATCACTGTCGATCCTGCCGTACGGCGAGTCATAGCTGCCGCGCGCCCAGGTCAGGCCCGTGGCCGGATCAGGCTGCGGAGCGATGAAGAACTTCTCGAAGCCAGGGCCGGCGGGATCCGGACGAATGCCGAGCACGGCTTGATGCAGCCACAGTCCGATCGCACCCCCGCAGGACGGCATCTGAGCATTGCCTCCATCCCAGGTTTCGGCAAAGACGCCATCGCGCATGAGGGTCTTCCATCCGGGGAAGTCCTGTTGGTTCACGATTTCATTTGCGAGGGAGGTATCGCGGAAATCCGTCAGTACGTGCAAGAGCCACGGCAGTCCGACGAACCCCGTGCTCAGATGGTCCTGCCGGGCGTGTATCGCCTCGATCAATCGGTCATGGGTCATTGCCCGCAGCGCCGACGGCACGACCTCCAAGGCCAGCGGCAATGCCTGAGTGGTTTGAACGTCGGGCTGTTTGCCATACAGGCCGCTGGACTCATCGAGGAAAGCTGCATTGAAGCGATTCTTCACCCCGGCCGCGAGCGCGGCATATCGCTTTGCATCGTCAACCTTGCCGAGGATGGCTGCTGACTTGCCGACGATGGTCGCGTAATAGGCCCAAGCGGGCATGTCGAGCAAGGGAGCGGGCACGGCGTCGCGATCGCCGAAGGGATTATGCCAGTCCCCGGCACCCAGCCAACTCAAGATACCGCGCCGGTTCGCCGCGGCGTCGGGATCCCCCCGGTTCAGATACGGATAGTCCCCCCAGCTGCGCACCGAACCGCTGGCGGTCAATCGGCCGAGAAAATCGACGTAGCGGGTCATCGCGAGGTAGCTCTCGTCCAGGATCCGACGATCCCCATAGAACTGATAGTGCTGCCAGGGCAGCAGCACGACGGCGCCGCTCCACCACGGCGAGTTCCAGTCGTAGGCCTGTCGGCCCACCAGCGGCGCGATCGAACCCAAGTAGCCCGATTCATCTTGATTGTCCGCAAAGTCATGCCACCACTTGCGATACAGGCTCGCCGCATCCGTCAGATACGCCGCCGTCTCGAACATGTTTTGCGCATCCTGGGTCCAGCCCTGCTTCTCGCGCATCGGATCCATCGGCTGATCACCCACGTAGTTGAGCTGGGTGCGTAAGTCGACGTCGTATAGTTCATTCAACCAGGCATTGGAGGATTCGAAGCTGCTGCTGCGCTTGACGTCCGCATGCACCAACAGAATTTTGGCATCGTCCCGTCGCAGGGACCCGGTCATGCCCTGCACCTCGAGGTCCAGCGGACCGGACACATACATGAAGCGCGGCCGCAGCACCGTAGACCCATCGGCTGCCAACAGGAAGGTCAGAGGCGGGGCATCGTAGCTGGGGGTGTGGCCGAGGAGGGTTATTCTCTGTCCGGCATGACCGGTGATCCTCACCGCCGGCCAACCGGTGCTCAACGTAGTGAAGTAGGCGTGATTGCCGTGGACACGATCCGGTTTGAGTTCGCCGAGGATGCGTAGGGGTGGACCCGTGGGAGCCACGAGCTTACCGCCGAGTGACGACGTCACCGCCACGGAGCTCCAAGCAGAACCGTCGAACCCGGGAGTGTCCCACCCGGGTTGAGCGTCGGCGCGATTCTCGACATAGCGGGCGAAGATATCGTTGTACGCGATGTCGCTGCGTGACCACGTCCAGGACTCATCGGAACCGATGACCTGACGCGTCCCATCGGCCAACTCGATCTCGGTTTGCACGAGCACTCTGGGAGGCCCTTCGCTGCCGTGCCGTTCGCCGAACCCGCGCATGGGCGGGCTGAAGAACCCATTTCCGAGGGTCACACCAATGACGTTCCCGCCTCGCTTCACCAAGGTGCTCACGTCCTGTGTGACGTATACCACCCGCTTCGTGTAGTCGGTGAAGGGCGGACCCAGCACCTCGTCCGTGACGCGCCTGCCATTGATGGTCACGTCCGCCATGCCGAGAGCGGCCACATACAGCGTGGCGCGCCTCACCGGCTGCGACACCGTGAAGGCCTTGCGCAATAACGGAGCCGTCTCGACGGGACACGCATTTGCGGGCAGCGCGTCGCCCTCCCCCGCCGACGGCATGCCGTCCACCATCGCCGCCGCGTGGCCTTCGTTCCATTGGGTGCCGCGTTCGCGAGTGGGGCGCATCAGTGCCACATTGCGGCCACGGGAATAGACTTCCATTTGGCGTATCGCCGCGGTGCGAAGGCCAGCCGGAGCAACCGGCGCCGTCAGAACCGCACGATCGATTCCTCCATCGGAAGCCGTCGGATCGATGACCCAGAGCCGGATCCGGCGTGCGCTGATGCCATGTACGGCAAACTCGGCAGGCCCGTTGCCTTCAGGCCGGTAGTCGGCGGCGGAACGATCGACGAGCACCGTCGGACTCGTGAAATCGAGATCATTCGCGCCAAGAATCTTGAATCTGCCGGGAACCCTGGCAAGATCTGAGAAGTAGAGCTTGATCGAGTCGATCGGCCGCTCCTCGCCGAGATCCACGTCGGCCCAGCCGCCGGGTGTGACGAGCAACCCCGGGGCGCGCAGTCCGGGCCGCGTATACCAGTGCGACGCCGTGATCCACCCCGCAGTCCAGTCCTTAGCCGCCAACAACCCCATGCGCCACGCAGCCGGCGAACTCCAGGCGGAAACCCGGCCGCTGGAATCCCAGACGCGAACCTTCCAAAAGCACTCGGCACGCGATTCCAGCGCCACGCCGGCATAGGCCACATGCACACTGTCCGCGGAATCGACCTTGCCGCTGTCCCAGAGATCGCCGTGATCGTAGGCCAGTTCCCTCGAGCTCGAGGCGACCAGCACCTGGTATGCCGACTGACGGTAACCGCGCCGGGCGGCGTCGATGTGCCAGCGCAGTTCCGGATGAGCCGCGTCGATACCGATCGGGTGGGCCAGAGACTCCGTGCGAAGTTCGCGCACCGTGGCGGCCGGCGCCACCCGCTCCCCGCGCAGATCGTCCACCGTAGCCGCCGGCTTGACCCGCTCCCTGCGCAGATCGCCAACCGTAGCCGCCGGCGCGACGGTGACGAAGACGGCCAGCGCGGCGACGAATGACACTAGCTTGTACATGGTCCTCCTGGGTGTCGTGCTATCCATCGTGAGTAAGTACCTTGCCGGTTGTCTCGATGCGCGGCCACGCACCGCTTTAGGTATTATCTGACTAATCAGTTAAATCCACCGGCTGATCGGCCGCGACAATCGCCGATCCCACGAGGCCGATTGCCCAGGGAGTAACGTCTGCGTGAACACCATCGGCGGTTATAGGGTCATCGAGCGCGCCACGCGCGATCGGCTCGGTGAAGGTCCGGCCTGGTCGATGCGCCGGGGCGCTCTGTTTTGGGTGGACATTCTCGCGCCCGCACTGCGGTCGCTCGATCTAGCGAGCGGTGTGGTCTCGAGTTGGGACATGCCGGAGAAAATCGGCTGGGCGATCGAATGCGCCGGCCATGATGGATTCATCGTCGGCCTGAAGAGTGGTTTTGCGCGTCTCGACCTTGATACATTGCAGATTGCGCGCATCGGCCATCCGGAACCGGATCGTCCCGACAATCGTATGAACGATGCCAAGGTCGATCGGGCGGGACGCATCTGGGCGGGCACCATGGACGATCGCGAGGTCGACGCGGTGGGTGCCTTGTATCGTCTGGACCCGGACCTTACCTGGACGCGCCACGACGAAGGCTACGGAGTGACGAATGGTCCCACCTTCAGTCCCGATGGCACCACCGTCTATCACACCGACTCGCTCGACCGGACGGTGTTCGCCTTCGATCTGACCGACGCAGGCACTCTGGTCGACAAGCGGATTTTCTTGCGATTCGACGACTCGTGGGGTTATCCCGACGGCATGTGCACGGACGCGGACGGCGGAATTTGGATCGCTCATTGGGGCGGCGGTCGGGTCAGCCGATTCTCACCCGACGGACGACTCGACCGGTCCATTGCCCTCCCCGCTTCGCAGGTCACCAATTGTGCCTTTGGCGGCGCCGGTTTGGATCGGATGTTCGTGACCTCGGCCGCGGTGGGAGTCGAAGACCAACCGCTGGCCGGTGCTCTCTTTGAGGTCGAAGCGGGCGCGCGGGGGATCGCACCAAGCCTGTTCGCCGGTTGACACCATGGAGCCTCGCGACGCACTCGGCCGCAATCTCACCTACGGACTGCTCGACAGTCTGGGCCGGAAGATCGTCACGGGCAGTTATGACCAACGGCCGTTTCCCACGGAGGCGCAGTTGGCGGACGACTATGCCGTCAGTCGTTCCGTGACGCGTGAAGCGGTCAAGATGCTCACGGCGAAAGGTCTCCTGAGCGCGCGACCGCGACAGGGGACCATCGTTCTGCCGCGCGCTTCCTGGAACCTGTTCGATGCCGATGTGCTCAACTGGCTGCTGGAACGGAAATTTTCCATCGAGCTTCTGCTGCAGTTCACCGATCTGCGCGCGGCGATCGAGCCTGCCGCGGCGCAGCTCGCCGCCACGCACGCGGACGCCGATGCGATCGCGGTGATCGGCGCGGGGTTTCGCCGCATGCAAGAGGCCGCGCGTGGCGACGATGATCCACTGGAGTCGGACATCGAGTTTCATGTCGCGGTGCTGCACGCCTCATGTAATCCATTCTTCGCCCAATTCAAGGACGTGGTATCCACGGCGTTGCGCACGTCCATTCGTTTCACCAACAAGATCGCTGGTCACACCGCGGATCTTCCGGCCCATGAGGCGGTTTTCGAGGCGATTGCCGCAGGCGATGCGCCGCGCGCCCAGTGCGCCATGGATGAACTGATCGCGTTCACCCGCCGCTTGATCGTGAAGCCGCCCGCGCGAGCGGGCCGACGCGCCTCGGGATCCACCAACCGCGGAGCAGCCTCGAAACTCAAGCCTCAAAGACGGTAGAACGCTTCGCCGTTGGAATGGTAGAGCTGTGCCCTGTCCTGTTCAGGAACGCCGGACAGGCACTGCTCCAACGCCTCGAGCCACCGCTCATGATGCGATGCCAGCCGCAGCACCGGCCAGTCCGTGCCCAGCATGACCCGCTCGGGTCCGAAACTTTCGAGCACGTGCAGCACGACGGGCCGCAGGTCGGACGGCTGCCAGCCATCGAGGTCGGCCTCCGTCAGCAATCCGGAGATTTTGCATTGCGCGTTCGGCAGCGCCGCGAGTTCGCGAATGTGATGGCGCCACGGATCGAGGACACGCTCGCGGATGGCAGGCTTGCCGCAATGATCGAGAACGAAGCGCACCTCGGGGCAGCGGCTCACCAGTTCGATCACCGCCGGCAGTTGGTGATGCCGCACGCATATATCGAAGGAGAGGTCGAATGCGGACAATTCCCGCACGCCGGCGATGAAGTCAGGCGCCAGGCAAAATTCAGGATCGGTTTCCTCTTCGAGGTTACGGCGTATTCCCACGACCCGCGGAACCCGGCGCAACGCGGCGAGATCCGCGCGCACCCCCCTGCCCCGCTCCACGGCGGCCCGCGCCACGATGCCGGCAATGCGCGGTTCAGCGGCCGCAAGACCCGCTATCCAGCGCGCTTCTTCGAGACTGCGTGCCGGGTCGCAGCCACACTCCACGAACACCAGCTTCGCGACATTCGGCAACAGTGCTTGCGCGGCGTAGTCGGCCGGCATGAACGCGCGGTTCAATGGCGGCACGCCGGCGAGCCAGGGATAGGACAGCAGCTGCGGATTCCAGAAGTGGACATGCGTGTCGACGACGGTCGTTGGCGCGGACACGTCAGGCGCTCCGCCGCAGCGCGCCGTCGAGAGTCACGGCCCTCTCGGGCGAAACCTCGACGCTAGTTGCCACATCGGCGTATCGAAACCGGAATCGCCGCGTGGCGGCCGCGCTCAACGTCACCGAGATCATGCGGGATTGTTTCCAAACAAGGTCCACCGTCGCGCCACCGCGAGCACGCAAGCCGCGTACGCTGCCCGACGGCCAGGAGGCGGGCAGCGCCGGGAGCAGCACGAGCTCATCCGTATGACTTTGCAGCAGCATCTCCGCGATTGCCGCCGGACCCGCGAGATGACCGTCGACCTGGTTCCACCCATCGTTCAGCATGCTGGGCGAGGTTGCTTGGGTGACGAGATTCGCGAGCAATCGGGCTGCCTGTTCGCCATCACCCAGCCGTGCCCAGAGGGCGGCACGCCAGGCCTTGAAGCCGGAACCCGCGCCATCGGCGGCACCTCGCGACGCCAGCGCCTTACGTGCCGCCTCGGCGAGTTGGGGGGTGCCTCGCGGCGTGATCGCGCTCCCCGGATAGAGCGCATACAGATGCGAACAATGACGATGCTCGGGCTCATTCTTGGCATAGTCATCAATCCACTCCTGCAATTCGCCGTTCCTGCCGATTTGCAACGGTGGCAGACGCCCGGCTGCCGCCTTCACCTGGCGGCGCATCGCCGCATCGAGCTTGAGGTGCGTCGAAATCTCGACGAAGCGTGCAAACAGCGCGGAAAGGATCTCGATATCCATCGTCGGCGCATAAGTCATGAATCCCCGGGTACCGTCCGCCATCACATAGTAATTTTCCGGGGATGAGGATGGATTGGTGGCGAGGTGCCCGGCAAAGGGCTTTCCCCCCGGAATCTCCACCAGGAACTTCAGAAAGAACGTGCACGAGTCCTTGAGCAGCGGGTACAAACGATGGCGTAGAAACTCCTCGTCGAGGCCGAAGGCATGATGCTCCAGCGCCTGCAACACGAGCCAGGCACCGCCCACCGGCCAATGACCCCAGAATGCATCGACCGGCGCCGCCGCCCGCCACAGATCCGTATTGTGGTGGAGCACGAATCCGGGGCAATCGTAATGCACCCGCGCCACCTCGGCGCCGCTGACGCGCACATCCTCGAGAAGATCGACCAGCGGCACCACGCATTCAGCCAGATTGCCGGTCTCCGCCGGCCAGTAATTCATTTGCAGGTTGATGTTCGTGGTCCATTTCGAACCCCACCACGGCCAGAGGTCATCGTTCCAAATCCCCTGCAAGTTGGCGGGCTGACCGCCCGGCCGCGACGCCGCGATGAGCAGGTAGCGTCCAAACTGATAGAACAGCGCAAAGAAGTCCGGATCGGCCGCCGGATCGAAGTGGGCAATCCTCTGATCCGTCGCGGCGGTCGACGCGTCGTGGTCGATCCGCAGCTCGACGCGGCGAAACAATGCCTGATGATCCTCGGTGTGCCGTCGACGAAGATCTTCGTACGACCGAAGGGCGGCGGCATCGAGATCAGCCTGGGTGCGGTGAGTCGGATCGGCCGAGATATCGCGGTAATTGACGAAGCTCGTGGCAAGACTCACGAGCACCGTGATCTGCCGGGCATTCTCGACGAATATCTCGTCCGATTGCCGGGTCACGGTGCCGCCCTCCGCAATCACGCGCACCTGCGCGGCAAATTTCAATCCGGGTCCCGACCAATCCGCGGTCCACGAACCTTGCGGTGCCGCGAGTGGGATCATCTGCCCCGACAGCAGCAGATCGCCATTCGGCAACAGCTCCCGCCGGCTCTCGGGATGAGGTGTGGTGAGGGACATGCGCACCGTCTGACCGCCGCCGAGATCGCCGGTCATCCGCATGACGACGATCCGGTCGGGAAACGACACGAATGTTTCGCGCCGTGTCATCGCATTGGAGAAGAACTCGGAAGGGTCCGTCCGACAGGCCACCGTCGCCAGGGCCGAGTCGAGATCTAGACTGCGCCTGTATCGATCGAAACGCGGGTTCGACAGGAACTCCAGATGTAAATCGCAAAACGGTTGATACGCCGGCAACGTGTTCGGTGTGCCCATCATCTGATTCGCAAGCTGGGCCGCCTTCCCCACCTCTCCGTTGAAGATAAGGTTGCGCAGCTCCGGCAGACGGGCGTGCGCCCCCGAATTGACGTAGGAATGAGGATTGCCAGCCCAGAGCGTGGCTTCGTTCAACTGGATGCGTTCGCGATCGATGCCACCGAAGATCATGGCGCCGATGCGGCCGTTGCCGAGCGGCAACGCTTCGTTCCACTGCGCGGCGGGCTTGTCGTAATGCAAGGTCAGTGCAGAGGGCGGGACGTCGCCCCACTCTTCCGCCGCGGGACCGCCGACCGCCGTGGCGCCCTGCGCCGTTCGCGGCAACCGGATCGCGAGCAGCGTCGCATAAGCGGCCGCGATGAAGTTGCGGCGATTCACGGATTCCCCGGCAACACCCGCAGGATGGAGGCCGCCACCTGGCCTGCCTGTAGCTGCGATCCCGCGTCCGTATAGTGCACATTTCCGTCGTGCAGGTCCTGGTGCTGCAGCATCAGGGCATGCTGATCGTCGATACTACAGCCGGACTTTTCGGCATCCTGTACTGCGATGGCATTGCGAATGACGATCCGGGCATTGGCCGGACCGTCCTCGCTGTCCATCCGCACCGGCGTCGTGGTGGCCATGATGCACTTGGCCGTCGGCCATTGACGCTTCACCGTCTCGAGGAACTTAGGGTAGTGCGTGCGATATTCAGCCTCCGAATAGGTTCTGCCATGCATGCCGTTGTTGAGGTGCACGACGTCGAATCGGATTCCCACCATTGTGCCGTACGCGCGGATCTGACCCAGCAGCATGTCGGCGCCGACGGCGGCCGATGTCGCGAACAGATACACGTTTGCCCTCCCCTCGAGGAGTTGCAGGGCGGATTCGTAGTAGCCCCGCGTGATCGAGTCGCCGAGGAGCAGCACGTTGGGCAATCGATCGTCCACCGCCAGGGGTCGATCCGCCCACGTCCATTCAATCTTTTCGACATGCGCGTCGACATGCGCGTCGCTGTCGCGGCTTTGGGCGAGCGGCGCAAGCCCGAGAAGACCCGCGGCGAGAGCGACCGCGGTAAGACTCTCGATGCGCAATGTCGGGGCGGCTCTCAAATGCGCTAACGCGGGCTGTCGATCACGCGTTGCGTCTGTTCGCCCAATTCCTGTATGCCTACGCGCATCGAGTCGCCGGCCTTGAGGAACAGCTGCGGCTTGAGACCCAATCCGACGCCGGCCGGCGTTCCCGTGCTGATGATGTCGCCCGCTTCCAGCGGCATGAACTGGCTGATGTAATGCACGAGAAAGCGCACGCCGAACACCAT
>Ga0116229_10003736_pt1 | contig 25055 bp, 22 predicted proteins | sample S1TSphgellanicum_3_FD_87313 | JGI IMG/M metagenome (GOLD analysis project Ga0116229, IMG submission 87313) | Host-associated microbial communities from peat moss isolated from Minnesota, USA - S1T2_Fc - Sphagnum magellanicum MG | ecosystem: Host-associated > Plants > Peat moss > Unclassified... | reverse complement strand
GGCCCGCGCCCGCATCCGGTGGCCATGAACGAGCAGTTCCGCAAGCTCATCCCCGGCTACATGCTGCGCCACAAGGTCAAGCCGGGCATCACCGGCCTGGCGCAGGTGCGCGGCCAGCGCGGCGGCGACGACGTCGACTCGATGCGCGCGCGCATCAACAGCGACCTCGAATACCTGCGCAGCTGGACCCTGGGCCTGGATATCGCCATACTGCTGCGCACCCTGCCGGTCCTCATGGGAGACAAGCAAGCGTACTGATCCGACCCGCCGACCCCGCCGACCCGGACCTGCGCCGGCCGGCCCGGCCGCGTCCCCCCGTCGCCTTCCAGCGCCACGTTCCCACCCACCACCTGAATCCAGCGGCGTGACCCCCACAACGTGAACCATTCCACGCCTGCTCCCCGCATGCGGCGCGCGCTGACCGTGCCGCGGGCGATAGAAGTCGTGCTCGATCCGGCATTGATACTGACCTGGCTGCTGGCGCTGGTCCTGGCCCTGGGCAAGGAACTGGACGTCCATGTGCTGGTGGCCAGCCTGCTGGTCTTCGCGCTCACCTTCCCGGGCAACGTCCGCTTGACCGATACCGTTCCCGCGCTCATCGGCAAGTCGCTGCTCACGGCGCTCGTGGCCCTGGTCGCGCTGGGGCTGCTCGAATGCCTCGGTGCCTGGATCACCATGGCGCCGACCCGGACCCTGCTGCCCTGGCTGGCCGCACTGCCGGTGCTGCTCGTCGGCGCCAACCTGGTCGCGCGCGGCGCGCTGCGCCGCATCCTGGAGCGCAGCGGTGGCCAGGACACCGCGGTCGTCTGCGGCATCAACCGCATCGGCGTGAGCCTGGCGGCACGCCTGCACGCCAGTCCCTATGTCGGCGTCCGGCTGCTGGGTTACTTCGACGACCGCGCGCGCGACCGCCTGCCGCCGGTGGAGGACCGGCATTTCCTCGGCGGCTTCACGCAGTTGACGGACTTTGCGCGCCTGCGCCGCGTCGATCGGATCTACCTGGCGCTGCCCATGGCAACGCAGCCGCGCATCCTCAAGATCCTGGAGGACCTCAAGGACACGACCGCCTCGATCTACTTTGCGCCCGACATCTTCGTCACGGAGCTGATCAATGGGCGCGTCGAGACCGTGGGCGGCATGCCGGTGCTCGCCGTGCGCGACACGCCCTTCCTGGGCGTCAACGCGGTGGTCAAGCGCGCCGAGGACATCGTCCTCTCGGCGCTGGCGCTGCTGGCGGCGGCCCCGGTGTTCCTGGCCGCCGCGGTGGCCATCCGCCTCGATTCGCCCGGCCCGGTGCTGTTTCGCCAGCGCCGTTACGGGCTGGACGGGCGCGAGATCGGCGTGTGCAAGTTCCGCACGATGACCGTGGTCGAGGACGGCGCCGGCCAGTTCGCGGCGGCCCAGCGCAACGACCAGCGCATCACGCGCGTGGGCCGTTTCCTGCGCCGTTCCTCGCTCGACGAGCTGCCGCAGCTGCTCAACGTGATCCGCGGCGACATGAGCATCGTCGGGCCGCGCCCGCACGCGGTGGCCATGAACGAGCAGTTCCGCAAGCTCATCCCCGGCTACATGCTGCGCCACAAGGTCAAGCCGGGCATCACCGGCCTGGCGCAGGTGCGCGGCCAGCGCGGCGGCGATGACGTCGATTCGCTGCGCGCGCGCATCGCCAGCGACCTCGAATACCTGGGCAGCTGGTCGCTGGGCATGGACCTGGCCATCCTGCTGCGCACGCTGCCCGTGCTCGCCGGCGACAAGAGCGCATACTGAGCCGGCAGCGGCGCCGGCGCGCCGACACCGGCAGCACGCCCGCGTTATGCTCTGGCCCGCATCTCTCCTGCAGCTCCCGTTTACCCGATGAGCCATCATGGTCGCCCACCGCAGTAACCAGACGCCGGGCTTGAGTCCCAATACGCCCCGGCCCACCGATATCACGGTGCACTCGGCCTCGCACGCGCTCGAGATCGCGTTCGACGACGGCCGGCGCTTTCGCTTCCCGTTCGAGTTCCTGCGCGTGTTCTCGCCCTCGGCCGAGGTCCGCGGCCACGGCCCGGGCCAGGAGCGCCTGCAGGTGGGCAAGCGCGCGGTGACGATCCGGTCGGTGGACTCGGTCGGGCACTACGCGATCCAGCCCATCTTCTCCGACGGTCACGACACCGGCCTGTATTCCTGGGACTACCTCTACGAACTGGGGATCCACCAGGATGCGATGTGGGAGGACTACCTGCGCCGCCTGGCCGATGCCGGCGCCAGCCGCGACGCCTCCGACGAAGCGCCGCCCGCGGCCGGCGCCGGACCTGCCTGCGGTGCCGGCGCCGCCGTCGGCGCCGACCCCGCGCCCGGCGTGCGCGCGATCCGCCGCGACCCCGGCGCGGGCTCCCGATGAGCGATCCGGACACCACGCACTTCGGCTTCACGCAGGTCCCGGACGCCGAGAAGGCCGAGCGCGTCGCCGGCGTGTTCCGCTCGGTGGCGCCGCGCTACGACCTCATGAACGACGTGCTCTCCGGGGGGCTGCACCGGCTCTGGAAGGCGTTCGCGGTCGGCCACGCGCAGGTGCGGCCGGGCATGCGCGTGCTCGATGTGGCCGGCGGCACCGGCGACCTCGCGCGGGCGTTCGCCCGCCGCGCCGGGCCATCCGGACAGGTCGTCCTGACCGACATCAACGACGCGATGCTGGCCGAGGGCCGGGACCGCCTGCTCGACGGCGGCCTGGCGCTCGCGGCGGTACGCTGCGACGCCGAGCAGCTGCCGTTCGCCGATGCCAGCTTCGATCGGGTCATCGTTTCCTTCGGCCTGCGCAACATGACCCACAAGGACCGCGCGCTGGCCCAGATGCGCCGCGTGCTGCGCCCGGGGGGCCTGTTGCTGGTGCTCGAGTTCTCCCGCATCTGGGCGCCGCTGGCGCCGCTGTACGACGCGTACTCGCTCAAGCTCATGCCCTGGCTGGGCGAGCGCATCGCCGGCGACGGCGCCAGCTATCGCTACCTGGCCGAATCGATACGCATGCACCCGCCGCAGCAGGAGCTGGCCGACCTGATGGTCGAGGCGGGCCTGACGCAGGTGCGCTGGTTCAACTTCGCCGCCGGGATCTGCGCGCTGCACATCGGCGCGCGCGTCTGAGGCCGCGCCGCCGGCGCCGCGCCCCCAAGCAACCGGAGACTTCCATGCTCGATCACCTTGCGACCGCGTCCGTGGTCGGCTGGTACAACCACCTGCTGGCGCGCGAGGCCGGGGCGCGCGCGGCGCTGTCGGTCCACGCGGGGCGCTCGGCCCGCATCGACGCCGGACCGCTCTCGGTTTTCGTGGCGGTGGTAGCCGACGGCAGCCTGGCGGCCGGCAGCGGCACGCCCAGCGTCACCATCGTCCTCGACCCGCAGGCGCTGGCCGGCAGCCTCCTCGAGCCGGGCGCAGCCCGCCGCAACATGCGCATCGAGGGCGACGCCGATTTTGCCCAGGCGCTCACCGATGTGCTGGCACGCCTGCGCCCCGATCCGGCCGAGGACCTGGCCCGCTTCGTCGGCGACGCCCCGGCCGAGCGCATCGTCGGCGCCGTGCGCGCCGCGCTCGAGCAGCTGCGCGATACGGCCCGGCGCGCCGTGCGCCAGGGCGCCGATTACTTCGTCGCCGAGAACCCCATGCTGGTGGGCCGGCTGGAATGGGATGCCCATGTCCGCGAGCTCGACGCGCTGCGCGCCCGCCTCGGCAGCCTGGAGGAGCGCATCGCCGCGCTGCCGCCCGGCACCGCGCCGCGCGGCTGATCCATGCGCCGCCTGCTGCGCCTGCTGCGCATCACGCGCGTCAGCCTGCGTTACGGGCTCGATCAGATCGCGTTCGGCAACTTCAAGCACCCGTTCCTGATCCGCCTGGTGCGCGTGGCCGCCGTCGGGCGGCGCCTCGACAGCCCGCGCGCCGTGCGCATCCGGCTCGCGCTGGAGAGCCTGGGTCCGATCTTCGTCAAGTTCGGCCAGATGCTGTCGACGCGGCGCGACCTGCTGCCCGCCGACATCGTCGAGGAGCTGGCCAAGCTGCAGGACCGCGTGCCGCCGTTCGACCCCGAGCTGGCGGCGCGCGAGATCGAGCGCGGCCTGGGACGGCCCATCAGCGCGATCTTCGCCCAGTTCGACCGCGAGCCGGTGGCCAGCGCCTCGATCTCCCAGGTCCACTTCGCCGTGTTCGGCGCCGCGGCCGGCCCGGCCCTGGCCGGCCGCAAGGCGGCCGTGAAGGTGCTGCGCCCGAACATGCCCGGCGCGATCGACCGCGACCTCGCATTGATGGAGGTGGCCGCGGTGCTGGTGGAGCGGCTCTGGCGCGACGGCAAGCGCCTGCGTCCGCGCGAGGTCGTCGATGAATTCCGCAAGATCCTGCACGACGAGCTCGACCTCATGCGCGAGGCGGCCAACGCCTCGCAGCTGCGGCGCAATTTCGAGGGCTCGCCGCTGCTGCGCGTGCCCGAGATGTTCTGGGACTACTGCAGCGACGGCGTGCTGGTCATGGAGCGCATGGAGGGCGTTCCGGTGAGCCGCGTCGACGAGCTGCGGGCCGCCGGCGTCGACCTCAAGAAGCTCTCGCGCGACGGCGTGGAGATCTTCTTCACCCAGGTGTTCCGCGACGGTTTCTTCCACGCCGACATGCATCCCGGCAACATCGCCGTCGGCGTCATCGGCACCGACCTGGGGCGCTACATCGCGCTGGACTTCGGCATCATGGGCACGCTCACCGACATCGACCGCGACTACCTCGCGCGCAACTTCCTCGCGTTCTTCCAGCGCGACTACCGGCGCGTGGCGCAGATCCACGTCGAATCGGGCTGGGTGCCGCGCGATACGCGGGTCGACGAGCTCGAGAGCGCCATCCGCGCGGTGTGCGAGCCGATCTTCGACCGGCCGCTCAAGGACATCTCGTTCGGCCAGGTGCTGCTGCGCCTGTTCGCCACCTCGCGCCGCTTCAACGTCGAGATCCAGCCGCAGCTCGTGCTGCTGCAAAAGACGCTGCTCAACGTCGAGGGCCTGGGCCGCGACCTGGACCCGGAGCTGGACCTGTGGCGCACCGCCAAGCCGTTCCTCGAGGAATGGATGAAGCGCCAGCTCGGCTGGGGCGGCTTTCGCGCCAGCCTCAAGGCCGAGGCGATCTCGCTCAGCCAGTACCTGCCGCGCCTGCCGCGGCTGGTGCACGATGCGCTGGCGCGCGAGGACCAGGGCCCGCGCATCCTGCTCGAGCTGCAGCGCTTGCGCCAGGCGCAGGAGCAGAGCTCGAACCTGCTCGGGTTCATGGCTGTCGCGCTGGCGGCCATCGCCGTCGTGCTGGCCTGGCACCTCTCCAGCCTGCCGTTTCCGTGATAATGCCGCGATGAACATCGTCATCCTCGCCGCGGGGCAGGGCAAGCGCATGCGCTCGGAGCAGCCCAAGGTGCTGCAGCCGCTGGCCGGCCGGCCGATGCTCTTCCATGTGATCGATGCGGCGCGCGCGCTCGCGGACGCCGGCGGCGCGCGCATCGTCGTCGTCGTGGGCCACGGCGCCGAGGCGGTGCGCGCCGCCTGCGCCGGCCAGCCCGACCTGCAGTTCGTCGTGCAGCAGCCCCAGCTGGGAACCGGCCACGCGGTGCGCCAGGCCGTGCCGCTGCTGCAGCTGTCCGAGCCCACGCTCGTGCTGTACGGCGACGTACCGCTGCTGCGCGCGTCCACGCTCGCCGCGCTGCGCGATGCCGCTGCTGGCCGGGTGGGCGTGCTCACCGTGCGCCTGGCCGACCCGGCCGGCTACGGGCGCATCGTGCGCGATGCCGGCGGCGCGGTCGCCGCCATCGTCGAGGAGCGCGACGCCGATGCCGCGCAGCGGCGCATCGACGAGGTCAACACCGGCATCCTCATCGCCCCGACCGCGCCGCTGGTGGCCTGGCTGGCGGCGCTCTCCGACGCCAACGCGCAGCGCGAGTACTACCTGACCGACATCGTGGCCGCCGCGCGCGCCGAGGGCGTCGGCGTGGTCGCCTGCCTCGCCGCCGATCCGCTGGAGACGCTGGGCGTCAACAGCCGCGCCCAGCTGGCGCAGGTCGAGCGCATCGCCCAGCGCCGCAGCGCCGACGCGCTGCTGGACGCCGGCGCGACGCTCGCCGATCCGCAGCGCCTGGACGTGCGCGGCAGCGTGCGCGTGGGCGCCGACGTGTTCATCGACGTGGGCTGCGTGTTCGAGGGTGCCGTGGCGCTGGGCGATCGCGTGCGCATCGGCCCGCACTGCGTGGTGCGCGATTCGACCGTCGGCGCCGGCACGGTGGTGCAGGCGTTCTCGCACCTCGATGGCGCCCGGGTCGGGGCCGGCGCCATCGTCGGCCCCTATGCGCGCCTGCGTCCCGGCGCCCGCCTGGACGACCAGGTGCACGTCGGCAATTTCGTCGAGATCAAGGCGGCCCACCTGGAGCAGGGCGCCAAGGCCAACCACCTGGCCTACGTGGGCGACGCGCACGTGGGCGCCCGCGCCAACATCGGCGCCGGAACGATCTTCGCCAACTACGACGGGGCCAGCAAGCACCACACCGAGGTCGGTGCCGACGTGCACGTGGGCAGCAACAGCGTGCTCGTGGCGCCGGTGCAGGTCGGCGCCGGCGCCACCATCGGCGCCGGCTCGACGATCACCCGCGAGGCCCCCGCCGGCAAGCTGACGCTATCGCGGGCGCGGCAGGTGACGATCGAGGGCTGGCGCAGGCCGGTGAAAAAACCCCCGGTCTAGCCGGTCCCCTCTCCCACGACCGTGGGAGAGGGCTAGGGTGAGCCCGCCGCGTCCCCTCTCCCACGACAGTGGGAGAGGGCTAGGGTGAGGGTGGCAACGTTGGCACCGTGCCAGCATGCACACCCTCACCCCCAGCCCCTCTCCCGCGCGCCGCGCGGGAGAGGGGAGCTAATTTGCACCGCCCAGCGTTTCGTTGAGCACGTGCGCCAGCCTTGCTCCGGCCAGCGCCAGGCGCTCCTCCACCACCGGCTTGGCGCGGTCGAGATAGGGCGGGCCCAGCGTCACCGTCGGATACGGGCCGCCGGGCGGGCCGACGCCGCAGCCGATGCCGGGGATGTCCAGCGCTACCGTGCGGGCGAGCTCGTTGGACTCGCGTGCCCATTGCTCCGGCCCGAGCGCGACGAGCGCCGGATCCTCGGCGCGGGCGCGCTGCTCCAGGCGGCGCTGCGCCCGTTGCGGTATCTGCCCGTCCCGGACATGCAGCGCCAGCGTCACCAGCTGGATGTCCCAGAAGATGTGCAGCGACTCGCCGTGCCGCTGGTGCCCGTGCGGGGCGACCTGGATCTGGTTGCCGCCGTGGGCGAAATCGGCCGCGTGCAGCGGCTGGTGCAGGTCGCCGACCAGGTGCACCACCCACTTGAGCGCCTCGTTGCGCGCGCGCAGCGGGCGGCTGCGGTCGCGCAGGATCGCCAGCTGGGCGGCGATCTCGGCGCTGTTGCAGTCGGCCTGCACGCACCAGGGCCGGCCCGTGTCGCCGCAGACCGGGCGGTCGTCGTAGTGCCAATGCGGATGGTCGAGCGGACCGCCGCGGATCTCGTCGGCCCAGCTGGCGACATCGGCCAGCGTATGCCGGCCGGAGGGCCGGTCGTCGCGGTCCCGGTCGTCGGCCAGCAACAGCGCGACCTGCGCCTCGGTCGCCGGGGTGAGCAGCGAATCGGCGACCGCGCCGACCGCGCGGTGCCCGGCCGGGCCCCAGGCCAGCGCAGGACCGGACGGCAGCAGCAGCAGCGCGCACAGCGCGGTGCCGGCCAGACCGCTGCGCACGCGCTGCGCCGGCCGGCACGCCGCCACGCCGTGCGCAGGGCTATTGTTCTTCATAATCACGCTCGCCTCCGTTGGCCGCTTGCCTTGCGCCGCGCCGTGCTTCGTGTTCTCTTGCCTGCGGCGGCGGCTTCCGGTTGCCGCCGTCCCGTACCGCGGCGGATTTTGTCACTTGCAGCTTGCCACCGTCTCTTCGCCACCGTCTCTTCGCCACCGTCTTTTCCTCGATGCCCCCCATCCACAGAAAGCGTCCTCGATGATCGCCACGTTCCCTCGTGTCCTGTTCCTGTGCGCGCTCGCCCTCGCGGCCGCCGCCGCCGCGGCCAACCCCGCCGTCCCCGCCGCTGCCCCGCGGCCGCTGGAGGCCAACGACTTCGACCGCATCCTCGCGGTGGAGAGCCCCGCGTGTGCGCGCGACGGCAAGTGGATCGCCTACACGGTGGTGGGTGCCGATCGCGACAGCGACGAGCGCCGCAGCGCCGTCTGGATGGTCAACTGGGAAGGCACGCGCGACCTGCGCCTGACATCGCCGGCCGATTCGTCGTCGGACCCGCGCTTCAGCCCCGATGGCCGCTACCTGTCCTTCCTGTCGTCGCGCGGCGCCGAGGCCCACACGCAGATCTACCTGCTCGACCGTCTCGGCGGCGAGGCCCAGGCGCTGACCAGCGTGAGCGGCGACATCGGCGACTACGACTGGTCGCCGGATGGAACCCGGCTGGTCGTGGCGATCGCGCCGGGCGACGGTCCGGCCGATGCGGCGCCCCACGCCGGGCCGCGCGCACCGAAGCCGATCGTCATCGACCGCCTGCACTTCAAGCAGGACCGCAAGGGCTACGTCACCGCGGCCGACCGCGCGCAGCTGTTCCTGCTCGACGTGGCGACGAAGAAGCTCGAACCGCTGACCACCGATACGCACTTCGACGACTCCGCGCCCGTCTGGTCGCCCGACGGCAAGTCGATCGCCTTCCTGAGCACCCGCGACAGCGACCCGGACCAGTCCGGCATGCTCGAGCTCTACGTGGTCGATGCGCGAGCCGGCGCGGCCGCGCGCAAGCTGGCGGCCTTCTACGCCCCCAACCACGCGTCGGTGCTCTGGACCCGCGATGGCAAGCGCATCCTGTACACGGCGGGCTTCGAACCGCGCCTCAACGCCTATATCCAGGACCGACTCGTGGTCGTCCCGCTGGCCGGCGGTGCGCCGCGGGACCTCACCGAGCGGCTGGACCGCGCCGTGGCCGATCCGATCCTGGCCGACGATGACGCCAGCGTCGGCGTGATCGTCGAGGACGACCGCACGGAGCTGCCCGTCACGGTCCCGCTGGATCCGGTCGCGGGCCGGCCGGCCATGCAGCCCCGGCTCACCGGCGCGCGCGTCGTGACCGCCCAGTGCAGCGCGGCTGGCCACACCGCGGTCGTCGCCGCCACCGACCGCACGGCGCCCGAGCTGCACGCGCTCGAGGGCGGCGCACTGCGCAGGCTCACCGGGCACAACGACGCGCTGATGGGCGAACTGGCCCTGGGCAGCGTCGAGGACATCGCCTTTGCCAGCCGCGACGGCACGTCCATCCACGGCATGGTGGTCAAGCCACCCGGCTTCACGTCGGGCCATGCCTATCCGACGCTGCTCTGGATCCACGGCGGCCCCAATGGCCAGGACGCGCACGGCCTGGACTTCAGCACCTACGCGCTGGGCCTGGAGCGGCAGTGGTTCGCGGCCCACGGCTACGTCGTGCTGGCGATCAACTACCGGGGCAGCAGCGGGCGCGGCGCGCGCTTTGCCAGCGCCATCGTCGACGACTGGGGGGTCAAGGAAGTGGCCGACCTGCTGGCCGGGGTCGACTACGCCGTGCAGGCCGGGATCGCCGATCCGGACCGGCTGGGCATCGGCGGGTGGAGCTACGGCGGCATCCTCACCGACTACACGATCGCCTCCGACCCGCGCTTCAAGGCGGCGATCAGCGGCGCGGGCAGCGCCAACCAGATCTCGATGTACGGCATCGACCAGTACATCCTGCAATACAACGCCGAGATCGGGCCGCCCTGGCGCGCCACCGACCGCTGGCTGGCCTTGTCCTACGCCTTCTTCCACGCCGACCGGATCAAGACGCCGACGCTGTTCCTCGGCGGCGAGAAGGACTTCAACGTCCCGCTGGTGGGCGGCGAGCAGATGTACGAGGCGCTGCGCACGCTCGGCGTGCCCACCGAGCTCGTCATCTACCCGGGCCAGTTCCACGGCCTGACGCGCCCCAGCTTCGTCAAGGACCGGCTCCAGCGCTACCTCGCCTGGTTCGATCGCTACCTGGCGCCGGGTGGCGCGCCGCCGCGCTAGTCGCGCCAGAACCACAGCGCGGCGCACAGCGCGGCGCCGATGCCGTACAGCAGCCAGACCTCGGACACGAAGTAGGGAAAGGCCATCAGCGCCAGCCCGAACACGAGCGGGCGCCACAGCATCTGCTTGCGGCCGTAGTTGAAACCGACGAGGCCTACCAGACCGAAGAACAGTGCGGCGAACAGCTGGGCGGGCGTGGGCATGGACGCGATTCCGGCACGGCGAGGCCCGGGGGCGGGCGCCGCGAAGTCTAGCGCCGCGCCCGGCGCGCGCTCAGGCCGGCGCGACGGGCTCGCGCGCCTGCTCGAGCGCTTCCTCGACGACTGCCCGGGTGAGCGTGGGCGCGAAGGTCTCGATGAACGACAGGGCGTAGGCGCGCAACAGCGTCCCGCGCCGGATCGCCAGCCGGGTGGTGTTGATCTCGAACAGATGGCCGGCCTCGATCGCGCGCAGCTCGTGGTCACGCTCGTCGTCGAACGCGAAGCCGGCGACGATGCCGACGCCGACGCCCAGCGCGACATAGGTCTTGACCACGTCGGCATCCATCGCGCTGATGACGATGTGCGGCTTCAGATCCTGCCGTGCAAAGGCCGCATCGATGTGCGAGCGCCCGGTGAAGCCGGGTTCATAGGTGATCACCGGGAAACGTACCAGGCGCTCGAGCGTCAGCGGCTGGCCGTCGAGCAGTTCGTGGTCCTTGGGGACGATCACGCAATGGGTCCAGCGGTAGCAGGGCAGCGCGACCAGCTGCTCGTAGCCGGCCAGCGCCTCGGTGGCGATGCCGATGTCGGCCTCGCCGTCGATCAGCAGCTGGGCGATCTGGTGCGGCGAGCCCTGGTGCAGGTTGAGCGTCACGCTGGGATAGAGCGCGCGGAAGTCGTTCACGGCGCCGGGCAGCGCGTAACGCGCCTGCGAGTGCGTGGCCGCGATGGTCAGCTGGCCGGTCTGGCGCGCGGAGAAGTCCTGCGCGACGTTGTGCAGGTTCTGCGCATCGAGCAATATGCGCTCGATGATCGGGATGACCATCTTGCCCGGCTCGGTCAGGCGCGTCAGGCGCTTGCCGGCGCGCTCGAAGATCTCGATCTGGAGCTCGTCCTCGAGTTCGCGGATCTGGCGGCTGACGCCCGGTTGCGAGGTATGCAGGGCGGCTGCCACTTCGGTCAGGTTGAATCCGCGTCGCGCGGCCTCGCGGACGGAGCGCAGTTGCTGGAAATTCATGGCAGGGGCGAATTCAGTTTGTTATTCGATTTTCGCATTATCGTCGAGGATTAAACGGCAACAAATGATCTTGGCGATCTATCCATATTCGTAATCCAAATATGAACGCTGCCATGCCGAACAATAAGCTGCGGTGCGCCCATGCACATCGGTATTGACCTGGGCGGCACCAAGATCGAGATCGCTGCACTCGATGCCTCGGGCGCCATCATCCATCGTGCCCGCGTTCCGACGCCCGCCGGCGACTACCGAGGCACGCTGGCCACGGTGGCGCGACTGGTCGAGGAGGTCGAGCGCGCGCTGGGGCGCGCGGAAGGCATCGGCATCGGCACCCCGGGTTCGATTTCCCGCCGTACCGGACGGTTGCGCAACTCCAATTCGACATGCCTGAACGATAAGGACGTATCCGGTGATTTGGCCTCTCTTATGGGCAGAAAGATATCGATAGCCAATGATGCGAACTGTTTTGCGCTGTCCGAAGCCAGCGACGGCGCCGGCCAAGGCGCATCGGTGGTGTTCGGCGTCATCCTGGGAACGGGGGTCGGGGGCGGCCTGGTCGTCGATGGCCGGCTGATCGATGGCCCCAACGGCATCACCGGCGAGTGGGGACACAATCCGCTGGTCCTGGGCGAGCAAAAGGGCCGGGACACGCCCCGGCCCTGCTACTGCGGCCGCAAGGGCTGCGTCGAGACGGTGCTGAGCGGCCCCGCGCTGGAGGCGGACCACGCCTGGCAGGCCGGGGTCGCCAGCAGCGCGCGCCTGAGCGCCGAGCACATCGCGCAGCAGGCGGCAGCGGGCGAGCAGGCCAGCGCCGCGACGATCGAACGCTACGCACGTCACCTCGCGCAGGCACTGGCGGCGGTCATCAACATCGTCGACCCGGACGTGATCGTGCTGGGCGGCGGCGTCTCGAACATCGAGGCGCTGTATCGGCTCGTTCCGCAGCACTGGCGCGATTGGGTGTTTTCGGACGAGGTGCGCACGCGCCTGGTACGCAACCGCCACGGCGATTCCTCCGGCGTGCGAGGCGCCGCCTGGCTTTCCCGGCAGTGACGCGGCCGTAGCGTAGTGCTGCGCGGCGGCTGTGCTGCGGCGGCTGTGCTGTGTCGGCTGTGCGGCGGGGCCGGCGCCGCCCCGGATCAGCGGGCCGCGGGCGTTTCCGGCGCGGGGGGCGTATCGGCGGCCGGGGCCGTGCCGGGGTAGGGATTGCACAGCGCTTCGACCAGGTCGTGGAACACCGCACGCACCTGCGCTTCGCTGCAGCCGACCAGCAGCGCATCCTCGAACGCGTCCTGCGCGATCTGCTGCAGCTCGGCGTAATTCTCGTTGAGCACCTTGATCTTCTCGACGCAGGATACGGGCGCACCGTCGTCCTGGCGCCAGACCGGCGGCGCGCCGGGGCCCGGGGCCGGCCCGGCGGATGCAAGCAGCTTGTTCTTCATGGTGCGCACATTATGCCCATGCGATGCCGGTGCGGCAGGGACGCCCGGGACCCTCGCTCGCACGGGCGCTGCCCGGGCATGGTGCGCAGGGCCCCGGACGGCTGCGGTAGACTAAAAAAGCCATGTCGATCCCGCGCTTTACCTGGCCAATGCGCTCGCGCATGACCTTGCGCCCGCGTGCCTCGTTGCGCCCGTTCTTGCGCAACGGCTTGCGCGCGCGCCTGCCTGCACGCTGGCCATGCACCCTCCCGGCATTCCTGCTGGCCTTGATCCTGCTGTGCGCGCAGCAGGCGGCGCTGCTGCACGCGTTCGAACACGAGGTCCTGCGTACCGGCGGCACCGCGGCCTCCGCGCAGGCCGCGGTGGGCACGGCAGCGTCGGCGGCCGGCAGCGGCGAGCACGATGGCGGCACCGCCGGCGGCAGCTATTGCGACAAGTGCTTCCAGTTCGCCCACCTGACCGGCGCAGGCTTCGCCACCGCGCCGGCGGTCCTCGACCTCACCGCGAGCACCGAGGCCGCGCGCAGCCGCGGCGTCGCCGAGCGCGCGGTCCAGGCCCCGGCCTCGCGCAGCCGCGGCCCACCGATCGCTCTCTGAACCCAGCCGATCCGCTACCGCCCGCGCCGTCCCGGCGCTGTCCCGGCGGTCCGCATTCCTGTTTTCGGAGAAGCCTCGATGCTGTACAAACTCTCCCGGCGGTTCGCCGGGCCGCTGCTGCTGATCCCTTCCACCCTGCTGGCGCAGCAGGCGGAACCCGCCGCGCCGGCGCCGTCCCCCAGCGCCACGCCGCTGCAGTCCACGGTCGCGCCGCAGCCCCCGCCGACCCCGACCCCCGCACCGGACGCCGCCGCGGCGGCGCCTGCGGCCGCCGTGCTGGCACCGATCGAGGTCGACGCCCGGCGCCTGAACGAGGCGCGCAACGGCATCGAGACCCAGCTCGGCGCCTCGGTCTACACGATCGATGCCGCCGCCATCGCCGCCATGCCGGGCGGCGACAACAGCCTGCTCAACCAGGTCGTGCTGCAGGCGCCGGAAGTGGCGCAGGATTCGTTCGGGCAGTTCCACGTGCGCGGAGAGCACAACGGCCTGCAGTACCGGCTCAACGGCATCATCCTGCCCGAAGGCATCAGCGGCTTCGGCCAATCGCTCGACCCACGGCTGATCTCCTCGATGCAACTGATCACCGGGGCCCTGCCGGCCGAGTACGGCCTGAGGACTGCCGGCATCATCGACATCACGACCAAGAGCGGCGCGCTGGATCCCGGCGGCGCCGTGTCGATCTACGGCGGCAGCCACGGCACGATGGAGCCCAGCATCAACTACGGTGGCTCGTCGGGGCGCTTCCAGTACCTGCTGTCGGCCGACGCGCTGAGCAACGACCTGGGCATCGAATCGCCCGACGGCAGCTCCACGCCGCTGCACGACCGTACCAAGCAGTACCACGCGTTCGGCTACCTCGAGGACATCCTCGACTCGAGCAACCGGCTCAGCCTCGTGTTCGCCCTCTCCAGCGGCGCCTTCCAGATCCCCGACCTGCATGCCCAGCAGGCGTCGCTGGGCCTGAGCGTGAACGGCCAGTCGAGCTACCCGAGCGCGGCGCTCGACGAGAACCAGCGCGAGCAGACGCAGTTCGCGATCGTCAGCTGGCAGCGCTCGGCGGGGAACCTGGACCTGCAGACCTCCCTCACCGCGCGCAACTCGACACTGCAGTTCACGCCCGACCCGCTGGGCGACCTGCTGTTCAACGGCATCTCGCAGGACGCCTACAAGCGCAATGTCGCCTACGACCTGCAGTCCGACGCCGCCTACGAGTTCGACGACACGCACACCGTGCGCGCCGGCGTGTACATCCAGACCGATACCTCGACCAGCCTGACGGGCTCGCTGGTGCTGCCCACCAGCGGCGGCGTCGAGCTGCCCGGCGCGGCGCCCCAGACCATCATCGACAACGGCAGCCGGACCGAGCACATCGAGAGCCTCTACCTGCAGGACGAATGGAAGCTGCTGCAGACGCTCACCGTGAACTACGGGCTGCGCTTCGACACCTTCAGCGCCTACACCAGCGCGACCCAGCTCAGCCCCCGCTTGAGCGTGGTCTGGAAGGCGCTGCCGGCCACGACCGTGCACGCCGGCTTCGCGCGCTACCTGTCGCCGCCGCCGTTCGAACTGGTCGGGGCCGAGGACGTGGCGCTGTTCAACCACACCACGGCGGCCGCCCCGCCGAACACGAGGGCCGACACGCCCCAGGCCGAGCGCGCCAGCTACACCGACATCGGCGTGCTGCAAAATGTGACGCAGCACTTCACGCTGGGCCTGGACACCTACTACAAGCTGTCGGTCAACCTGATCGATGAAGGCCAGTTCGGCGCCCCCATCATCCTCACGCCGTTCAACTACGCCTCCGGGCGCCAGTTCGGCGAGGAGCTCACGGCCAACTACGCCGGCGAGCATTTCTCGGCCTACGGCAACCTGTCCTGGCAGACCGCGGTGGGCAAGGACATCGACTCGGCACAGTTCAACTTCTCGCAGGCCGAGCTGGCCTATATCGCCAACAACTACATCGCGCTCGATCACGAGCAGAAGGTGAGCGCCTCGGCCGGTGCGTCCTACGGCTGGGGCGACACGCGGGTGAGCAGCGACTTCCTGCTCGGGTCGGGCCTGCGCGCCGACCTCGTCGAGCCCGACGGCTTCGCGATCCCCAACGGCGAGCACCTGCCCTACTACACCCAGGTCAATGCCGGCCTGAGCCACGTCTACCACCTGAGCGGTGCCGGCACCCTCACGGCGCGCGTGGACGTCATCAACGTCTTCGACCGCGAGTACCAGATCCGCAACGGCACCGGCGTCGGGGTAGGCGCGCCCCAGTACGGGCCGCGGCGCGGATTCTTCCTGGGCTTGTCCAAATCGCTGTAGCGATTTCACCCCCGTTTCGGTGCAGGCGTGCACCGAAATAATGCTGCTTGTGACCGGTGAAGTTCCCCCTCTCCCGCGTAGCGGGAGAGGGCTGGGGAGAGGGCGGGCGCACTGGCCACTCCCCAGCCATCACCCTCACCCCCTGCCCCTCTCCGGCTCCAAGGGAAAGGGGCGCTTGCTGACGAGGCGTTGCCGCTCTCGGCACGGGTCTTGCAGCCGTCCTACCGGGCTGCGCGCCGGTATTACCGCCGCAGCATTCCGTAATATTCCTGGGGGCTGGCCCTGATGAAAAAACCTTCCTCGACGGCCGGCGCGCGCTGGGCGGCGCTCGCCCGCACGCTGGCCTGCGCGCTCGTGCTGGCGGCGCTGGCGCCGGCCGGGCGCGCGGCGCCCCCGCCGCTGCAGATCGGCTACAGCGACTGGCCCGGCTGGGTGGCCTGGCAGGTCGCCATCGACAAGGGCTGGCTCCAGGAGGCCGGCGTCAACGCGTCCTTCCAGTGGTTCGACTACTCGGCCTCGCTCGACGCCTTCGCGGCCGGCAAGATCGACGCGGTGACGATGTCCAACGGCGACGCGCTGGTCACCGGCGCCGGCGGTGCACGCAGCGTGATGATCCTGCTCACCGACTACTCGTTCGGCAACGACATGGTCGTGGCCAAGCCCGGCATCAAGACCCTGCAGGAACTCAAGGGGCGCAAGGTGGCCGTGGAGATCGGCCTGCTCGAGCACCTGCTGCTGCTCGACGGCCTGAAGAAGGCCGGCATGGCCGAGGGCGACGTCACGCTGGTCAACGCCAAGACCAACGAGTTGCCGCAGATCCTGGCCGCCGGCGACGTGGCGGCGATCGTCGCCTGGCAGCCCATATCGGGCCAGGCGATGAAGAGCGTGCCCGGGGCCAGGCCCATTTTCACCTCGGCCGATGAACCCGGCCTGATCTACGACGTGCTGGCGGTCAACCCGGCCAGCCTCTCGGCGCGGCGCGCCGATTGGATCAAGCTGGTCAAGGTCTGGGACCGCGTGGTGGCGTACATAAACGACCCCAAGACGAGCGCCGATGCCGTCCGCATCATGGCTGCCCGGGTCGGCATCAGCCCGGCGGCCTTCCAGCCGCTGCTCAAGGGCACGCACCTGCTGACGCGGCACGACGCCGAGGCGATCTTCGTCAAGAAGGACGGCTTCCAGTCCCTCTACGGTTCCTCGCGCATCGCCGACCGCTTCAACGTGGCCAACGCCGTCTACAAGAAGCCGCAGGATGTCGATGCCTACATCGACGCCTCGCTGCTCACGGCCAAGTAGCGGCCGGACCGGCCCCCCGCGCCCTTCCCCGGCAGACCCCCGTTCCGTGAGGCCAAGTCCGTGAGTCCGCATCCGTGACCCCCCGCTGGTTCGGCGTACGTGCCCCGCTCAGTGCGCGCGCCCGGCTGGTGCTGGGCATCGGCTCGTTCGCGCTGCCGCTGTGCCTGTGGTGCCTGGTGAGCTACGTCCCCTTCGTCTGGCATCCGATGGTGCGCATCGCCGACCCCGGCGGCGTCGACTACTTCCAGCCCGACATGCTGGTCGACCGCGCCGTGTTCGCCGAGGAGACCGGCAACATGCGCCGCGACGGCAAGGCGCTGCCGGCGGGCGAGCCCGCCAACCCGGTGTACCTGCCGGCGCCGCACCAGGTCGTGCTCGCCTTCTACACCGCCTTCACTACCCGCCCGGAGCAGCGCGATGCGCCCTGGCTGCACGAGAGCCTGCTGCACAGCATCCGCGTGATCTTCCTGGGCTTCGCCATCTCGTCGGTCATCGGCGTGCCGCTGGGCATACTGTGCGGCACCTACACCGCCATCTCGCGCCTGAACGAACCGTTCATCGAGTTCTTCCGCTACCTCCCGGCCCCGGCCTTCGGCGCGCTGGCCGTGGCCATCCTGGGCATCTACGACGGTCCCAAGATCGCCATCATCGTCATCGGCACGCTGTTCCAGCAGGTGCTGATCATCGCCAACACGGTGCGCAAGCTCGACTTCTCGCTGATCGAGGCCGCGATGACGCTGGGCATCAATCGCCTGCGCCTGCTGACCCGCGTGGTCATACCCGCCTGCCTGCCCGACCTGTACCGCGACCAGCGCATCCTGCTGGGCTGGGCCTGGACCTACCTGATCGTCGCCGAGCTGATCGGCACCAGTTCCGGCATCACCTGGTTCATCACCCAGCAGGCGCGCTACCAGCACTTCGACAACGTGTACGCGGCCATCGCGATGATCGGCTTCCTGGGCCTGGGCGGCGATGTCCTGCTCGCCTGGCTGGCGCGCTACCTGTTTCCCTGGGACCGCGCCAGCGCGCGCGCCTAGGCGATGAGCACTTCCGGCAGCGGCGCCCCCGTGTCCATCCCCTCCAACCCTTCCATCGCCTCCGTCCCCGACGTCGGCGTGGCCGACTACCTCGTGCAGAGCCCCGAGGTGCGGGCGCGCTTCGAGCGCATCCGCGCCCGCGGTGTGATCCTCGAGGTGCGCGAGCTGGGCAAGACCTTCCGCACGAACCAGGGCGAGGTGACCGCGTTGCGCGGCGTCAACCTGCAGGTGCGCCGGCGCGAGTTCGTCTGCGTGATCGGCCCCTCGGGCTGCGGCAAGTCGACCCTGATCCGCATGCTCGCCGGCCTGGAGAACCACACCGCCGGCGAGGTGCTGGTCGACGGCAAGCCGGTCAACGGCCCCGGCCGCGACCGCGGCATGGTATTCCAGGGCTACACGCTGTTCCCCTGGCTGACCGTGAAGCAGAACGTCATGTTCGGGCCCCTGGCGACGCTGGGCAAGAGCGAGGCGGCGCGCGCGGCGATGCTCTGGCTCGAGCTGATCGGCATGGCGCGCTTCGCCGACGCCTATCCCAACCAGCTCTCGGGTGGCATGAAGCAGCGCGTGGCCATCGCGCGCGCGCTCGTCAACCAGCCGCGCATCCTGCTGATGGACGAACCGTTCGGCGCGCTCGACGCGCAGACGCGCGCCCGGATGCAGTCGCACCTGCTCGACATCTGGCGCAACGTCGACATCACCATCCTGTTCATCACCCACGACCTGGACGAGGCCATCTTCCTGGCCGATCGGGTCCTGGTGCTCAAGGCCAACCCGGGCGAGGTGCAGGAGATCATCGAGGTCCCGGTACCGCGCCCGCGCAGCGCCGCGCAATTCACCAGCGCCGAGTTCCTCGCCACGCGCCGGCGCCTGGACATGCTGATCCATCCGCCCGCGGCCGCCGCGGCCGCCACGGCGGCCGAGGATGAAGCCGTCAAGCCCCACCTCATCCGGCTGACCGATGTCGCCGACAACGTCGAATAGGAGTGCACCATGCTGTGGTCGGAATCGACTTGGTCCGAACTGCCCCGGCGCCTGGAGAAGGCCCGGGGCGCCGCGCTGCTGCCGGTCGGCGCCACCGAGCAGCACGGTCCGCACCTGGGCTGCGGGATCGACACCGCGATCGCCGACGTCCTGTGCAAGGCGGTCGCCGCGGCGACCGGCGTGCCGATGCTGCCGACGCTGCCCTACGGTTGTTCGCTGGGCCACAGCCGGCGCTGGCCCGGCACGGTGGCGCTGCAGCCGGTCACGATGATCGAGCTGGTCAAGCAGATCGGCGACTGGGCCTACCACAGCGGCGTGCGCCGCCTCTTCATGGTCAACAGCCACGTGACCAACGCCGCACCGCTGCGCTGCGCGCTGGAGATGCTGCGCGCCGAGCACGACGACCTGATGGTGGCGCTGATCAACACCGTCGACATCAGCGCGCGCGTGCACGCCTTCCACTTTGCCGACGCGGCCGACTTCCACGCCAACGATGCCGAGACCTCGCTGATGCTGGCCATGGCGCCGGAGCTGGTGCGCGCCGAGGCCAGCGCCCGGGCCGACGATCCCGACCGCACCGATGGCACCGTGTTCTCGCACCCGGTGAACCGCACCAGCGCCAACGGCGTGACCGGCTACCCCAGCCGCGCCAGCGCCGAGAAGGGGCGGCAGTGGTTCGGCTGGATGGTCGAGGACCTGAGCGAGCGCGTGCGCCGCGGCATGGACGAGAACCCGCCGCTGCCGCACTCCTATTTCGAGCCCGGCTACTGACACCGGCGCGGACGCGCCACCCGCGCCCGGCCCCCTGTTGCCCCACCTTTTCCGGAACGCCATCATGAACCCGCACGAGAGCGTCAAGCACCTGCAGCAAGAGCTCAAGGACAAGGGGGTGCGCTACTGCATCGGCGCCTTCGTCGACATCCACGGCACGCCCAAGGGCAAGGTCGTGCCGATCGACCACCTGGCGCAGATGGCGTCGGGCTCCGAGCGCTACACGGGCTACGCGCTCGACGGCCTGGGCCAGGCGCCCAACGACGACGAGATCACGTCGGTCCCCGACCTGTCCCGGCTGATCCAGCTGCCCTGGGAGCCCAAGATCGCGTGGATCCCCGCCGACAATGCGTTCCAGGGCAAGCCCTACCCGCTCAACACCCGGGTCGCGCTGCAGAACCAGCTGGCGGTAGCGGCCGAGCTGGGCCTGGGCATGAACCTGGGCATCGAGTGCGAGATCTACCTGCTGCGCAAGAACGCCGACGGCAGCCTCTCGGTGCCGCACGAGTACGACAAGCTCACCAAGCCCTGCTACGACGTCTCCGGTTTCGTGAAGAACTTCTCCTGGCTCGACAAGGTGGCCGCGTGCATGAACGGCCTGGGCTGGGACCTGTATTCGTTCGACCACGAGGACGCCACGGGCCAGTTCGAGTTCGACTTCCAGTACAGCGACGCGCTGACGATGTGCGACCGCTTCACCTTCTTCCGCTTCATGGCCAAGCACTACGCGCAGGAGGAGGGACTGCTGGCCACGATGATGCCCAAGCCCTTCGCCGACAAGACCGGCACCGGCGCGCACTTCAATCTATCGCTTTATGACCTGGCCAGCGGGCGCAACCGCTTCGCCTGCGCCCCCGAGGACGACCCGCGGGGCCTGGGGCTCACGCCGATGGGCTACCAGTTCATCGGCGGCATCCTGCGCCATGGCCGCGCGCTGTGCGCCGCGTTCGCGCCCACGGTGAACAGCTACAAGCGCCTGGTGCGGCGCGGCGCGATGAACTACTTCACCTGGGCACCGGTGTTCAATTCCTACGGCTCGAACAACCGCACCAATTCGGTCCGCGTGCCGGCCGGCGGCGGCCGCTGCGAGTCGCGCAACGCCGACGGCGCGGTCAACCCCTACCTGGCCGCGACCCTGGTCCTGGCGGCCGGGCTGGAGGGCATCCGCGACGGCATCGATCCGGGCAACCCCAACGAGGACAACCTGTACGAGATGAGCGAGTCGCAGCGCCGCGAGCGCGGCATCGAATTCCTGCCCCAGACCCTGCAGGAGGCGGTGGCCGCCTTCGCCGCCGACCCGCTGGTGGAGAAGACGCTGGGGCGCGAACTGCGCGACGAGTTCATCAAGTACAAGTCGCAGGAGTGGGAGTCCTACCACCAGGCCGTCAGCCAGTGGGAGCTGGAGCGCTACAGCCAGCTGTTCTGAAGGGCCCGGAACCAGAGAAACTCCCCTCTCCCACGCCAGTGGGGGAGGGGCGGGGGAGAGGGCGGCAGCCTGGGCAACACGCCAGCGCCGACCCTCACCCCACCCTCTCCCGCCGCGCGGGAGAGGGGGAACTTCCACGCTACGTCGCGCGGACGGCGTCCAGCGCCTGCGCGAAGTCCGCGCGCAGGTCGTCGATGTCCTCGATGCCGACCGACAGCCGGATCAGGCCGTCGGCGATGCCCATGGCGGCGCGGCGCTCGGAACCGGCCTCGTAGTAGATGGTCGAGGCCACCGGGATGGCCAGCGTGCGGTTGTCCGCCAGGTGGCTCGAGAGGATCGGCAGGCGCAGCGCGTCGAGGAAATCGTAGTGGTCGATCCCCGGGCGCAACTCGACGCTCAGCAGCGGGCCGAAACCGCAGAACAAGGCCTTGGCGCGCTGGTGCTGGGGATGGCTTTCGAGGCCGGGGTAGTAGACGCGGTGGATGCGCGGGTGCAGCTCGAGCCACTGCGCCAGCGCCAGCGCGTTGGCGCAGGCGCGCTCCACCCGCAGGAACAGGGTCTCGGCACCCACGGCGATGCGGTGGGCGTCCTCGGCGCGCAGCGCGCCGCCGAAATCGCGCAGGCCCTTCTTGCGGATCTGCTGCAGACCCCAGGTGGCCGGATCGCCCTTGCGGTAGGTGTCCAGGATGTTGGGAAAGCGCTCCCAGTCGAACAGGCCGGTATCGCACACCGCGCCGCCCAGCGCATTGCCATGGCCGCAGATGCCCTTGCTGAGCGAGTGCACGATCAGCCCGGCCTGGACGCTGCGCGGCCGGAAGACGGCCGGGGTCGTGAGCGTGCTGTCGACGACGTACAGCAGCCCGCGCTGCGCGCACAGCGCGCCGATGCCGGCGAGGTCGGCGACCTGGGTCCGCGGATTGGCGATGGTCTCCACGAAGACCAGGCGCGTATTGGGACGCAGGGCCTGCTCGACGGCGGCGACCTGCGTGGCGTCGACCAGGCTCACCTCGATGCCCAGACCCTGGAGCGTCTGCACCAGGCTGTTGGTGTTGCCGAACAGGAACTGGCTGCTGACGACGTGGTCGCCACTGCGCAGCAAGGCCACCATCACCGCCGCGATCGCCGCCATGCCCGTGCCGAAACAGGCGGTCGCCCGGGCATCCTCGAGCAGGCTGATCTTCGTTTCCAGCGCGGCCCCGGTAGGTGTACCCTGTCTGGCATAGGCGTACCCGGCCTTTTCGCCCTGGAAGACCGCCGCCAGGTCGCGGGCCGACGGGTAGCCGAAGGCCACCGCGGTGTGTATCGGCTTATGCGCCGAGCCGTGTTCCACCCCGCCGAGCCGGTCGGCGTGCAGGAGGCGGGTAGTCAAGCCATACTTCATGATGGGGCATAGGCCCTTGAGAAATGCCCGATTCGGGCCGATAAACCCTTAGCGGTCGCCTGCTTTGGACGGCCGGGGGCGCCAGCCCGGGGATCCTGGCCTTAACCTTGAAGGACCTGGATTCGGACGCAGTCAACCCCGGATCGAAGCCCGATTGTATGCGCGACCAGCCGAGCGCTGCCCTGCTTATATGAAACACTCGCCTTCCCGGCCTGCGCGCGCGCGCAACCTGATGGAAAGCGCCGATCCCACGCGGCGCACGCTGGTCACGCCCCTCGAAGGCGCTGCGCTGCGCATGCCGGAGTCCCCGTACGACCGCACGCTGAACCGCTCGGCCATCAGCTGGCTGCACGATCTCCCCAACGACGTGCGGCCGCGCGCCTCCCCGCTGCGCTTTCCCCGCATCGTGAACCGGCTGGCGCGCTTCTGGGATTCGCCGCCGATGCTCGACACCGTCTTCGACGAACTGCTCGTCGACCGGCGCGTGGGCCGCAAGGGCTTCCCGGCCGATGTCCTGGCGGAGATCCGCGCCCTCTACGTCTTTCACAAGGCGCGCAAGGTGCCGCCGCCCAGCACCGATACCTGGGCCGCCGAACCGGACCGCTTCAAGAGCACGCGCTGGCGCGTGTGAGCGCCCGGCGGGCGTCCGCAAGGCCTCATGCGCGGACCGGGCGCTTGCCCAGCTTGCGCTGCAGCGTGCGCCGGTGCATCTTCAGCGCCCGCGCGGTGGCCGACACATTGCCCGCGTGCTCGGCCAGCACGCGCTGGATGTGCTCCCATTCGAGCCGCGGCACCGACAAGGTCTGATCGGGTGCGCTGTCCACATCCGGGTTCTGTTCGTCCAGCAGCGCCTTGACGATCACGTCGACCTCGACGGGCTTGGCCAGGTACTGGCGCGCCCCGAGCTTGATCGCGTCCACGGCGGTGGCGATGCTCGCGTAGCCGGTCAGCACGACGATGTCGCAGCCGCCATTGGCCTGGAGCAGTACCTCGATCAGCTGCAGGCCGGAGGCCCCCGCCAGGTTCAGGTCGAGCAGCGCGAAGTCGGGCACGTAGCCCCGCGCGAGCAGGGCCGTGCAGGCGCCGACGCCGTCGGCCGTGTGCACGGCAAAGCCGCGCCCGGCCAGGGCCCGCGCCAGCACGCGCGCCAGCACCGCGTCGTCGTCCACCAGCAGCAGCTTGCCCAGGTGCTGCGCCACGGGCGTGGGCGCCATCGCTTGCATGCCGAGGCCTAGACCGGTGCCGGCGACTGCAGCGGCGCGAGCGGCAGGTACACCTGCGCCCCCGTGCCACCGCCGGGGCGCGGTGCCAGGCGCAGGCGCCCGCCGCTGCGTTCGATGGCCGCATAGGCCAGCACCAGCCCCATGCCGTGGCCGCCCGGGCGGGTCGTGAACAGCTCGCGGCCCAGGCGCTGCTGGTCTTCGGTGGCGATGCCGCTGCCGCGATCGAGCACGCGCAGGTCCAGTGCCTCGCCGTTCCAGTTCGCTTCGACCTCGACCTGGTCCGGGCTGGCGTCGGCGGCATTGTTCAGCAGCACCAGCAGCGCCTGTCCCAGCGTGGCGTCGACCGCCAGCAGCGGACCGGGACGCGGACCCTCCAGTTGCAGGCGCGGCGCCACCAGCGGCCGCTGCACGCGCCAGCGCTGCAGCAGCTCCTCGAGCCAGGGCTGCAACGCCACGGCGCGGATCGCCTCGGCGCGCGCGCTTCCGGCCTGGGCTGCCAGCGCGGTGATGATGCGCTTGCAATCGGCCACCTGGGCCTGCATCAGCTCCAGGTCGGGGCGCAGCCGCTCGGGCAGGTCCGGCACGCGCAGCAGCTCGCCGGCCAGCACGGCCAGCGTGGCCAGCGGCGTGCCCAGCTCGTGCGCGGCGCCGGCGGCGAGGTTGCCCAGCGCCACCACGCGCTCGCTGCGCAGTGCGGCCTCGCGCGCCTGCGCCAGCTTGGCATCGCGCCGGCGCACCGCGGCCGTCAGGCGGACCACCGACCAGCAGATCATCACCGCCGAGAAGACGAAGATCATCCACATCCCGATCAGGTGGACCTGCAGCGCCTTCTCGTGGTCGTGGATGTGCACCTGGGCGTGCACGACATTGACCAGCGAGTAGCAGCCGATGCCGATCGCGCACAGCAGCGCCGCGCGGCGCGCGTCGAGCATGGCGGCCCCGACGGCGATCCAGAGCAGGTACAGGCTGATCAGCGGATTGGCCGAGCCCCCGGCCAGGTAGGCGATGGCCGTCAGCGCGCCGACGTCGAACAGCAGCTGCGCGAACAGCTGCCCGTCGCTGGCCGGACCGGCGCGCGGACCGTAGGCCATCGACGCCAGGTTCAGCCCGAGCTGGGCCATGCAGATCGCCAGCACCGGCTCGATGGCGGTGGTGGTGCCCAGCCACTGGCCCGCCAGCAGCACCAGCGCGAGCTCGGCGATCATGGCCACCCAGCGCACGGCCACGAGGCGGGGCAGGCGGTTGCTGGTGTCGGGTGTCGAGGTTGGGGTGGGGGTC
>Ga0116229_10003732_pt1 | contig 25072 bp, 15 predicted proteins | sample S1TSphgellanicum_3_FD_87313 | JGI IMG/M metagenome (GOLD analysis project Ga0116229, IMG submission 87313) | Host-associated microbial communities from peat moss isolated from Minnesota, USA - S1T2_Fc - Sphagnum magellanicum MG | ecosystem: Host-associated > Plants > Peat moss > Unclassified... | reverse complement strand
TTTATGATTGATTCTACAAATGCTGCAAGAATTAATGTGAAAATGAGAATGGTAGAGGTGATGGGGGTGGGGGGGTGGGGGGGGTGGAGGGTTTGGTCATTTCTGAAAAAAAACATTTACTCGCCAAATTACGAAATTTCGCCACAAAAAAAAAACACTGAGATTCCTTGGGTATTAGGACCTCTATTGGGACTAGCTGAGGCGAACAAAAACCCTAAACTCAAAAAAAAAAAAAACCCTTGAATTTGCGCCGTTCCCAGCAAACCCTAATTGGTGTTCAAGAAAAAAGGATGAATGAACTTTATGTGGGCTATTATGGATGAGATTCATCTCCTTCTGTCTGTTGCGCTTCAACGGCTCTCAAAGCCACCCCCGCGCTCTTCTTGCTTGAAATTCGCAGTTTCGTTCCTGTTTTCGATCGATCGATCGTTCCTGTCTCTTGTTGATTGATTGCTTCCTCGCTTCTGTTGATTGTTAGATCTTCACTACTGCCGTTGCATTGAGTTTTTTTTTTGGGATTTTTTGCCTTGGAAGAACTCTGCTCTTCTGGTTTTTCTTTCTTTTTTCTTTCGAAGTTGTGTTTTTTTGCAGGTGCGACAGAGATTCACGTAGCTACTAAGCTTCTATGGAGAGTAGAAGAGCTCAACATGCCATCTCCCCACAAGTAGTGCAGCAGGTTGTTGCTGCAGCAGCCGTGTCTCCTACTAAACAAGGTACCCACTGCCACCACCGCCCACCACCAACCATCACACTCAAAAATGTTTTCTTGACGTCTATAGTACACCACCATGCTCTCCAGAAAAAGGAAGGATTGTTGACAATGCTACACATTTGCAAATGGGGTTCTTCTCTTTTGCACAGACCTGTTTGGGAGTGGTAAGAAAGCTGGAGTTGTGAGAAATACTTCACGCAGAGCACTTGCAGACAAGACAAATGAGTCGCCATCTTCAGGACTTACTCCAATGATGGTTAAGGAAGGAGATCGAGTGGGCAGCTTCAAGGGCACACCTTACCCCAAGCTACATGAACTCCACAAAGCAACAGCAGGAGTGCCTGTAGCAGAAGATGTCTTGTGCTGCACTCAGGTTAGCTCAACAGTCATCAGACCCGTTGTCTTGTCTTCATCATCAGACTCCCTGATACGTTGCAGTATCAAGGGTTTAGGATTTATGCTTGAACCCTTATCAAGCTTCAGAATGAAATCTGGATCGTGATTATTGGATATGATTCCTAGTCTCCATGATGTTGGTTTAGGATGTAGGGTTTAGGCTTGAACCCTTATCAAGCTTCAGAAAGAAATCTAGATTGTGATTATTGCAATTGATTCCTAATATTTGTGGCATTGGTGATGATGTTTCTACAAATTCTCAGGTGCACACACTTCCGCGCAAGCTTGAGATGGGTGAATCTGGTCTTCACAAAATGCCCTCTGAGTTCGGTACACCAGGGGAGCTTGCAGCACCCACTCCTGCCAACACACCTATCAATGTTCCTTCCAGCTTTGGACACACTGCATTTACTCCTTGTTTCATGATTGCTCCACCTGTCTTTGAGGACAAGATTGATGTGAGCATGTCACCAGGCCAAGAAGAAGAAGAAGAAGAAGAACTGAATGCAAACAGTAAAACCAATGCAGGTTTCCCTGCTGGGAGTAGTTGTGTCCAGTGCATGGAGACATGTGTACGGGCAGAAAATAAAGCAGAGGAAGGAGAGACCTTGCCTCTTGACACAGCTGCTGCAATGCCACCTTCAACAAAGGAGGAGAAGGATAGGTCCTGCTTGACTGAGCCAAATGCACTTGATATTAATGTTGTTCAGCATCTGGAGAAGGTAAAAGACCTTCTTACAGCACTTTTGATCCCAAAGCTTATGGTCATCAATCTCTTTCAATGAGCATTTTTGATAGAGCTTGCATCATTCCCAGAGATGCAACTGCTCAGTATGCTCAGTGCAGATTGTGCTTAGATTTCCACCATCCGAATGTGCAATTGTTGTCAGGAAAAATCCTGTGAAACTTGGTTTTTGCAAGAAGAGTTTTCACCCATTTGCTAATAATAGCTCACCAAAAGTTCTTGTGTGGTTTTGGACAATTTGCAGGTAATTTGGAAGTTGGAGAAGAGCCCATCACTATCCAATGTAAGTGATGTGAGCACAGTGACCTCAACCTCATCTGATTGGATGCGCAGAGATGTTGAAGTTGGGAAACATGTGGATGAGGATGATGAGGATGATGTCTCTGAGTGCTCTGTTGTCGTCAATGTCAGTTCACCACGCCTGGAGGAAAGACATGATGCTCCCTCCAAGTTTTCCGTGGCTGACAACAGGACAGAGTATTCTCTGCAGCATATGAACAGTACTCAAAACGCCAAGAGCTACCAAGAAGAGGGTCTTGGAGAGTATGACTATTACCTGGAAGATGATGAAGATGAGTATGAAGATGTTGAACTGGATGTAGAGTGCAATGAGCTCTGTGATGCAATCAGCCAATTCACAATGAAAGAGAATGATGGTGCTGGGGGGCTTCCAGTAAGTACTGGCCAGCATATCCGCTTCAGTTACAACAGTGATGATGAGATAGAGGCTCTAATTGTGGATGCTGAGCCTCCTCATCAGCAGGGTAAGCTTCTTCTAGACTGCAGCAAGATTATCTTTTCTTCCTTCACACACAAGCAAAAAAATGCTCTATACTTCTTTAATCTTTTTTGACATGTTTAGCAGGGTTTTAACTCGTGAGCACATCAGCAACAATTACTGATATTGTCTCTCTCTTCTTCATGAAGGTCCAGATTCTCCAACAGCATTGCGCCTCAAAGGATTACCGACTCCAAAAGGGAAGCACCTGAGATTCAATGAAGAAGACATTGGCAGCCCATCAGTATGAGTAGGATGAAGTTGATATTGTAAACAGTTTTGCAGCCTTATGTTTGATTATAGAGTTCAGTCCTCGCTGAGCCACTACTACTACTACTACTACTACTAATACATAAAATTTTCTTCAAAGAATTTTCCATCAGTCCCTCCAATTTCAGTTCCTGTCATTGGTAACCAGTTAATTTCCTTGAGGCGCTATTCACATCAGCCAAGACAAACACTGGCCAAAGAGATGGTTTAATGTGAGAGGTAGAATTTATGAAGAAACACGCTTTTTGCAACAACAGAGCATTTGAAAGCTTGCTGCAAAGTATTGAAAGTCATCTTCTAAATCTAATCTGCCATTAACAACTTGTTAAGCAGTTTATTGATGGTGGGATATAAGTAGTTTCCAAGCAAAATCTCCTACTTCCCTTTCTCATCCAAGTCTTCAGCTGACCAGTATATTCTGCAACTAAATTAAATTATATGGTGTTTGTTGGGAGCTATTGCTAAGCAGAGAAAGTGGGAAGGGAGTTGTAAAGCACTTGTCTCTGAACAAAGAAAACAAAAGATTGAAACCTAAATAATAAATCTGAAGTTTCCAACATCTCACAATTTATGGGTAGAATTTTTTTATAAATATTATGGCTTTTTACAACTATATATATAACTACTGTAAACTGTGAAAGGATACTAATAAACCCTAAACCTGAAAACCCTTCCAAAAGAAGTGAAAAAATAGTTGCCCTTACCCCCTCCAACTTATAACCTTTTTGCCTCAAGTTGTAGGATAAAGATGAAGCAGCATTAGCTCACACCCTAAAATTTCATTATCTTGCAACCCTTAACACTTCACTTCACACTTCACCAAATTGGGTTTTGCACACATGAGCACCTCCATTATCAGTGTAACTATTGCCAACGCTAAGAGGGATCGTTGTTCGCCTCTAAAATCCATTAAGATATTGTGACGAAATCCTGCAAAACATTTAGTTGAAACTATGTTGAAGCCAAGATCTATGGTGGCAACATAAATTGCCAAGACAATCAAAGATAAGAAGGGGAAAAAATTTCCTTGAAAAGGAATGTAAACTTTGTTGTTCGTTTTTGCATGCATTGTTTAGAAAGGTAACATGTTTTGGGAGAGGATTTATGAGCACAACAAAAACCATCAAGCTTCTTATGCATAGATACAAAGCTCATAGGGAGCTTTGGAGTTGAAACTTTCTAAAAATTGAGGTGCAAATTGTGAAAACATCTTGCATAAGGCGCTAGAGTTCTACAAGGTGAAACATCCAAAGGGTTAGAACATTGCCTTCATACATTGTTGGTCGGTATTGAAAAAAATCTTGCAATAGGCCAATGTGCACTAACTGTAAAAATCACGCCCTTGAAGTGGAAGTGGACCATCTCACTTGCATTAGATGTTGACGTAAATGAAGTTGAATTTGTTAAAATGCCAATAATTTTGAGTTTTGCACTAAACATCTACAAGGCACAAGAACTACCCAGAAAACTTGTAGATGGCCAAAAAATAAAAATGTGCAATGAAAGTTTATGTTTGAATCACAACCGACATCATTGAAACAACATTGAAGAAAGTAAACATCCTATAGGAGTGGGTGGATGGTTTCTTGACAATGTCCATAGATGACTTGGTTTTACAAGAAACCTGAAAATATTTCAAGTTGCAAATGTAAAAAAAGCTTTCAAAGCTCAAAACGCAATTATAAATTGTCATAACATTGGAGATAGTTTCATTGATTATCATTAGAGTTTCATTGTAACCCTTTTGTTGAAATTTTCAAATGACACTAAATTATTCTCCATATTGTAGCAATTATGTTAATCACTCAACAAACTATTAATAAATAACATGGAACATTGACAAATTACTATGAATAGTCTACATCAATATCAATAAACTTGTCTTGTGATTTACTACTAGTTAGTAGGTGTTTTTTTAAATTGTTCTTATTATAAAAGCTATTTGGCTAAGCTTCACTATTAGATTGGCTAGTTTTTTATTTTGTTGTTGTTGTTGCAACATTATTTTCTTCTTCACAATTGGATTGTAATAATTGATGATCACATTACTTTGTTGATGTACGTTTTACATGATCTTGCATGTAATGTGTGCATTATGTTTTGCTCTATATTTCCAATAGGGTATGGGCCCACACACCCTTGGTGCTACAATATTGTTATTTTATTTTATTTTTATTCTTAATGAAAGGATTGATAGAGTAGAATAGAATGATGTTAACAAGTGGAGGAATTACAACAAAGGACAACCAAACTAGTTAAAATGTGATGAATAAAAAAAATTACTAAAGATATTTTTTCTTTCTAGAAGTTTCATATTATGATTGTGTTGAAATCCAAGAAGTTGTGGTAGATAATCAATGGTGTAGATAAGAAAAATGATGCAGAAAACAAAGACGAGTGGGATGTTCATGATGTTAATGCATGCATGTATACTACACAAGCTACTAACATAAACCATTTGCAACAACTTGTTAATTTCACAACATTTGTATAACATTTGCTCAGATGTGGGTTAAGATGATTGATGTACATGAGCAAAATGTTACTAAGAACATGCATGTTTTGCAAACAAATTGTACCATCTTAGAATGAAACAAAATGATAACATTTCAAGCTATATGAAAAAGATAAAGTTGATAGTTAAACATTTAAATGATTTAGGAAAGAAGGTGAACAAGTCATTGGTTATGACAAAAATAAACTTTGTATTTCTTCCTAATTATGAAAAAATGTTTGATGCATGGGACAATGTTCTTACAACAAAGAAGATGTTTAATAACCTTCAAGCAAGGTTGTTAAAGAAATAAGCCATGAGAAAAATAAGAGGACTCATTGAGGATGTTGTTGATCAAACATTCTTCATAACACAGAGGAAAGATGGGTAGAAGAAGTAATGGAATCGGATTGATGAAAGAGCAAAAGAAAGAAAGAGCGAATTATTGAGTTGAAGAAAAGAATTACATGTCACAAGTGTAGGTTGATAGGTCATTGGGAACATGAATGCAAATATGACCATGTAGTGAAGAGTGATGCAACATTATTGAAAAAATAAATAAATTGTTGTTATGTTGCCAACACGACAGATGTGTTGCTAACAAGTGATGCATATGTGGTGGAATTAATAGTGACTAATGATGCAAATGTTGCAACTAACACAAGCATGGATGAAGAATCATGGTATTTCAATACTATTGTAAAATGAACACATGTCGAACAAAAGGCATTGGTTCAAGAATTTGAAGCAAATTGAGAATCATTATTGAGGAATTTCAAATGACCATTAATCAAATGGATTGGGCTATAGGAATTTGTGACATTGAAGTGTTGGGACTTGTAAGCAATCAATAGAAAACATGCATTTTGCATGATGTCTTGTTTGTACCAAATCTATGAAGAAATTTATTTTCTCTTGGGAAGGTTGTTGACAAAGGTATTGTAGTTGTGTATGACAAAAGAAGCTACAAAATGTTTTTTAACAAGAAAGAAAGAAAGAAAGAAAGCTCTTCATGACGAATCTTTGAGAAGGAAATCTTTGGAGATTATAGATGAAGAGTATTCCACCAAGCACATAAGCAATATTGTAATGAAGATGATAGGGGCTACAACCCTTTAACATGACAAACTTGGTCATGTCAATGTGGATACAATCAAGATGATGGGGAAGACCGAAATACTATGTATTTGATTTTAACATCGATTCTCAAGTTTTGCGAAGCTTGTGCAATGGGAAAAAATGATTGTGTTACATTTCCCATCAATGAAGAATGCAAGAGATCTAAAGTGCCTAGTGAGTTCTATCATGCTTCTGTGTGCATAATGAATGTGTTATATCTAGGAGGAGAAAAACACTTTGTGTTTTTCAAAGATGACCATGATAATTATAGAGTCTTACAATGTATCAAATAAAAGAGCAAAGTTTTTTTTTTTAAAAACAACTAATTGTTAATCCTAAAAAAGAGATAGGCAATGATGTCAAAAGACGAAGAAGTGACAGAGGAGGTGAATTCATGAGTGTAGAGGTTAAAAAATTTGTGCAAGAAAAATAAATTGAGCAAGAATTATTTGTGCTTTACACACCATAACAAAATGGTGTGGTAGAAAGAAATAATTAAACACTCATGGAGAACATTAAGTGTATGTTTCATGCCAAAAGCTTTAGTCCTAAATTTTGTGTAGAAGTTATTAATATTCCCACCTACATCTTAGAGAGAACATGGAATAGGGTCTTGAGTGGTAAGAATCCATTAAAAACATGGTTAGGGGAAAAACTTGATATTAATCATATGAGAGTTTTTAGGAGCATAACATATGTTCACATTCCAAAAAAGTTATGGGAAAAACTTGATTCCAAAAGTCAAAAATACATATTTCTAAAATAATCAAGAATAAAAAACTTGCAAGTTGTGGGATTTTGACAAAAACCAAGTGGTTGTGAACCAAAATGTATTATTCAATGAAAAAGGAAACCTCACAACTTCAACATGCAAAATCAACATTTCACCAAGTATAGCCATAAGCCACAATTATTTCATTGGTTTTGACAATCAGAAGAAGACACATCTAGAGGAGTGAGTTTGATTGAAGTTTCGAATGGAGAAGCTACATTGCCATGAGGTGAAGATAAGGAGGAAGGTGAAGTTCATGCAAACATTTTAAAATTCAATCAATTAGCATGTAGAAATACTTGATGTGCATGTTGATGTTTCAAATGAACATGCAAAAGTATCATGACAACATGTAGAAGTTGCAACTAGGGTATAAAGACTACCATGTTCATTTGGTGAATGGGTCAATACCCATCTTGTATTTGTAAGAAACAAATGCAAAATAAGTTAACAAATGAACTATCATTCCTTTACGAGATGAACCAACACATTTTGAAGAAGCCATGATGTCACCACAATGATTGAAATGGCAACAAGCCGTGGAGGAAGAATAAGTTTTTTTACACAATAATGAAACATGGAGATTGATGGACTTACTAGAAGGGGAACAAACATTGAAATGCAAGTGGGTTTTCAAAATAAAACCTAAAGCAAATGGGACTATTGATCAATACAAGGTGAAGCCGGTGGCAAAAGGATGTTCTTAGAAGTACGGGACTGGCTATTAAGAGACATATGCACTTGTTAAATTTAATTCCATCAAGATAGTGTTTTCCATTGCCACAACTAAAGATCTTGACATGACACAATTTGACATAAAAACAACATTCCTACATGGTAAGCTTATAAAATAAATCTTTCTGGATTGGCCACATGGTTTCTAAAGAAGGGAGAAGAAAGCAAGGTTTATAGACTTCTAAAAAGTTTATATGGACTTTGGCAAGTGTTTAGGGCTTGGAACATAAACTTTGATGATTTTCTTGTTTAGTATGATTTTCATCCCAACATTGCAAACTCGTGTTTCCACTTTCATAGTGCACCACCCACATTAATCACCACAATATTTATGGATGATCGCTTAAGTTGTTCCTTGACCAAACATGTTATTTGGGTCCAAATTTTGTAAGGTGTACCACTAAGGACAAAAAGGACCAAGTCTTTAATGGAGTCCTTTTTTGTCCAATATTTTGGTCCCCATCAATATTAATGAATCAAAATCTATCAAATATTTTATAAGTACCATATTTTGGACCATTATATTATAGATTTCATCAAATTCATCCATTTCGTGTCTTTACATGGTCAAATAGGACTATGTAAAATAGTGCAAAAAAAGGTGACACCGTGACAATATTTTGGTATTCCTTAAAGAATTTGGACCCATTTTGAAAATCATTACCAAATTTGGGTTGGTTGAAGCACACATTGTTACAACTCCAACAAACCTCAATGTTCATTTGAGTGTTTCACATGAAGATGATGATGAGCAAGAAAAATTCTTTCCATACCGACAAGTGGTAGGAAGCTTTATGTTCGTGATGATCGATACTTGTCCTGACATTGCCTACACAATTATCATGGTGGGAAATTTTTCCTAGAAGCCTAAGCAAATCCATTACACTTTAGTGAAGAGGATTTTGAAAATATTTGAAGGGAACAACATTAGGTTTATTCACAAAAAAAGAAAAAAAATGAGTTGACATTTTTTGCAAATGATGACTATGCTAGAGATTTCAATGATTGAAGGTCTAGAAGTGGGTGTTTCTTGATGTTTAACCATGAAACTATTTCATGGGTTAGTAGGAAACAACTTTGTATTACATGATTTATCACAAAATTTAAATACATAATAGTGTGCCTAACAGCCAAAAAAGTTGTGTGAACGTGTTATTTAGTGGTATATATTGGTCACACTTAGGATTAACCCACAACTTTTTACAATGACGATCAAACTGTTATTCAACTAATATTTAATTTAGAGTTTCATAAAAGGACCAAAGACATAGATGTGCAATATTGCATGTTGTAGGATTTTCATGGGTGAAGCAAGATTCGCATGGTGTATATGAATGTGACTATGGTAAATATCTTTACAAAGCTTCTCACATCTTATAAGCTCATATGTTTTTGAAACATGTTTGGTTTGACATCCACTTCACTCAAAAAAGTTGATTAAAGTTTTATAATGATTATTCATTAATTTTGTTTGCTAGAAGAGCACACAAATAACTAGTGAATGAGAGTGTTGAAATTTTAGAGTGACATTGGATTATTCTCCATATTCTAGTAATTTGATTAATCACTCAACATACTATTAGTAAATGAGATGGAACAATGGCAAATTAATATGAGTAGTCTACATCAATATTGATAAACTTGTCTTGTGATTCATTGTTAGTTAGTAAGTGTTTTTTAAAAAATTGTTCTTGTTGTAAAAACTACTTGGCCAATCTTCATAATTAGGGTGGTTGATTTTATGTTTTGTTGTTGTTGTTGCAGCAATATTTTCTTCTTCACAATTGCATTGTAATAAATGATGATCACATTACTATATTAATTTGTGTTTTACATGATCTTGTGTGTGTGTATTCTATTTTTTTTTAAAAATCCAATACCTTTGACTACTATAATCCACACAAACAAGACAATAGATGAAACTTCCATCATAAATAACAATGTGGATTCAGAATTGTTAGACACAATTAATCGAATTGAAGAACATCCAATTGATATCACTAATGTTTGATCAATGTTCATATGAACATTATTTTTTTTGTTGAATACATCGTGGTCAAAATGGTTTTCCAATTTCATCTTTCTATTGTTGAATCTCTTTCTATGATGATTCCATTTAGTTCAACGTCATCAATTCACACCAATGCTCCAAACAAAAATGCTAAAAGTCTAGAGAAAGGTGCCATTCATGCATGATTAAAAGTTTGTGCATAATCAAATTTGTAGAGAAAAAGTTCATCATGAGATTTTCGAGGGAATTTATTGAAGGAAATGAAAAATTAGGAGAGATGACATTTCAGCCTTTTTGCTAAGAAGATTAATGGGGGAGATAATGTGAATTTAAGGCCGACTACACACCATGACCTTCACAATGGCCTACACATGGATGATGTAATGTTCTTTATTAATGCAACAAATTTATTCCATGGCATCACAACACATAAATTGAATTTTATTTTGACAATTGTGCAAATCGTAAACCCATCCAATCTTAATCACAAGAAAAAACTCATTCCCTCACAAGGTACTTGCTACTAAGGTCTAGTCTCAAATTCTTCTTTTGTTTCTCAAAATGAAAACCCATTAATTTATATCACCTTTTTTATGCTAGCAATCCATTATTGAAAAAACATATTTCACATTGAAAAAAAAAATGTTTTCCCAAGTTTTTTTTCAAATTGTCATAGATTAAACCGATATATTCACTTGAAATATGAAGAAGATTTCTTTAGCTTATAAATAACATGATGGTGAATCTAGTGGAACACATTTACATAACCATTAAATTACAATGGAACTCTAGATATTACCGGATGTGGAAAAATAAATATCACAATTGCAAAAGTTGTTATGGGTTGTTTATTGTCATAAACAAAATATGACAAGATGAGTTCACCAATGCACCATCCATTAGAAACCCTTTGGTGAAAACATAATTAGGTGGATTGTTTAGATTATCATAGTTGTAATTTTTTGGGGATTAAATGAACTTAAAATGTAAATCATATCAAACATTAAAATTCTCATTTTTTTTCATTATCCATGTTGCAATATATTTAATGAAAATCTTATTAAAATTTATGGATGAGTTTTAAGAAAGATTGGACTCATTGTGGACTTTTGAAATGATGACACTATGTTTAAGACATATAGAAAATGAAAAATATGAACTCAAAAAAAAAGTCATAGTAATATCAAAATTAAAATTAAAAAATAGGCCACCATTAACTGAATAATTTAATTGTAAAATGTATTGAAAATTTTCCAATATATATATTTTTTCATATTTAAAAATTTAATTCGTCGTGATTTTTGTCATTTTTTACAGTTGATATTCCATTTCACATTGAAATCTTTAAATTTTTCTCTAAATTTCTTGTCCAATCACATGAATTTAGACATTAGGATACTTGTTATCGGATTCGAACTGATAACCCATAGGAACAAATTTTGAGACTATTATATCTACCATTTTCACCAAGCAAGTGTGTTCATTATTGAACTTGAACCGATAACCCATAGGAGCAAATTTTAAGTCTATTGTGTTTACCATTTTCACTAAGTAAGTTTAAGGAAGCAAAGCATAGAGCAAAGACATAATCTTTTTGTTCTATTTTATTTTTACCAATTTTTTTATAGACATTCCTTACTTGTTGAATGATTTTTTAGATCAACATCTTTTTTAAAGTTAGAATACTTAAGAGCTACCATGTTTGGCCTAATAGAATGGCCATTTCTATTATTAGGGATTTCTATAATTTCAACATATGGTTCTCAATATCCTCCTCTTGGACTTTTGACATTTGTATTTTTGTGCCTTCTAGCAGCTATTGAATTCATCAATTATTGATCTGTAATCCTATTCACATGAGTGTCATTATCAAATTAGTAAACACCATTTAGGGTGTCCCAACAACTCCAGTGGTTGCTGTTGGTAGTCCAAAACTCTAATTGAAATTCTTTCCTATCGAGATTCCACCTTATCCACGACCCAAATTTGTTGTATATCCAATTAGTACTCCACCTTTGACAACATTCGTGTTAGGTGCAACAACCATTTCCACTCTTATGGTTGTTATGACAACATTAGGTGATTGAATAACCTCTGTTGCAACAATTTGTTTCTAGATTTCAGCAATTGCTATTTATAAGGTGGTCTATTAATATTTGTGAACAAAACCATATGGAATAATTATAAGGTTTAAAGCTTGATAATTACTTTAAATGTAGGAATTGTAATTAGTGTAAAATGTGGATTCTTCAAAACGTCAAACATGAGCCACCTAACCATGCTTTTACCTCCTTTTATGATTGAGTTGTGGAATACCACAATTGAGATACCAAGGAACCTTGGTAAATCATCACGTAAATCCTCCTAATTCCTCTTTCTCCTACTTAGGGAACTAGTAACTATTTATGTAAGTGTGTATAGTATCATAGATAAGTAATGTAAGTGTACTATGTAGATAGGTAAGTTTTCAAGGCACTTGGTGGTTACAAGGTAAGTAGTTGCATGTGGAGATTTTATGCATAGTTAACTAGGGTGGTTCACTATGGGATAGGAACATACTAGGTACAATAGCATGTGGTTTTTTTATTATCAATAGTTCACAAGACATATGTGATGTAAACTTTGTGGTTTCATCCATGACTTCATGTTTATTGTGACACATATTACATTAATTTTGCAATTTGATATTAGTTTGACATTTGTGCAACTTGATGTCAAACTGTATTAGTGTAACATATTTCACAATAAACATCATATATATATATATATATATATATATATTCGACATTGTGATCGATGAAACCACAAAATTTACCTCACACATATGTCATGAGCCATGGCCTATTGGTGTAAGAAAGCCACATTTTGTTATAGTGACATAACCACAAAAATAAAAGTTTCCTATCCACACACTATCCATCATGCATGGTGTGTTGGTGAATGTTGGTTCACTCTAGCTGGTAAGAGCCAAACCAAATTCCAGATGATTTTGGACTAGAGTCAACTAATACACATGCACAAGATGGATGGATGTTGTATACATAGGAAAGATTTCCTATTGTATTCATGTCCCATAACCAAGTAGAGTGATTAACTATGTACAAACTATCCACATGCATCTACTTACCTAGTAGGCACCAAGAGACTTAACTAATTTCCAACTTTCATAGTACATAGTTACCAATTATAATTCCTACCTACCTACCCATTTACATAGGTAGTTCAATGAGGGTGTTTAACCCCTCCTCTTGTGGGTACTGGTTCACATAATTGATCACTCCATGCTTTGATAGAGCTTGCTTGGGCTCATCCTTTGCCAAACTTACCATTATACTAGTAAAGTCACCCTGTCTTAACCCTCTCTTTGGGCCTCCTTTCACTCTCTATATCCCCTCTTTGAATGAGGTCTGCAAAGTAATGAAGTTTTATTAAATCTGGGTATGAAATGCTGAAACTCAGCATTTAATGCACAAGGTTTAAGGTAATTATAGTAGTTGTACAGGTAGGAGCAGTGAAAATATATGCAGCAGCAGCAGTGGAGGCGCTCAGGTAAAAAGGGGTCAAAACAGGATGTAACTCAATTTACCACAAAACAAAATTGTGCATTTCTGAGTTTCAACCCCGCCAGCCGCCCTTGAAGGCTAATGTACTTTTTTGCAGGTCTTTTTTTTTTGTGAATCTCACTTGGTTTTGGACCAAACTCAGGGTTCTGGTGCTGTGTTTTGTGTGTATAGGTCAGTGGTACAGATGTTCTGGCATGTGTTCTTTTTAAGCTGATAGCCTGATGATGATGCACACAGTCATCACCAAAGAAAGGTGTCACTTGTCAATATCCTTCAAGGAAACATTACCCACCTTGTTGCTAGTTTGACTCCTTACTATACTACTCCCAAAAAGTTCTAGTTTGTCACCTTCACTTCTTCCCAAAAGCTTTTGTCTTTTATAGCTTGTCACAAATTGTGATTTCATCAGATGGCGCCTTTCTTGGGCCTTTGGCCCACAAAAATTTGGCAACTCTTTTGTGTGGTCCTCAAGAGGGACCATCCGATACAATCAGAATCCATAAGATCTATGTGTATAACATCTATGGCTAACAACTAGCCTCATGGCCTATAGATGAATTGAACCCACTACACCCCATGACTTGCAAGCTCTCAATAAGTTGAAATAGGTTAGGTTTGGGAGTTTTGATGCTTTTTTGGGTTTAGGAGAAATTTTTCGTACAAGACCCACCAAAAGCAAAGCATGGAGGTTTGTGGGTCATTTGAATGAAGATGGTAAACATCCCTTAATGAACATTGTTTGGTGCAAAAAAGTGGTCAAAAATATTTTCAACCATGTTCATAGGATTAATTTTTTCTAATATTTAAATTTATGTTGCTGGTTTTGAATTTGCCCTAAGACAACAAAACATGTCAAAATAAAATAAGTAACATATGTTTTTTCTAGAGCGTGCAAAACATGAAAATTAATGCAATGCAATTCAACATAGAACCATGCAAGGTGCAAAAAGACAAGCTCAAAAATACACCAAACAAAGCTTGTTTAATGAATAATTAACATCCCATCAAGTCAAGTTACACGCTTGGGTGAGGATGGGGAACTATGAATTGCAAAATGCCCATATGTAAAAGTTTTGTGCACTAGCTAATACCAAGGTAGACTTTGGTGCGACGATCTTGTGTTTAAATAAAAACAGAAAGAACAGTGATGTCACATTTAGCATTTCTCAGTGATGTCATGAGCTGATGTCAAGATAGAGCTTCTTAGTGATGTCATGTGAACCTTTCTTCCTCGGAACCAAAGTTTTGCACAAATTTAGAAATGGTACACCAAATTTACACAAAGTTTTGCACAAATTTAGAAATGGTACACCAAATTTACACAAAGTTTTACACAAATTTACACTCTCCAGTGTTTTTTGTTTTCAGTTTTCATGTTTTGCAGCATCATATTAGTGATCAATTAACTTAGTAACAAGTTTTTTTAGAAACCTGTCAAAACTGTAAAAAATTGGCCAGAAACTGCACCAATACTTTAAAAAACTATGTCAAAATATGGAATAATTTCTCACTCATTTTTTATCTTTTCTTTTTTTATCAACACTACAGCGCTCTAAACCTCAACCTGACATAGTTGTTGTGGGTTTGGACCCAGAAGTGTATAGATCTGATCATATATATATATCTGCCATATTCTGCTGCTGACAGTTCCTGTGATAAATCTCTGTCTCAAAGTGCTATTTTGGATTTCTATGAGTTTCTATGTATATATATGATATAAAACTTATAAGAGCATCTCCAGCTGTGCTCAGTATATGAACATGCAAAAATAATTTTCACATCCAAGTTTTGTTGTATACTTTTTGGCAACCCCACCCATAAAACTGAAATGGGGACAGCAAATAGGTGAGAGGATTACTAATAGCAAACCACCTGGACCAATTATTATGAAGGGGCCATATCAGAAACACTAAGCCAGCAGTCAGATCACATTTATTACACTCTTTAACCAGCCACTGCAAAGTGTGCAATTTGGCTCAGCCAAACCAACATGTTTTAACTTTTCTTCATCCAATTTTACTGTGCACGATCACGTACTGAGCACCCTTGGACATGCTCTGAAAATATGAAAACACTTTGAATACAAATTTTGGGGTTGTTTAGAGTGTTCCCAACATGAGGGACCCCGCAAGGTTTGACTGATATCGGTGCATATGTGTGGTACATATATCATCATTTTTGCATCCAAAACATCTCCTCATAGAATCATTTTCTTGAGGGGACACCTGACTTATTATTACATTTGATTATATCCGCAAGATTGCAATTCAAAGTCATTGGGAATATAAGTGGTTACTATGTACGATAAGGTAAGAAGAAGTGCGGTGTTACTACTAGGTGTGTAGATACATGTGGATGGTTTGTAGGTTTAGGGTTTAGGGTAGCTAACCACCATGGTTAGCTGCATGCGGGGATGGTTTGTTGGGCCAAATGTTTTGCTGTCCATAGACCATCCATCCTGCATGTTGTGATGGTTCACTCTGGCCCAGCCTTATAGCATATAGGGTTATGAGATCTGATTTCTAGGTTTTATAAAATCACTTGGGAAGCTTATGAGGCAAAGCAAAGCTTTCCCTACTATACCTATTGTTAGTTTATTAACTAGTTGTGGGGTGGTCATCCAATGTGTGTGCGCGCATGTGTGTGTGTGTTTTTTGAGGGTGTGATGGCTTCATTGATTTGCCCATCTCCCAATAAATCCACTCAACCTATGGACACTCCCAAAATAAAATATTTCCAAGCCTTTCTCTTTGCTCTAGGTATATAGGTTACTAAGGTAGTATTTTGGGCAAAAGATATGGGATAAAGTGTGAAGCTATGGGGAAGAGCTTGTGGAACACATATAGAACATAGGGGAATGTTGACCATGCCACCCTCCCACCAAGGAAAAAGGATTCGCCTTCCTAGTTGCAAATTGAGCCATCTCATTGCATGCTTGAAAGCTGTATTTTTAAAAGATTGGTGTTGAGGGTACCTATTGTAACTTCTATTAATTAGTTGGGGGTTTGCACCCAAAGTTTATGTATTTCTTTATTTTCTTTTTCCTTGCAAAGGAGCCACTTTGATTGTCCCATCACTAAGTTTTTAAAATATTGGCCATCCCCCAAAATAAAAGTGCAAAGGTGTTTCCATTTGGCCCACCTTTATAGTTTATATACATGAAAGTTTAGTTTTGGGTAAAACAAATGGAACAAAAGTGTTATTGGGACATCTAGGGGGAATTCATTGGGAACTCAATGAGAATATCATGGGAACAAAAAAAACTCAAATAAGTGTTGATGACCAAGGTTAATCCATGACAATGTGAGTGAATCAAGGAATTGTCTTAGGATTCAACCAAATTGTGATAAGTGTGAAACAATGCATGAGTGTTATGCATTCCCAAATGAGAATCACTTTGAAGTTGTAATTTTGTGAGATTTTTGAATTTTTGAAAACATCTTGAAGCATAAATATTGAAAGTAAGTCCATTTAAATTTATGACAAAAGAGAGTGATTGAAAATCACATTAGTTTCTAGTCAAACTTTGTCACCAAAATAAAAGAAAAGCTTAGGAGTTGAATTTTTGGAGTCTTTTTATTGTTCCCAATGTGTTTTGACTATGTTCCCATCAAGTTCTCAACATTCCCAATGTGTTCCTCAAGATGTTCTAGTAACACAACATTTTTATCTCAAAGTTGTCTTCTTTTGAGTTGTATAGGTGGGCAAAATGGGAGGTACTTTATATACAAACTTGCAAAATAAAATTTATTATTTTGAGAAGCCTCCAAAGTTTTATTATTTTTATTCTATGATGGGTCAATCAAAATGGTTCATTTTAAAAATATTGAATTGGTGAACACCCCCAAATACCTTACATCCCAACATGTTTTCAATTGAAGTTATGAAATAACTTTTCTATCATTCTTGTTGGAGGTTGTTTTTCCACCTAGAAAAAAATATGTCGTACATTTCAAAGGCCAAAATGACAAATAAAAATAAAAGGAGCACATTCCAAACCCAATAATTAAAAATTGAACACCTCCAATACATAAATATTTTTTTACCATCTATCAATGATAAAAATCAATACCATATATTTATAAGGTAGGTTTGACACCACACCCTTAGATAATCTATTAAAAATGGTGCCAAATTGCCATTAGGTTTAAAAAGTTGTTTTTTTTTTAGGGTTCACCTTTCAACTACCCAAACCATGAACTAGGACACATAAAAACTTGGACACACAAAATCTAAAGTGCAGAAGATTAAGCATACAAGAATAATGAAATGCACAAGGTACAAAGTATGTAATACATACCATCATGATTCTAAAGGATTATGACTATCGTGAATGTTCAACTATTACCATACTTGTGATTAGAATTTTGGAGGTCATTACTTTTAAGATTAGGAAGACAACACCCAAGGACTCAAAAAGGAAAGGCAAAAATCATATTTGCTTAATGTCATAACAAACATTGGAATTGGGTTTTCAACTGTGAAGTTGTATAAGGATGGTTGATGTGTTTGTGTGTAAGATATTCCAATTATTGCCTTATATTTTAAATTGGAATGGTTTCATAAATGTGTTACGCATAGATGTTTTTACCTTAATTTATTGTTTCAAGATGTTTGACCACTCAATATTGATATGATGTTTTGAATGTCCACCTTTTCTCAAAACATTGAACATAGGTTTAACTTAACAACAACTTACTAAACTATTTCTAAGCCATTTAACTATAAAGGAAGATTAAGCACAAGATCAAGTTTTAGTTCTATGTGTGAAATTAGTACCAAAATCAAAATACATGTTATTGAAAAAAAAACCTAGATTAGAACTAGGGTTAACCAATAGTTAAATTAGTAGCTATTCCAATACGGGGCTAGGAAGAATTAACTTAACATGGTCTTATTTTCAAAAATTAGAATTGAAACTTTAAAAATTAAAAATAAATTTAAAAAAAAAAATTTATTTGTGAAACCAAAATTGAAAGATTTTTAAATTTGTTTTTGAACCAAAACCCAAGGCTTTTCATAAAAGTAAAGAATTGTCCAACACTTGATTTAGAATCTACATGGAAATTTTTAGTTGCCCATTAAAAGTTCCTTATGAGTCCTAAGCCACCAAAGAGCAATTTTATTTTATTTTTTCAATTTTATGATTTTCAATTTTATGATGTTGTTCAAGTGGCAATAATCCATAAGTATGTTTAGCTAAATCTGGTGATTTTTGAAATATAAAAATATAAAATCTTAATCAGCCTTTCATATTATAGGCAAGTGTGAAAAAAATTGGAAAAAAAAATCTTTTTTTTTCTTGGCATTTTTTTTAAAAAACAGAAAATTTGTAACAAAATGTTATTTTTTGAAAAAGAAATTTCACAAAATGACAAAACTTACCACAAAAAAAAATCACTTGCCAAAGAGAGAGATATGAATATATGTACACAATAATATTTTGATATAACTACTGAGATACCAAAAGCAAAAAAGGTAGAGAACTTTTTCTACTTGTGATGATTAAATGTGGAGGTGAAGGAAGCAAAAAGCTTGAAAAGCTAGGGATTGCTAAATGGATGAAAGAACCTTGGGTAGTGAGACAAAAAAATTATTAGTTGGTTGTGTTGTTTATTTAGCATATCTGACGAGTTAAATAACATTTTTGAGGCAAGAAAATTAACAGAGCATTATCCAAAGATTATATCCTTGCAAAGTTCACCCTTGCCTTAACCTACTCCAAAAGGAATGCTAAAGGTGGTGAAACTTGGGCAAGCTTAAGAAAACAAAGCACCCAACAAAGGGGGAAAGGAAGAACAAAGGGAAAGGTCCCAAGTCCGAGTTAAAAGCACAAAAACTCATAATGGGTCACAAAGGGGCAAAGGAACCCCCACCAATGGCAAGGAGCATATCATAGTATCAAAAGAGAAAAGAGAAATCTAAAAATGTTGTAAACCTATAACAAGTTTCATTTGCAACAACGACATGCCTCAAAATAGAATTGGCATGTGTTCTTGGCAAGGCTACCAACACTATTTACCTATAGAATGCACATAGAACTGTCAAAAGAGGGCCATTGATGCCTTTTGCTGGCCATGTCATGCTAGCAAATCGATGAAAAAAGTCGTTTGCATGTTGGTGTAGGCACCCAAAAACCTCTATGGCAAGGGGAAGGAATGTGTTTGTTGGTTGTTGATCTTGATAAAGTCTTTCATTTGCCTTAGCCACCATCATCACAACCACCTTGCGAAATGAAGTAGCTCAAAAAATCAAATATATTTAAATAGGATCAATGATGAACATGTTAACCAAGGTGTGAATGCAATTTGTTAATAACACAATGTCAACTTGTCGACGAGAAGACTAAAGGGAAGGTGGTGGAAGGACATGGATTTGCTCAATGCAAAACATAAAATCATGCATCTCTCGCAATGGGCAAAGGCATTTCAACCCACATTGTGGGATGCAGTTCATTCCTCACCATGGGAACAATGAAAAAGGTGAATCCTTCATTAATTAAAGGTTGGCCACAAATGCAATGAATCACCCAAAGGGCTAAAAGATGGGGGAGGCCAACTTGGTGTCCAAAGCATAGGAAAAACATCACAGGTTAGACAAAAAGGTGGAATGATTGGGCAAACAAAAAACTAAACACCCACCCATGGCCCATGTAAAACTTTAAGCATGTGTGGTGTGAGTTAAAAACCATTTTAGAGATGATGTTGGAGAAAGAATGGTCATGCAATATATCTTAAATGTTTTCCTACAATCGACCTAAACCACTTTCAACAAACTACATGAAAGGAGAAATGTATGCCACTACATTTGAGGGAAGGAATTTTCATGCTAACCTCAAATGGGCTTAAAAGGTGAACATATTAAAGTTGTTAGCACCTATTGCCTCAAATAAGAAAGATTGATGATAAGATAGGAATCAAATAACAATGATAGATGCACTAATAAGTATATAGTTGCCCAAATAAGACGTTGGTGCAATGAATTTTATGGAAATGCAATTGATCCCTTAGGAGAGATGGGGAAAGAGATTTGTTGATGCATTAAGGGGGCTTGCGGGCAATCCAATGAGCTAGGGCCCAAGAGTTTTCCAAACACCTACATGAGGGTTAAGTTGAAGAAGGCAAGTTGGTGCCAAAAGATTGAGAATGGGGGGGGAAACAATGCAGGAGATAGAAGGTCTTTTGGGTAACACACAAGTAATCGAAAGCGCCTCTACATGTGAGCATCCTCATCTACCACATCTTCCAAGAAAAAAATAGGAAAAATAAACAAAAAGCCCAAAACCCTTATGTTGTCCGATGGGCAAGAGAAATAGTGGGAAAAGAAAAACCAAAGGTGGACCAGAAGGTAACCAAGTTGAACACTTGTGGGGTTAGACCATAAACCCCATAGAAACCAATTAAGAAACAAAATGGTTAAAAGCAAGATGAATGATGGGGGCTAGGCCAATGATGTGGGCGTTGTTTGCAAAGGAAGGGAAAATACAAGAAGGAAAAACCCCACTAAACATCATAGTGCATGAAAATGGGCTAGTGCAAAAAAAGGTCGAATGAATGGATTACCTTAACATGTGCCTTCCAAAGAATGGATGATTGACAAATATCCCAAAAGGGAATTATGGTTGAAGAAAAGGGGAACTTATGGGCATAGAAAGACCAAACAAAAGGGAAAACTTGAGACAATTAGCCTCCTACCACACAAAGCTCTTGAAAGATGGCTTTCCTATAAATGGTGTTGAGGCATTTGCAACATCCATTTATAGCACCACCCAATTGGGGTGGACATTTAAAACAATTCAAACACCATGAACCATTACTTCACACCCCCCCCTTCATTATCACACCAAATTGATGAAATGACAAATGAATGCAGAAAATATCACAAAATTACATGCATAAAGTTCTACTCACTAACCAGTATAAGACTTCACCCGCTATAATCAATCGAATGCCTCCATAAGGCTTGGCCAAAGCCAAAAACATAATAGTGCCGAAAATTTAAGCAATGGACCTTGGGATATGACCTACAACAACATGGGAACTCACCTAAAAAAGTTGTGGGAAGTTGTTGGCTCAATCTTCAAGGTCAAAAAGGTCTTGCAAATGTTAAAAAACATACCCAAAAAACTACCAATTGAAAGATGTGGCAACCAAATGAAAGTTAACCTGAAGGAATCCAAAGAAAATTTCAAATTCGAATCGGATTGGGAAAATGAAAGTTGACCGAAAGGAATCCAAAGAAAATTTCAAATTCGAATTGGATTGGGAATCCAACAAGGAGTCCTAATAAGGGGAGAACAATCTAAAGGGTGAAATACTTGCAAAACACTAATGGTTTTAAAGGAGGTTGGGGCCAAGGCAAGGGGGGCAAGAACCTTAATGGCACAAACATATTCCCCAAAATGTTTTAAGGTGAAACTCCATCTAAAACAATGTGGTGGGGTGAAACCAAAATTGAAGGGGTGCTTCAAGAAATGGAGTTTGCCAAGGGGGCTCAAATTAAGGAAAGAGTTGTTGCAAGTGCTTTGGCCTAAAGAACATGCTTTGCCTAAAGCTCCTCCTAATCGCATGTTAAAAATTGTTGTAAACATTCCTTAATCTCCTTATGACCAATTACACCACCACGAGGGGGAAAAAGAAGACACCATTGTGAGAACTACAAAAAGATGTCAAGCAAACACATCAAAAAGGTTATAGGCCAAATAATCAAGGGGAAGATGGAAAGAGAACTAAACCTTTTGCCTCAAAATTGAAGGTATGCACATATACAAATGGGGATGAAGAAGACCCAAATGGAAGCCTCTAAGGGGGTTCAAAGTTGAAACCCAAGCTTTGAAGGTGGGGGGGAAAGGGCAAGAAAAAAACATTCAAACATCGCATGAAATTGAACATGCCCAGTTCTTTTCCCAATAATCTTATTAGTGTTGTTTTCAATTTGTCCTCCATGGGTTTCTTAATTTTTATCAACTATTCCATATGTTGTTCTTACAATTGTTTAAATTTTATTTTGAAAATTGTGCAATCTCTTGTGGAAAAGTTCATATCTCATTTGCATATGGTTCAAATCCTTCACACATCCTTATACATATTGGTTACATTTTGAAATCCTTAAGGATGAATTGAAGTGTGACAAATAAAACCAAATGACAAAAACAAATGCAAACAAGAAGCAAGAAATGTAATGCATGAATGTCATGTATCAAATTGGATGAAAAACGATTAACATCCTCATTTATGGTGAAAATATTAACTATTTTTTAAAATGCAAGTTTTTTTTTTTGAAAAATTAATTATTCAACATTGGGGTGTTGAATCTATTATTGCACTATTATATATAATAAAAGTCACATTGTATCCCACATTAATGGAAAATTATGAGATGAAATTGATATACAAGAAGCATGACAAAAAATATTTAAATGTTTTTTTTATTCTTGGAACAAAAAACTCACAAGTTGAATTCTCAATTGTCTAATCATCAATTGCTTTAAATATTTCATTGTGGGGTTTGCAAAGGGATGTATAGAATTCCCTATAACATTGAGGTTCTTCATGCTTTAATTTTTTTTTGCTTTAAGCAACAAACTAATCAAGGATTGTTTTTAAGCTATTAGAAGCTAAATTGCATTTTTTGTTTCATTAGGTGACAAGGCCTATGTTAATTAATTGCAAAATTTGTGGATAGGGCTAGTTCATGTTTGACATTTGGAAGGTTTATGGTTTTGGTGGCGTAGTTTTCCTTGGATGAGGGTTGATGTCATTAGAAAAAACATGATCTAGGATTAAGGTTTTCATCAAAGAGCACTTGGACATTGTTGATGTTGTCATAACATAGGCCATCTCTTCATATGATTTGTTACCATTACTATTGGTTTATGTGGTTGATGTGAAGTAATGGAGGGATTTTTTTTGCTTGAGCTTATTCCTTGGACAATGTTTGCAAATTATTGATGAAAAAAAGTGACATTTGTTTTTGATGTGTACTCCATGTCAATGCCTACAACTATTGTTATGATTACACACACAAAACATAAGATGAAAATATCTTGAATGGTACACCATGTTTAAACACAAGAGGTCATTCACTTATAGTGAAAATAAGAATCCAAGCTTACCATTTTCACACATAAAAATGAAAAGCCTAACACTATGAACAAAACACATAAAAACTTGCACACAACAATAACGTGTGTTGGATTCTCAAGTGATTTGAGATCACACAAATTGGGATTATATCCCATTCATAAATTATCCTAAATCCCATTCACATTTGAACTAGTTTGAAATAAAAACCTAAATAATGAAATTAACCCAATTTATCCCTAATTAATTAAAACTTCACCGAACAATTAAACTAACACATTTGACATCTTGTGGGAACACAAATTGGAGCTTTTTCCAAATACTTGTAGTTGCCATTGCTTGGTCTTTTAATTTCCAAAAAGTTTGTCATGTAATTTTTAATTGAAAAGCACAATAACTAGGTCATTCACTTCATTCTCTATATTACCAAATTGGCGTTGTTCTAAAAAATATTGGAACCATATTGGTGACCATTCATAAAGTAAAAATACTATTAAAGTCTTTAACTACTAAAACTACTAAAAGATTTGGGAAGAAAAAGGAATATGTATTTGCATTTTGCATGCTCCATCACACTTCCTCCTGCAATAGTTTGTAGTCCAAAGTTGCGAAGGTAAAGATTTTCACATTGCTCCTTGTCATTGGTCTTCATGATGCACTATAAAGTGTACAATCCTTTTCACATTCAAACCATAATTCAAATACAAAATCATTCCTATTAATCAAAAGCATTGATCTTGTGTACCAACTTCCATTAAAAAATAAATTAACTTTAGCTATAGAATAGAAAGTGGATGCACTTAAGAAAGATGCAAGGTTGAAGAAAGGCAATGATGTTAATTCATAAAGTAGTAGGGAAGAGTAACTACAAATCTTCAAAATATTGAAGGGGGGAGGCAATGGAGGTGATGTTAAGCGATTACTTATCAACATTGATGAGACAAAAAACAAATGGCACATTGAAAACAAATGGAAACAAACCCATGTCAAATCAGTATGTGTATGCAAGCTCCTACCAAATCTAACAAACATAAAATTATTCATAGATTCACCATGCCCTACAAATTAAGGTTTCAGAAAATAGTTCATAACTTTCTAATTTCTTGGACATGGTGAATGAAACACAAATAGGTCTTGAGTTGGATGAGATGACTTTGACCCCTATGTGATGTTTTCCCATTTGCCCAAATGGGCGAAAAGATGGCTATGCAACTTAAAAGTGGCATTTGAAAGTCCATAAAATGATTTTTTTTTCAATTTCAACAATTTTCAAATCATAGTTATGACATTCTTGGTGCGAGAATGTTATGGAAGCCCAAAGAAGCAAGAATTTTAAAGAATTTTATAGATCAACCAGTGTAATTTGGTAAACATTCGCGGGTAAAGAATGTTATG
>Ga0116229_10003731_pt1 | contig 25075 bp, 21 predicted proteins | sample S1TSphgellanicum_3_FD_87313 | JGI IMG/M metagenome (GOLD analysis project Ga0116229, IMG submission 87313) | Host-associated microbial communities from peat moss isolated from Minnesota, USA - S1T2_Fc - Sphagnum magellanicum MG | ecosystem: Host-associated > Plants > Peat moss > Unclassified... | reverse complement strand
TCCAACTATTTAATTCCAAAATATCACCAAATTATGTTTCTTTTATTTCTACAAAGGTAAAATGTATTGTTACATTATTAGAAAAAATAATATAAATAGTATGTTGTGATATTTCTTTCAAAGTTGTGTAATTAATCATTTTTATTAATCTGTAATTAATGTTGTTAAAGAAATATGATGTTGAGAAAAATTGGTTATATTGATTATTATTATTATTATTATTATTAGAGGCCAATTTTTGCCAATTTAAAAGGGGAGGGGAAACATGAAACAATGGTTTTTTTTCCCAAAAAAATCAAAATTTATCAAATTTAAAATTGATATTTAAAAAAAGTAATATTGAAGGATTTAAACAATTTTGCAACTCCATAACTCTTCTATAGGCAAATGTGGGTAAAATTACTTATGGGTGATACACAATTCAAATAACATCACTTTAAAAAAAAAAAAACAATGTACATAATCATATTGAGGAAAACAAAATTTATAATTCTTCAAAAAATGAACATATATTTACACAACAAAAATATCTTTGTTAAAGATTTAATGAAAGCACTTTTGAATTCACATTGAATTGATCCCATTTATGAAAATTATAGATGAATTTACACAAAAAAGATTTGTAGATTTTTTTATCCATAACATGCTATTCTAAGTTGTTTTTTGAACCCTTCATATTACACAAATATAAATTATAATTATTTTCATGAATAGATTATTGAATAAATTTCAAGATCATGTTTTCATTTGTAACATTTGAATAAATTTTGGAAAAAAAAGTATGTTAAAGTTTGAATTTTAAAAATAATTTCATGTTGAAGATAATAAAATTAAAACTTTCTTTGTATTTTATCAAAGACTTGAAGTGGTTTTGTGGTGAACGCCTTGATGCATTTCCTAGACATCTTGGGTTCAAACCTTGATGAATGCATGCATTAATGTACATAATGTGTATATACATTGAGGTATCATGTATAAATTTGATATATGAAACATGTATGATGGTAGTGTTTTCAAGAGTTGGTAAATCTAGTTGGTAAACCCATTTTGTAAGTAAAATGATCAGGAGACAAGATTGACAGGACCTTGAGAACTGTTTAGTTAATAGTTTTAAGTTGTGACAGTTTTTGTTCGATGGGATAGTATGAATTTAGGAAGCATTCTATTTTCAACAACCACACGTCATGAACGTAGCTTCCGTTACAGCCATTTTTGCATCCAATGCAAGGAATTTCAACTCGTGATTTGGATGTGGGAATTTCGACCCATCGAGAGAGGAAAGTAGGCAATAGGTAGAGAATAGAGATCATCGCAATAATTTTGTATAAAAAACATTGGTTGTCGTCGTGCCATTCAGGTAAAAAACAGAGACATCATTCATGCGCATAGCTCATGACAAAGCTACATACAATTGGCCATGGGTGAAGACATGTTTAACCAAGTAAATGCCAACAATTTTCATGGTCTAACCCTGCGCCATGTTAATGGTCATAGCGAATGCCAATTACAAGGGGAATTGGCATTTTTGTAGGGTGAATGGCCACTTCGAATGGTTTGTTGTCGTGGTGATGTGTAATATGTTGAAAATGTTCCCCCCATGTGTGCCACGAATGATCTGCGTGACAATCAATTTTCGTGCCAGGTGCCAAATGATTAGACGGGTCCCATTACAAAGTCTTGAGGCCGCATTGAGATTTCTCAGTAAAATAACACGAACGCCAACTTTGAGGGCTAGGCAATGTGGTGGCATATGTGCCAGAGTAATGGTGTTGAGAAATTCCGTGCCAATCGCCATAACCTGGTCGTCCCCCGTTTTCGCCAAATCTACCGACAAAACTATGTGCTCTCGCCCGGGCATAACCTTGGAATTTGAATGTTGAGAGAGCTCACGATTGTATTTTTTGTTGTCAAAATAACTCGACCATCCATGTATCCTTGGTTTGCGTAATTAGTTGCTAGGGCCGGGAAAACGTGGATGAAGGTATTTAAAAATGGTGCTTGATGGATTTCTAGGTATAAGGGCAATCTCAACTTTGACTGAGGGTTCTGTGTCGGCTTCCGGTGGAAAATGATCAATGATGGAAGACTTTTGGCCATTGTCGACTTTCAGAAGGTATTCAACATATGGCCTAGAGAGGGGATCGGTGCGTAATCTCATGTTTTCCATGAGAGTCAAGACGTGCACTTCACACCACAAAACCGAACGTGAGTGGGCCGTAGAAACGATTGCTGCTCGAAAACCTCTGGACACCACTTGCGGACATTGTCGGAAATCACCCCCGAAAACAACCATTTTACCACCAAAGGGCAAATTTGGGCGTTGCATGATGTCACGCAAAGTCTGGTCTACCACCTCGGCACAATGTCGGTGTTGTGCTGGAGCCTCATCCCAAACAATCAGCTTTGCTTTTCGGAGTAGCTCAGCAGAGTCACTCTACACAAGTATTGAGCACATTGAGTTCCTACCAATGTCAATTGGGATCTTGAAAACTAAATGTGAGGTTCATCCACTTTCCAATAGGAGAGTTGCTATGCCGGAAGAGGCGACCCCGATGGTGACATGTCCATCTCATTGAATTGATGCCAATAACACACTATATACAAAGGTTTTGCTTGACCCACCTAAACCGTCTAGGAAAAATACTGCACTTTCGCCTTGGGCTACTGCGTTGAACATTGTAATGATAGCTATTTCCTGGCAAATGTTGAGCCACGGGAAATTCTGGTTGACGTATCCATGGAGTACGTCTCTATCCTAGTCAAACTCTGCATTTAATTAAGGATTGACATGTAGCATTTTTGCAGGTGGCAAAGCAAGTGACATTTTCGAAAAATCGTGCAAGCCTTTGTTCGTCAATGCTAATTTGGCCTTGAGGAGTAGTAGGGTGTCATTGTAGGCATCCTCAGTAGTGCCTCCATTCGTGATGCGTTAATGCCGCGTATCGTGCGACATATCGTTTCGATATCTTTCCCATAACATTTCCGAATTCAAAGGAGAGCAGAATAGTAAGAGAGTCACAAAGAGATTCTTTAGCCTCTTTGCGTTTTGATTAATACATGCTTCTCGCATGCACGTGTCCCATTTTGCATTGTCTTGCAATAATCCCAATGCTCCGCAAGCAACTTGAAACGTCAAATGTTTTGTGTTGTTAACAGTCCAGAGATGTTTGAAAAAAGTCGCACCTTGTACGATAGTAAGTAGGAGGTAGAGGAAGAAATGTTCACTAGTGGCAGGATGTACGAAGTACATTCGCCCAACAACTTTTTCTCTTCGTTGTCGGGTCGACCAAACTTTTTATCGAATTTTCCAAACATGATTAACAGGGAAGTCCGCATACACCACGTTCTACCCATTTGCATTTCGAACGTTATACACAAAGTAGGCGGTCAAGGTGGTTTTCTAGCGGGCAACACATTCTGCCACAGTGGACAAATCTTCATTTTCGTTAAAAATGACGTTGTGATGTCCTGGCAAATGAACAACTAATTGAGTGATAGGCGGTCATTTCGTATGCTTTTTGAATGAAAGTAAGGAATCGACCCCTTCAGCTGCGCTCAAATATTGAGCGTCAATGTATTGCTGGATCTCATTTGTTGGACTGGTGATCACTGCTACAACATGGTTAGGATCTTTGTAAATGTATTTAAAAAGGTATTTGACACTACAAATACTGGTGGACACCTCGACATTAATATGTGCATTAAACATTTTAGTAAGGAAGGGGTTGTGGGGCACCACCCATCGGTTGTCATACGCAAAGCCATTTGGAGTCTTTCGAAATGTTTGACCATCGTTTCACCAACGATAGACAAGGTAACCGTCTTCGCCTTGTGTTGTCTCCTCGGAGAAAGCTCGCAGATAACGTTTCTTGCATACACCGTTAACCATGCAGTATGCGTTGGGGTATTCTTCGTCGCACGGTCCATGCAACAAACATTTTGTGACCGTTTCAAAAAAAGGTGTGTTTTTTGGAAAAGGAAGCTTTGCTGACACTAAGCGATCTATGTCTTCGGCTATGGAAACTTTTTGCTTTGGAAGAAAGATAAGGAGCAGATGGATGTGAGGTAGGATTGGTTTTTGGTATTCCCTTGTCCAAATGTTCCCAATAACTTTGGCAAACCATCCAATTTTTGCCACTCCTTTAAGAAGGGCTTTCATCTTCATTTGAAATCCATGGGTGAGAAATTTGGACGGTCACAAGCTGTTTGGTTAGGCTCGAGCTTCGCAATAATTTCTTGCCAATTCAGGTTACAAATGAATGTGAGGAATATATCCGGAATTCCTTTGCTCCACACAATAGCCATCACATCTTGATATGATTGTATCATGAAACGTGGAGAACTGCGAAATGAAGCTGGGAGAACAATTCGATAACCCATTTTTGCAAGATCTTATTGAACATGATGTTTGACCATATATGCCAGCCCTTGGTAGAGTTCCTCATGAAGTTGAGCTTGGTTTAACACTAAAAAGTTAAAAGTGTTTTGCTCTGTTTTGGCAGCAACGTCGATAATATATTACTGAAAAATGCAACCACCAAGATGTAGAATAAAGAATTTGCTGCTAAAATGCATTCTTTGTGTGTAATAAGTCGCCATCGAGACCCTTGTGCATGCTTTATCCTGATTGTTCTGTAGTCACAGATTTTCAGACCACCCATCTTCCCCAGCAAGGAAAAGTAGTATTATAAAGGATCATAAGAAGGTGCTAGTTCATTCATCCGCTATAAACCACCTCCATATCACTGTTGTACAATGACATTGTGATTTCCAACCTCTCTCAGCTCGCCATGAATTATCATTGCAACCTTGTTTGTCGTAGGGACGTTATAATGGCGAACATCTCCATTTCCCAGGGTACGGCCAGTGTAATGCAAATGTGGACCTCCTATACAGGGTTTACAACGAGATGGTCGGCTGCACGAACGAAGGCATTTACATGAAGATTGACGTGCCCAAGGATCGTGCGAAGTGTCATCAAATGCGCCGAGCTTAGATTGGGGTTCTAGATCTATTGATTTGGACCTTCATTTGCTGCATCATGCACATAGGCCTGAAAAAAACGTGGCAACTACCTTTCTGTGAGTTCCATACCACTAATCAAGTGGTAGAATCTTCCTTGCACTTTGTAGGTATGCACTCCTGGTCTAAGTTCGAAACCAACATTTTGGACCCTTGTGGACGTAAATGCGAATGTAACATTATACGAACGGAGATGTTTATGCAATTTGGCATTTTGTCGATCTTGTAACATCGCCATGTACTCTTGTATTCATAAGGAAGTTTTGGGGTTGATTGAGCATTTTGAGTTGAATGCTTGTGTTGTGATAATTGTATCATAGTCCTAAGGTACAAATGACAATTCTAGTGGGTATTGTGTGTCATGAAATTTAACCACATAAGGTGTGTGGTTTTAATGAAATGTTTGCTTTGGTTTTATGTTGTGCGGTTTTTTCAACATATATTTTCATGGTTATGTAATAAACACCCAATGTTGATCTTATTTATGCATTTTGATCATACATTGTTTATTTCATAATTAGGACTTATCTTTACATTTGATATCTGAATTCAAAAAAAGATCAATAGAAAATGATAACATCTATTTCAAAACATGAAATAACTCTAAAAAAACACAAAAAACATTGCACATTGAAATTCAACAATTAAAATATAATAATCATGATAAAAGAAGATTCAAATTGACATAATTGATAATGATATTGTTGATTACTAACACAAGGATTTTCAATTAACTATAAATGAGAAAGGCATCCTTATAAATTTTTGAAAATGATTGAATGATTAATATATAACAATAACGATGCAAATGTTATATATTCAAAAACTACAACCATTAGGATATAAATAACACACATACACAATCATAATAACCATACATGAATACTTATCCAAATGTTCACAACATGTTTTCATAAATAACAACCATTGAATTTTAGTCCAAATACACACATCCACAACAAACCTACAGTGCACAACATATGAGTCAAACACACTAACAACAAAAAAGCATTACTAGATGATACCATATAATTATTGACTAAAATAATTAATATCAAAAATTTGTGATATACATACAAAATGTCATGCACCAATTGAACACTTCATCTTCTGAGCTTCTTATAATATCATACTAGTGTGGCCTATGCCGTTGCCCAAGTGTTACCATGTCCACGATTGATTTTTCCTTCCAAAACCTGATTTTTGGGAATTTATTTGAAATTTCAGTGGCAGAAATCACTTAAAATTTAATATCTCCCGCATTTTGAGTCCAAATCTTACCAAATAAATTCCATTAAATCCTGCTCATCAAGATCTTTCCAACAAGACCAAAGGCACATTCCGATTCCTCTTAAATTTTCAGCTACAATTTCATTTAATTTTCAGTGAAAAAATCATTCAATATTCACGGACTTTTGCACTGCAAGTCCAAACATCATGGAACCAAGCCCTTAGTTTCATGCACCCCTCCTCGTTGAGAGCTTTCCAAAGACACCAAGAACATGATCTGAAGCATCCCATTTCAATGGATCTCATAACTACACAACAAAACAAAACAAACTACCTTCCTTCCTATATAGATGCAATCAATATGACATATGAACTCAACCCCAAAAAATCTATCTACATTGTCCCAAAATGCAATTGTATCTTAGCAGGAATATAAACAATAAAAACACATTTTCATTCCTCAAACACATAACCTCATAATTAAACATCACTGTAGTGCACAACAGCACAAAGCCCAAGTAATAAAGTTTGAATACTAATGTAACTTCTCATTTGAAATGTGAAAAATGCAGTTTCACACCATTTAACTGCTTCACTTCATCCAAAATACAGGGTGCAGGAGTTGTAACTGCTATGGGTGGAGATGCTCTAACTTCTCTCATGCAGTTCATCTACTTTGGAAAGCAAGCATCTCATGCCCCTCAGATGATAAGACACAAATTTCCCCCTACTTAATCACCGTCATGTTGTCACTCCCACAAAAGAAAGGACTGTTCATGAGCAAAAATGAAACAAGAGGTTGCAACAAGATTGGTTGCTTTGTGTATTTAACTGTCAGAACCTATCCTGGAACTGGATGTTGCAAGAAAGAGAGAAGTGATGATCTACAAAACTTTGTCCCTAATAGTAAACAACCAATCTGTTGCAATAGGGCAATTCTGAAACTAAATGGTTATGCAAGTGTGCCAAACTGAAGATGCCAACGGTGCAGTGTGAATCTGTGTGTTAGATTAGCGGTTTATAGGAGTGTGAAGGCGCTCTTCAATTCGTCGAATGGCACCAATAGACATCACAAGCGTATCATGTTGCAAAATGCTATAGACATTGAGCCCCTGCACATCATGAAACAAGGAAACAACAAGCCCCTTAGTGTTGCCTGAAAAGAATATGTACTTCTTGATCAACTGTGTCTTTAGCCATCTTTTTTCACAGAAAATGAAACAAAAGTATGGACAAAGATGGAGACCTTGGCAGGAAGGACATTAGCATAGAACAAATTGCCAGTGGCTTGGCACAAGGGTGCATTCACTTTCTCTGCCTCATCAACAAAGAGCACTTTTTTGCACCCATCAATACCAGCAATCAACTGCTCCATATCTCGAGTCCTGTGCGAGGGTGGTTGGATGTTGTCAAACACCTTTAACTGTGGCAGGCATTAACTCACATCAATGCAACTCTTGTTTCAAAAAGTAGATTATCTGCAGATTCTCAGAACATGCTCAGACATAAGGTAAGGTAATCTTCAAATAATCTCAGAGGTGAGTGTACTAAGGCATGAGATAATGACAGCTGCTCGAAAGACCTGGCACTTGAAGAACAAGTGTTGACTAGTAAATCACCATACCCTTCATAAAACTGATCAACAATCAGTAGATGATCTGATTATCAGAAGTCATCATATGGTTTCTGAATATATACAGTCTTCTGTTTTCTATTGATAGGCTCCATACCTTTCCTTCTGCTACACGGGCTGACAGAGCCACTTTCAGACCAAGACGGCGTACTTGCTTCTGTAGGCCAATCTCATGGCTGCGAGGCTTAGGGCCATGCTGTGTAGCTCCTTTCCGAAACTGCAAATACACCAACATAAATAAGAAACATATAACTATCCCAACCAGAACAATGAATTAAAACAGTTCACACCAAACAATGAATCTCCTCAGCAGCATGAATGAGTTGACTTCCTGTTCAGAGGACAAGGAGTTTGTTGTGCACCCACATTTCCCTCAGTCAGAACTCAAATTTTTAACAAAAATCTGAAAGAACTTTGAGATCCCTGAGTATGCAACCATCTATTGTTTGTAGCAAGGGACCTTTGTATGGACCTTTTACCCTTTGGACATGACTCTATAATGCCTCTTTTCAGTCACACTAAAAGGACATGTGTGTCCTTGAAGATGGGAGGGAAATAGAAAACCTGCTCAGTTAATGCACATGATTCCAAAGAAAAAAGGAATATGAAGATGGTAACACAGCAAAATTCCTGCTTCCTGTGCATTGAGGACTATGGTTAAAAAGTGTACAATCCAGTTACATTTCAACAGATGAGGTAAAACCCACTATCTGCAGGGACTTTACATGCAAATATAAGCTTTAAGAAAAACCTGAGTGCCCATTTGAATGACCTTTGTGAAGAGGTTACACCATCTAAAAGCAGACAAAGCAGACTAGTGTAAAGAAGCATGCCTGTGGACCACGCAAAGAACCATGTCGAGCACGGCCACTACCCTTCTGTGGTCCAGGTTTTTTTCCAGTGCCCCTGACTTGACTTATGCCCTTTGTTGAGTGATTTCCCTGCATGTAAATGCACAACACTTTATGCTCCCCTCAATGCAACAGGAGGTCACTACACCACAGCCATCAGCTGTTCCTCAATCAAGCAAGAATTCCTGATCAAGCAAGTTTCCCACTTCTAGAATCCAAATTGAAATATCCTGGCAGCCAGAAAATCATTACAAAAAAAGACCTTTCAAATGGGCAAATGGAAGACCAGTTAATCTTGCAGTAGTTCTAACCTCCCGACGTTTTGCAAGCTGCCATCGCACCACTCGATGCACAATGTCTGACCGAATAGGTACATCAAAGATATCACCTGCCAAAATTGCAATCCCTTTGTCCTCACGTTCGAAGTTGGTAACTTTCACCTCCACATCCTTCAGCTTGCCTGCATATTCACAAGCAAATTCTAATGTTCGGAAATCTGCAGTAGACCTCTGATCTGCCCCTCAGTTGTGGGAAAGAACCATATGAGACATATGCTAACTCAACTGCAAGAACCGTATCACACATACAAACCTGGTCTCTTTGCTTCGGCACCGAACCCTAAACCCTAAACCCAGTGACAAATTTTCTTGATCTGGAAGTTGCGCAAGAACCAAACAACCGCACTTTTTCACAAGAAAAAGGCGATCAAAAACCGAAGAGCTCGTCAAACCTGTAACTGTACATTTTCTCTCATCCCAGTGGGATCCCTTCAAGGAAAACTAGTACGAACAGATAAAAGTACCTTGAGTGGTTGCAAGGATGGGCTTGGCGTACACGGTGCTCATACAGCGCTTTTGTTCCGAAAGCCATCCGTTCAGTCCGCCCCCTTGCGGCATCCATCTCGCCTGCACCCGAAATTGCTCGGATCAGACCCGCAAACAGATTTCTAAACCCAGCACAAGAAAGAAAAAGCGTTTTGAAGTCTGAGTTCGGGGAATAAAGTAGGGTCTTCTTTGCTAAAAATACAAAGGAGAAAAAGGCGCGCACAAGAGAGAAAGAATGCTGAGACCGAGTGTAGTAGATTTCTTACGGAAGCAAGGCGAGCTCTAGAACACAGAGCGCGCGCGATGGCCTGGATCGACATCGCCGGTGCCTTCCTTCGTCTTTGAAGCTCTTCTCGTCCTCTCCGTTCCTGAGAACAAAATGCCCATGGATGAAACCCTAACCATTCCTTCGCTCCTATCGTAGGGATGATAACCATGGACGAAGGCTGACGATTACTCTCTTCCGTAAATGTTCGTACTTGCCGATTTGGCAAGTTTTCTGGCCCCCTCAACATGGCAGAATCGGCCGCCAGAGCTGATTCTGTCATTTCGTACCGAGGAACATATAACGACATGACGACCTATCTATGGACTTCTATGCTTGGGAATGCGCCCCCCTAAGGGCACGTTCTCTGGTACAACATTCATCCACATCTCACTTCCATTTTTAAAAATGTCGAGCAATAAAAAAAAGAGGGTTCAGCTAATTCATAAGGAAATTACAAATCAGAATTTATTTATATATAAATAGGGTATTTAAAATTCATTATGAGAATATATTTAAAATATATTTAATTTTAACAAAATATTCTTATAACATATTAAAAAATCCTTTTATTTCAAGTGTTTTAGAAAATATACAAAACATGACTTTTTTTTGAGAAAAATTTCATTGGTTTTTCATAATATGCTCTTGCAAATTGATATAACATTCTTTGATTTGCAAGTATGTGAGGTTAATGTGATCCATCACTTCCACCATCTCCTTGTGGTTTCTTATTATTGCTTTTATTACAAGTGAAACACATTTGATTCCTTTCATTTAATTCCTATATTGACCTGGATATTGTGTTTAGATTCATTATCAAGTATAATATCTTAAGGGATTTTGGCCCTAACATAATAATAGAATCTATTTTTATAGGAGGATTTTTGAAAATTGATGTTTTGGCTTGTATTGAAACTTGAGATTAGTTATAGAGTTATAATATCTTGAAGGATTTTGATTTTGTTTTAGATTACATTTTTGCATGGTGAAATACTTGAGTTTTCATAATTTTTTCTTTGGCCTTAAGATACTTTTTAATGTAAATGGCAAGGCTACAATGTGACAAATCCCTTGTTCTTAGGTGCAATTGGAGATGTTGAAGACCTTGAATACGCACAACACATGCAAACATTGAAACATGTGAAAGATTGATGATACAAGGGCCACAACATCAATGGAGTCATTTTGGTTGACAACGATCACTTGAGCTTGTGCATTGTTCGATTGGAATTGTTTCATTTGGGTTTTAATTCTCACTCAAAAGTTCTTATGAATGATTGCAATTGTGCAAAGTCTTATTTTTCTTGTGTGTTATTTTGAAATACTATTGTTATGTCGTTTCTATCACTTTTAGCTTACGAATGTTTCATGTATGATTCAGTGTGTCAATGATGCCTCCCCTTAATTATTTCATAATGCCTTCTATTGAATTGTTGAGACTTATTAGTGATAATTGTCATGTTTGTTTGTAGCCATTTGTTAGAATGATGTATAGTGTCCAGTGCCATTGTGATAGTATGAATCTTTTTTGAATCTAAATTGAGTTTGAGCTTGACTTGTATGTACACGTTTTGTTGTTTCTTACACCTTAGAACAAACTAGTTTGTTATGAACTTAACTTGAAGGTGCGACTGACTCCCAAAATGGACAATGAAGTGCATTTTTAAAAATGAAAAGAAGCTTAATGTTTTAAAATGGAATTAGGTCAAATAAAGAATTAAGACTTGGGGTGAGTGCAAGAGAGTGGAAGCATGTTCTCACATGAATCGAAAGTGTGGATGATTGTAAGCTTAGACATATTTAGGAGATGTTCAGACAGCTCCTCTGTTTTTTCTTTGTATTCTACAGTTGGGGTCCCCTCTTTTTCCTGTTTGTTGATATGTTGTTGGATCTGAGATCTCTATAACCATATTGTTTGGTCAGATCTCAATTCTGTTTAGGCTGACTTAAACCTATAGTGTGAAAAATTGATCAATACTTTCAAAGATACAATTTAGTAGTTTTGGGTATTATAGTCTAAGTCTGGTAGCACTTCCTGTGAGTGGAGCATCATTGTGTGCCTGCCTTTGGCTTTCTGTATTCCCTTCATTTTGTGACAAAACATCACTTGCAAAAAGTTGGTATTCTCAATGTCTTACTGAGCCTCTATGCATATTAAGTGCTGGCTGATAATTTGGGGTTTTTCCTGCAGTTTTCTAACCTCCCTCAGAAGTCCATCACCAGATTATATGTCAACAGAAGTGTCAACATAAAAAAATTCCAAGGCTTGATATACAAAATTTGATACTAGTGTTGCATACAGTGCTAAATAAAACTTCTCATGTATTGGGATTGTGTAACATCTTCCTCCAGATATGGTTGACACAAACATAGTTGATACTTTTCAGATCTGTTGCCAAAATGCAAACTGGTGCAAGAGAGCTTAAAGTTTCTCCTAAATGTTGAAACCGTGTGTCGTATAAAGAGGATGAGGAGCATCAGGTTCCGGGGAAAGATGGGACAAACCGGAGAGGAAGAAGTTCCACAAAGCGCAAGATGCAGTGATTGATGAGCTACTTCTTAAGACCACTGGTATGAGGCTCCATGGGAGAAGAAAGCACTCTGACTTGAAGAAGCTTGTAAATGTGAGTGTAGCCCAGGGATTGTGAGCAAGCCAAATGTCATGTGATACATCAAATCTATATTCTGTTCTTTCACTTAAAGCTGCTAGTGTTTATTAAGCAGCACTCAAGGTCCTCTTGGAGGTCATCTTGTTGTGTTTGTTGAATACAAGATTTGTTATGGTCTGATTCTGAACAGTTTTTGCTGGGAACTCTAGACTCTGGTAGACAGCCAGAAGTAGCAAGCTGCAAAATGGCCCATTGTGTTATCTGTTGAATGCCAGAGAAATGACCATTTCAGCATCCCCCTTAGTTGACAGTGGGCAAGTTGATTCCTCCAATTAATCACCTGCAACGGGGAAAGGACATTAATCTCTAAGTGATGTACCATCTATGTTGCTGCATTAAAAGCTCAAGAATGGCCAGTGAAAGTGATGGCACTGTGTCTTGGTTGAATCACCAGTTTGACTTTAATAGATCTCCTGAAACAGGGGTTGGCTGTCACTTTGAGGTGACCCATCCACATCATCCTGCTCACAAATCTCTAGACAAGGTATGGACCATGTGATTTGAGGTTAGTTGGGTTGTTGATCTGGATTCAGAATGATGGTGCAAATATTTCCCATGGAGACAATGGAATGATCTGACCATTGGAGTTCCCACAACAGGGTTGGGAGGAAAATTGGTCAACAAGTACAGGTTGACATGTGTTGCATGGTGGTTGCTGGCAGGTTGGGTAGGGAAAGGGCATGAAAGGAGAAAAGGGCAGCAGATAAGGCTAGTATATATGGTGAGAAGATCAGCATTTGACGAAAAGGATGCAGCTTGAAGAAAATTGCCATGCTCAATGTTGCAGGAAAATGCTTAGTGGAATGATGCTCCTTCATGAAGGCTTGTTGCACCCCATGTCTGCCCTCCAGGCAAAGAAAGGCTATCAAGAGCAGGCGAAAAGTTATGCAGATCACTGAAAAAAATAAAATGCTTTGCTTCCTCTGAGAAGTCAAAACACATCTGTAAGGCAACAGGAACTAAAACAACCTATTTTCAGGTGGAAGTGAAATCAGTGACCACAAATTGTGGCTGGTTACAGTGCCTTATACCGTGGAACATGAGAACTTCTCTTGTTAACAACATTGTGAAATTTTTTCAGGAGCTTGAAATCATGAAAGGATTCAAGTGCCAACAAGCTACTGTTCTGCACACAGGGTGGGTGGCTACTAAAGAAATTGTGCTGCAAAGTAGATGAGCATAAGTAGAAGTCTGTTTTGTCAGACAAGCCCAAAAAGGGCCATGGCTTGCTTGGGTAGGCAAGGAACCTAAAACTTGTCCCAAATGGTAGCTCTGAGGGAGTTCCTCAGTACTCTGAAATTGTTTGCCACTTGATCTGAGAATCTGGCCTTTTTATGTGCAACAGTAAAATTCTGGGTGACTCCATGTAAACTGGAACAAGCAGTATTTTGTATTTTGGGGACCTGTAAAAACTGCAAAAGTCGATCAATTCCAATATTTTGGCAGAAAAAGGTAACTTACAAATACTGATCAATTCCAGTTTTTTGGCATAACAAGGTGACTTGTGAATGCTGATCAAGTCTGGTTTTTCTGGTATATCAAGGTAACTTGTGCCCAGGTTTTGGCACTTTCACAAGAAAAAGAAGTACAAGACTTAGGCTTATGTATTGGATCGGAATAATTTAGCCCTGTATGAAGGCTGTCAATGACCATGCAATTGATTGTCATTTGACTAAACCTGACTTGTTTTCACAATAAGCTCTGGGGAGTTTGTGCCTTCACAATGTCCTCTAAGGTAAATGCTTAATCAAATAACTCCTTGCTTGGGGGGGTTTTAGGCAAAGACTTGAAGTTCTGATATCTTGCAGACTTGGTCATGTAATGCGGGTAATAGACATAGGTATTGCTTCATGAGTATATACTATACACATTGATTTTGTGCTCATACTAGCTATTACCAACACTGACTATGTGCCTGTATGTGCAGATACGGTTGGGCATCTGCAGACACTGATCTACATTTTGTACTCTGGTACCTATGAGAAAAACTCATAAAATGGAATGAACTGTATTTATGTGGCTTGCTGAGAATCTCAGATGGGTCAACATATGGATACCGAGGTTGGTAAACACTAAGGTATTTATGTCGGTTGCTAAGAACCTTGGAGGAGTCAAACATGCTGATATGGGTGTAAGTAAATTGATGGGTTAGAACTTAGTAAACAACGTCACACACTGAGAGTAGTGGAGTGTACTTGGCTAATGTTAAGTTTGGGGATGTCATTGAAATTTGGTGTCACTGAAGTATACTTGTCTAATGTGAAGTTTCCTCATGTCATTGAAATTTGGGGTACCCTTTTAGTGTAACTTTCATGATGTCATTGAAATTTGGGTTTACTGGAGTCTACTGGTTTAATGCAAGTTTCTTGATGTCATTGAAATTTGGGGTTACTGAAGTCTACTTGTTTAATGTAAGTTTCCTGATGTCATCTAGAATTTGGGGATTTGGGGAATGACTTTTAGCCGTGTTTCCAGCTGTCAAGAACTCTGGAAAAGCATTCAAAAGCTTGGGAAGCCTTTGTCAGTTCATCTTTCCTTTGGGTTTCACTACAACATCCGACTGTGAGACTTCTGGGAAGTCATTTCCACAGAACAAAAAAAATCTCCCTCAAAATACAGCTCTCCCTGATCAGTCCTTCTCCTGTGACCTTGTTGATACCTGCTTGTTTGCAGATGGGGGGAAAGCCCAACCTCCTGGTGGTACAAAGCTCAGACATGGGTAAAGTATGTAATTATCGATCTTCCACCTAAGTAGATAATGAGAAACTGAAAAAGACTCGAACGTACTTGGCCAAATCCCAATATCAAATGTTTGATCAAAATTGCACTTCCTGCTGCTCCATTTTCATTTAATGCCAGAAACAGTACAATTAATGTGTCCACTGTCTTCACACATTTGAATCCAGGCATTCATTATGACAACTAAATTGTCAAATCTTGTAGTCTATGGAGAACTAATAACTCCTCAGCACTCCAAGTAGGTACCTACCTGGCGAACTGCTGTTTTTTTTGTGCCATCTTCTAACCCACAGAAATGGTTTAGGGTTTAGGGTAGGGTAGCCTGCCCTATGACCGAACACCACCCATGACCGAACACCCAAAATAATCCCTACCGGGAAGAGGGGTTAGTAAATAAGGATGGCCCTATGACTGTTCATATGTGACCCTATCACCGAACGATTGGTGATAAAAAATTGTGTTTGGCATTTTTTTTATAGTTCCAACCAGTGACATTGAGTTTATGTTTGGTCATTGGAGCGTCAGAGAATTCTTATACAAAGATTTTGTTCATTTATCTAGTGGAAGGTGTTTGGTGATGAAAGTTTAAAGAATAATAGAACACACGTATATGTGTACATCTATATGGCCATTAATCACATTATTGGACAAAATTGTTTGGTGAAGGGGGCATTTTAAGATAGAATTATTATTTTTGTTGTTCTATGACTGAAGGTAATGTTTGGACATGGGTTCATATACATCACAAAGTAATGCATATACATTTTGCAAATATTAAAAATCCAAATGTATTTGGGGCTATAGGTGTTTGGTGACGAGTACAAATTTTAGGGTTGAAAGGGGTACAACACATTAAAGGACTCTAGTAGCACATTAAACTACAAAGTTTTTAAACCTAAGGATCTAAGAAATTCTTAAGGTTTTTTACCATCAAAACAACCCATCACAATCAAAATGTTGGGTGTCTAAATGCAATTATATTGCATTCATTTTAATTAGCTCAATTGCAAATGGACATGTCTAGACTACCACAACATGTGGAAAATGAATTTCAACATTCTTAAAGTTGTTATGTTCTAGTGCAATAATGTTTAGATCACAAATGCTTAAGGAAAGTATGCAAATTTCAAGCATTTTAGTCAAAGAAGAAAAAATTGAGTTACAAATTGAAAGAGGAGATCATAAACTTGCTTAACAAAGGGAAGGAAGAAACCAAAGAGCTATAAAGCAAAGGGAAAGAAAACATAGTGTTGCAGATTGTGAAAGAAGGGACACTAGAGCTACCCAAAACAAAAAATCGCCAAGATGAAACATAATTGCATGTATTAATAAGATGTATAAGGAAAGTTTCAACAAGTTCATTTACTTTCATTGGATAATTAAATCGGTTGTCCCTATAGTAAGAAAGAGTGCAAGAACAGTGGGTTAGTGCATATTTCCTAAAGCTTGAGCACAATGTACAATTACATACATTCTTACAGCTTACACAACAACAATAAATAAAAATTTAAATTGGATTAATTTTGTAGACATCTTTGATCTAATCAACATTAGTGTGTTGACACATGAACATGGATTACACAAATTCCCTTAACTAACACACTTCTTGTTCTTTGGTCTAAACATAGGAAAGATAATGGAATACCACTAATGGGGCCTGACCGCATTCCACCAAGTTTTCGGAGGTTGGGTCCAAAAAAACCAAGTGTTCAATGTCCCATACAAGAGATGAAGTGGGGTGTTAAATTGACAAGAAACTGACAAAGAGAATGTCCTTTTTCAAACTATATCAAACACAATACAAAGGTCAGCAAGAACAAATAGGATGCCTACTACAAATCCAAGAGGCAAGTGGTCAAATGAATTATTAGAAGCAACCATGGATGTAATTGAAAATAAGATAATTTCTTTATGGGGGGCTAACAAGTTTTGGGGCATACTTGTAATTTCACTCTTTAATCACCTATATGGGAAGACCAAAAGTAGGAAAATTGGACCATTAGGTGTATTAACCCAAGAAAAAGATGAAATTATTGTTGCATGGGTTTTGAGTATGTAGGAATGTGGGCTTTTCATAACATTACAACAATTCGAAAGTGGTAAAAGTGACTCAAACTTGACCCACCCCATTTCAAAATGGACTGCTAGGGATTCATGGTGGTATTGGTTTAAATGCAAGTTTCTAGAGTTAAACATTTGTCTTGCAAAAGGATTAAACATCAACAAAGCCCAATTAAGGTCTAATCACCACTTTTTGCAAATTTTTCCACCAAAGCATGACGTCCTTGTACACCCAACATCAATACAAGCTTGATCACATATGGAATTGTGATGAGACTGGGATTCAAGCCGGGAGGCAATTAAGAGCTAAAGTTATAACAAAAAAGGGATTTCATCAAATGTATAACACTATCCTTAAATCCAAAGAATGACTAACCATCAATTGTGCAATGAATATAACATGGGGATCCATACCAAGATTTTACATATTCCAAGGTGAAAAAATTAGAGGTGATTACATTATGTACTATAAATTGGAACATGTATGGTAATCCACACCAAAACATGGATGACAAGTTTTTTATTCAAAAATTTTTGGTCATTTTTCAAGAGGTTAATCCTTGGTGGTATCTTTCCAAACAACTGTCATTTATTAGCTCTAAATGGACATGGTTCACATGTTAGCTTAGAAGCAATAGAATAGGCACAACAATTTGGCTTAAATATGATTACTTACCCTCACACACCTCCAATGCCTTGTAGCCTTTAGATGTTAGTTGTTTTAAACCTTTCAAAACAACAAAAGAAAGAGACAATAGCATGGTTAGAAAAAATTATAATGAGCCAAACAAGGCTACATTTACAAGCTAGGTAAATAAAGCATTGGATTTAACTTTGTCCAAAAGAAACATGAAAAATGGGTTTCAAGTTACAAGAATTTGGCCTTTTAATCCAAAGGTTATGGATGGAAGAACTAATCTTAATGAACTCTACATTGTTGATCGCAACAACAGATTAGATGAGGATAATGTAGAAAAATATGATGAAGCAATGAATAATATTAAAGGTTGGGTGAAGATGGAACAACTACAAAATTAATCAACATAGCCGCCATTACAGATGAGCCTATTACAACTAAAGTTGATGTTGATGGGTAGGAGTAGCTACCAATTTCATATGTAGAAGAGCTTGTAAGTTTTCGTATCATAGAAGATATAGGAATATAAGGTACCTTAGATTACATAATTAATTATTAATTTATGTGAACCTACAAATGCATCTGAAGGGGAGTTGCTTCATTCTAGAAGAGCTCCAACTCCAATTTGCTTTTAAAATTTGTTGTTCCTCCCACATTTGCTTGCAAAAGAAACACACGACAAAGAGTTGTTAATTGATTACAGTAAGTCCCATGTTGTTACTTTTGATGAATATTTGCAAATTTTGCATCAAAAAGCTATGGACAAAGAAGTAGCATAAGTAATTAAAAAACAAAGGAAAAAAGAAAAAGAGGAAACAAAGAAACGACATGTAATAGATTCACAAAGTGCTAGAGATAAAATAGTTCAAAGGCTAGTTGAAAAATGATACAAAGCAGATTTCAACTAAGCTTGGTCAACAATTGCAATTAGGGAAACAAACAATAGATTTCACCAAAACTTCCAAGTTGGTTTTAAAGCCCATCCTTTAAGGTGCAAAGGCATTAACTTAGGCATTTTAATAGCTGCACAATTAGAGTTACAACAAGGGCAAAAGGAAGGATGCTTGTAAAAGGCCATGCTCCAACAAGGTTGTCCCAGCCTTCCATTGATTAATTAGTTGCAAGTTACAATAGGATGTGGGGGGGTGGGCAGTTGTAGTACAAGATGTTAAGGAAAGCCAAAAAGAAAAGAAAGATAGCAGAGGGGTGGAGCTCAGGAAAAGCTGAAAATGAATGAAGATCAAAACTTGAACTTGAGCTTGGATAGTTGCAACAAACACATGAGATAAAGAAAAAGAAGGGTTGGAGCTCAAAAAGCTTGGACAAAAGGAAGAGAGAAAGATAACCCTGGCCCAAGGAAAGAAAAAGAATGATGGCCATGGAAATAAAGAAATTGATGGCTAGGGAAAGAGAAAAAGAAAGAAAGAACAATGGCTAAAGGGAGAAAGAGATTCAACAAAGGGAAAGAGCACGTGCACCCCCAAATGCATTGCAATAGAAACGAAAGAGAGAGCTTCAACACTAGGGAGAAAAAGAGAGAGAGGGAGATTTGGCAGAAGGGAGAAAGCGCATGTAACCCCAAGATGCATCGCAACAAAAAAAAGAAAGAGAAAGATTTGGCAAAAGGGAGAGAACATGCACACTTCAAGATGCACTACAATAGAAAGGAAAGAAATAAAGCTTCAATGCTAGGGAGAAAGAAAGAAAGCTTCAATGCTCAGGAGAAAGATAGCTTCAATAATAGGGAAAGAGAAAGAGGTTTGGGACAAGGGAGAGAGAAAATGATAGCCAAAAAGAAAGAGAAAGACTTTCGACAGAGGGGAGAAAGCACGCACACCTTCAAGACGTCTTGCAATAGAGAAGGGAGAAAGAGAGAGCAATGGCCAAGGAGAGAGCGTTTCAATAGAGGGGAAAGATAGGCGCCTAAACGACACCAACTTGCAACGAATGAGACCGAGAAGTTCAAACTAGAAAGTTTGAAACTTGAGGGAGCACGTGCAACCGACGAAAACCTACAACCCAAAAAACTCAAACACAATGTGCAAAAAAGAAATAAAAAAAACTCTAAAGCCTTGAATCATCCCTTGTTTCATAACCTACACACATATGAGCAATAGGTTAATGAGGTCCCATGCATATAAAGAAATGTAAAAAGAAATTGCAAGCTTGGCAATGATTCTAAGATAGGTTGAGAAAGATCCTTGGTCCAACACAGAAACCACAAAACACACCAAGGGAAGGAGCGACTCATTGACATTAGCGACTCCAACAACATTGAGAACAACAAACTTAGCAAATTCATGTTTTAGTGCACAAGAGAGAAACTAAACCCTAAGTTTGCAATGCCCATTCTAGTTTAGCAAATTAGGGTTAATGGAACAACTATTTTGCCATGACCGTTGATTGATCTTTTTTTTGAGATTTTAAATCTTGGGCCTTTATGCATGCTGAACTATTTTGTGTGAAAAATTAATGGTGTCGCCATCCATCCAGTTTGAAAACAAGATGTATGTTGTCCACTTGTTAGCAGATTGAAGATTGATCATGCAATGTGATGTGTTTGCTAATCAGTCACCCATGTGTTTGCTTTGTACCTTTTCCAACTTTTAAGAGACCCATACTTTGAATGAGCATATCTTAGTCATTTCTCAACAATTTGATGGGAACTAAGTGGCTATGGATGAGCCCAGAGCTGATTTACAAAACATATTTTGAAGAGGAGGACAAGCCAAACACTTGATTGGCTGTTATTTTGCTGAGTGCTTAAGTGTTCGGTGACCAGCCTGGCTACTGTGTTTTTTCTTTCAATTTGAGTTAGGGTAAAGCCAAATTTGTTGCTTCATTTGTAATTGTGAATGTGAAAATTCGTGCTTTTAGAGGGCACTGGTGACCACATTACTTACACACAGCAATTCCACTCCAGCCCCAGAAAAAAAAGGGACCCAAAGCTTTCCTGTCCTGTGTGTTTGTGCAAACAATTGTCATTTTTATTTTGTTTCTCTGCATGTGCACTCTCTGCAAACAAATGTTGCAACAATTTTGTTGCATGTGAGATTCACTACTACTGACTGAAAAAGTCTCCAACATTATTCAGGAAAAGGACTAATGGAGGATGATGTTGGGAGGTTGCAGAGATAAATAAATGGTTATGTTTTGTTTTTGTTTTTCTCTCTCTCTCTCTTCCTTCACTAGACTCCAGAGGGTTTAACAACACTTATTACAAAAACACCCTATAAAAAAATCTCCCATTGCAACTTCCTTTTAAAAAAAAACCAGATCCAACATTCAGTGACCAGTCTGCTCTCCCAACGGTCCCATATCCCACTCCTCAGCTTCTTTGAAGACATGAATGTGTGAGGACAAACATTGGGGACACATTAAATAAATCAAACATACTTACAGACAAAACAACACCACCCTGAATCATAATGTTGTGCTCTGCCACTCCCAGAAATCCAGTGTACACCCAAAAGCTTGCAATTCAGCAGAGGTTGTTGGCAGGCTAAGGAATATATCATTGCATCCACATCTGAGCTAAATACGTTGTTCCTATGAAGGATCAGAGGGATCACATCATGCGTACGTATGTATGTATCGATATCATCCATGTTTATGTTAAAGAATCGATTTAATATAACAGAATACATTCTCATCAGTTTTTTTCTCTTTTGTGAAATTTTCCACACACTTGGCGACAAAAATTAATATAAAATATCCGGTATGTGACTCATACAAAGGATTTTTGTCAATAAATGCACCAAAGTTGCTAAATTTGGATACAGGTCAGAGAGGAAAGCGTTAAAAAAAAAAAGAATTTTTCTATGTTTTAGCAACCTACTGTCTAAAATATATGGCACTTTCATGGGATTTTTTTGATTTTTTGATTTTTGGTTGATGATTGCCAGTGTAGGTTGCATCATAAAATTGAAGAGAGAACCCCCATTCTCTGTTGGAAATTGACAACAGATCCATGAGAGAATAAAGATGGTTAAAACACTCATTTCATCACAAGCTCTGCAACCAAACCTCAGGATCACACAGATGTTGCTACAAACCTGTCTTCCATCCGACGCTCTTGCTTTATTTAAACTAGTGTGGCTTGTGTTGTTGGCCCAAGTGCGAACACATTACAAAATAGGGAAACTCAACTTGTGAACATTGTTTTGCAATGTATGCATCAATTTTTTGAGCAGCCAAATATGAAAGAAAATCATGCTTGAATTGAATGATAAGCTTTCAAGTGTTACCATGTTCTCAACTGATTTTTCCTTCCAAAACCTGGTTTTTTGGAATTTATTTGAATTTTCAGTGGCAGAAATCACTTGAAAATCAATATCTCTCACATTCTGAATCCAAATCTTACCAAATAAATTCCATTAAATCCTACTCATCAAGATCTTCCCAATAACACCCCATGTACATTCCACTTCCTCTGAAGTTTTCAGCTACGATTTAATTTAATTTTCAATGAAGAAATCATTCAGTATTCAAGAACTTTTGCACCACAAGTCCAAATGTCGTGGAACCATGGCCATGCACCCCTCCTCATCGAGAGCTTTTCAAAAATACCATGAACACAATCTGAAACATCCTGGTTCATCTCATAACTACAAAACAAAAACAAACTTCCTTCATAGATAGATAGGACATGAACAACCATGCAAATGTTATCTACCTTAGAAAGCACACAAACAAAGTTATCATCTCATGCATTGAGATATCTCACACTAAACTTAACTAGAGATATTTAAGTAAACTTTTTTAACATATATCTTAGTCCCAAAAATATGTGCATGTATCACAAATATCTCAAGTAACTATAACTTTGGTGAAAAATGATTTAAATAACTTGATAAGAAGTTGATATCCTACATTCTCATGGTTAAAAAATAAGCTTAAAACTATACCCAGGATAAAACACACACCAATAAATGATAAGAATAAATGATAACATCCAACCGGCTGAAGATTATGTGGTATTAGGGTAGGGTTGTCATACTTTTTAACTCGTATATCTTTCTTGGCAAAATCCAGTTCAAACATCCATACAACATACAAGCATTGTGGTTATTGCCGCGGCACAACACCTTCCATGAGGTGTTGTAATTCTCCAAGAAAAATCACAATTCACCAAGAGTATATATATCATAACATTATGAGAAGATTTGTTGGCCTTGACTACCAAGTCAAGGATATTGTGTTTAGATTCATTATAGAGTATAGTAGCTTACGGGATTTTGGCCCCTAGGTAGTATAGTAGGTCTATTTTTATATGAGGATTTTTGAAAGCTGATATTTTGGCTTGTGTTGAAACTTGAAATTAGGTTATAGAGTTAGGATATCTTGAACAATTTTGGCTTCTTTTCAAGGGTTTTTTTTGAAGAGTATATTATTGCATGGTGAAATATTTGAATTTCCATAATTCTTCTTTTGCCTTAACTTAAGATACTTTTTAATGTAAATGACGAGGCCACAGTGTGACACACACCTTCTTAGCCACATCATCGAGCCTAATTGACGATTACTCCTGGTTTCAAATACATTGCGGTATGAGCATTTTAGTCGTTTTATGCTAGACTGGTTTTTCTTTGGTCAGATGGACCACATTCTATCTAGTGTGTTTCTTTTATTTTCAATTTTGTAATGTAGCTGACAGGGGCAATCATCCATAATAATTTCTAAATTTGATGTGTAGAATTTTATTTTATTTTTGAAAAACTTAATATTTTTTTCCATTTCAAAAAGGAATTGCCAGTACAAAAAAAAAAATACAAACAGTCAAAAGTAATAATTAATGGCTTTCAAGATATCCTTCAACTAACTCTTTAAAGCATGATTTTACATTATGATGGGTTCCCCATCAAGAAATATTTTCTGGATCCAAATCAATTTGACAAGCAAAATGGACAAAAACCAAATGAGAGAGAAAAAAACTGAAACTTCACTTGCTTTCTTGCTTGTTTGTTTGTTGGCCTTGCCTACTAACAAGGCACGGATATTGTGTTTAGATTCATTATAGAGTATAGTAGCTTAAGAGATTTTGGCCCCTAGGCAATAGGTTTTATTTTATATGAGGATTTTTGAAAGATGATATTTTGGCTTGTGTTGAAACTTGAGATCAGTTATAAAGTTATAATAATTAGAAAGATTTTGGTTTCTTTTAGAGGATTTTTTGAAGATTATATTCTTGCATGGTGAAATATTTGAGTTTTCATAATTCTTTCTTTTGCCTTAAGATACTTTTTAATCTAAATGGCAAGGCCATAGTGTGTGACACACCCCTTGTTGCTTTGCTTGCTGTTCATTATTAAATGATGATTTTTGAAAGATGATATTTTGGCTTGTGTTGAAACTTGAGATCTGTTATAGAGTTATAATATCTTGAAGGATTTTGGTTTCTTTTAGAGAATTTTTTGAAGATTATATTCTTGCATGGTGAAATATTTGAGTTTCCATAATTCTTCTTTTGCCTTAAGATACTTAATGGCAAGGCCACAGTGTGACACACCCCTTGTTCCTTTGCTTTGCTTTGCTTTGCTTGGCTTTGCTTGGCTTGGCTTGTTGTTCATGATGCTGAGGAGCTCAAGCTCTCTCTGCTTTCCACACTGCAAAAACAAACAAACAAACAACACCAACAGGGATTTGCATGGATTTGCCAAGCATGAAGTACAAGAGGAGCTCACTAAAGCTGGCATGGCACCACACAAACTAAATGATGCCTGAAAAGAATTTACTACTCACACAGAGTTTTGTATTGATGAGATAACACAAAAGCTGACTGACTTCTTGCATGCCAGAGTTTTCAATCATTTTTTCTTATTTATTTATTTATTTATTTCTTTCTTTCTAATTTTCAATCATTGTTTTCTCCTGCCCTTTGATAGCTTTTTTCTCACTACATAAATGCTCACCAAAATTTATTTTTGTAGACTTAAATATATTTTTGGAAACATTGTATCTTTATTTTCTAGACAGGGAAAAAAAAAAAAAAAAAAAACTCACACACAAACAAAAAAAAAAAAAAACAAAAATAAAAAAAAAAAAAAAAACAGCAAAACAAAAGAAAAAAAAATTACTTCAATTGCATAACCGAAACAATCGAATCAAATGACAATCTAAAATGAAAGTAGAAAAAAAAGCC
>Ga0116229_10003724_pt1 | contig 25092 bp, 25 predicted proteins | sample S1TSphgellanicum_3_FD_87313 | JGI IMG/M metagenome (GOLD analysis project Ga0116229, IMG submission 87313) | Host-associated microbial communities from peat moss isolated from Minnesota, USA - S1T2_Fc - Sphagnum magellanicum MG | ecosystem: Host-associated > Plants > Peat moss > Unclassified... | reverse complement strand
GCCGCGCTGGACGCCATGCTCGAGCTCAACGGCGGCATCGCGGTGCTCGATCGCGCGCGCCAGGTGCTGCCCGGATCGGCCGCGCTGGACGCGGCCCTCGGCGACTTGGCACAATTGGCCGACGGCTGCGGTGCCGACGAGGTCAGCATCGAACTCGCCGACCTGCACGGCTTCCGCTATCACACCGGCGCGACCTTCGCGGTGTATGTCCCGGGGCTGTCCGGACCGCTGTTGCGCGGCGGGCGGTACGATGACATCGGACAGGCCTTCGGGCGCGCCCGCCCGGCCACCGGTTTTTCGCTGCTCGACCTGCGCGAAGCGGCGCGCCTGGCGAGCGTATCTGCGGTACGCGCGATCCGCGCCCCGAGCACGCGCGACCCGCTGCTCGAGGCGGCCGTCGATGCGCTGCGCCGGCAGGGCAAGGTGGTGGTGCGGTCGGACCCGGGCGTGGATGTCGGCGTGGCGCTGACGGTCGACCGCGAGATGGTGTTGCAGGATGGCCGGTGGGCGGTGCGCGATGTGCGTTCCGGGCCGCCGGTGGCATCGGACGGCACGGCAGGGTAAATCAACAGGACGCAACGGCGATGTCTCGCAACGTGGTGGTGGTGGGCACCCAGTGGGGTGACGAGGGCAAGGGCAAGATCGTCGACTGGCTGACCGAGCAGGCCGACGGCGTGGTGCGCTTCCAGGGCGGCCACAACGCCGGCCATACGCTGGTGATCGACGGCCGCAAGACGATCCTGCGCCTGATCCCCTCGGGCATCCTGCGGCCCACGGTGGCCTGCTACATCGGCGCCGGCGTCGTGCTCTCGCCGCAGGCGCTGCTGGCCGAGATCGACGAGCTGGCCGTCGCCGGGGTCGACGTCGCCGCGCGCCTGTCGATCAGCGGCAGCTGTCCGCTGATCCTCGATTACCACGTCGCGGTGGACCGGGCGCGCGAGCTGCGCGCCGGCAACGACAAGATCGGCACCACCGGCCGCGGCATCGGTCCGGCGTACGAGGACAAGGTGGCGCGCCGCGCCGTGCGCGCGCAGGATCTGTTCGATCCGGCGCGCTTCGAGGAGCGGGTGCGCGAGGCGCTCGACCTGCACAACTTCGTGCTCGCCCATTACCTGCATGCCCCGACCGTCGACGCCCGCGAGGTGATCGAATCCACGCTGCGCCTGGCCGAGCGCATCACGCCGATGATCACCGACGTCTCGCACCGGCTGCACGTGGCCATGGGGCGTGGCGACCGGCTGTTGTTCGAGGGCGCGCAGGGCACCCTGCTCGACGTGGACCACGGTACCTATCCGTACGTCACGTCCAGCAATACCCTGGCCGGTGCCGCCGCGACCGGCGCCGGGGTGGCGCCCCAGCGCCTGCACTACGTGCTGGGCATCACCAAGGCCTACGCGACGCGCGTGGGCTCGGGCCCGTTCCCGACCGAGCTGCTGGACGCCACCGGAGAGCGCCTGCGCGACAAGGGCGGCGAATACGGCTCGGTCACCGGCCGGCCGCGCCGCTGCGGCTGGTTCGACGGCGCGGCGCTGCGCCGGTCGGTGCAGCTCAACGGCACGACCGGACTGTGCATCACCAAGCTCGACGTGCTCGATGGCCTGCCCTCGGTGCGCCTGTGCACCGGCTACCGCCATGGCGACACGGTGAGCGACATCCTGCCCTTCGGCGCCGACGAGGTGGCCCGCTGCGAGCCCGTCTACGAGGAATTCCCGGGCTGGGACGTGTCGACCTTCGGCACGCGCACCTGGGAGGAGCTGCCCTCCGGCGCGCAGCAGTTCCTGCAGCGCCTGGCCGCGGTCGCCGGCGTGCCCATCGACCTGGTATCGACGGGTCCGGAGCGCGACCAGACCATCGTGCTGCGCCATCCGTTCACCGCGCCGCTGGAATGAGCACCGCTCCTGCAGCGTCGGCGCCCGGTTCGCTGCGCGTCGACTGGGATGAATACCATCGCTTGATCGAGCGCCTGGCGGTCCTGGTGTACGAGTCGGGCTATGCGTTCGACAGCCTGCTGTGCCTGGCGCGCGGCGGCATGCGCGTGGGCGACGTGCTCTCGCGCGTGTTCGAAGTGCCGCTGGCGATCCTCTCGACCAGTTCGTATCGCGCCGCCGGGGGCACGGTCGCCGGCAACCTGGATATCGCCGAGTTCATCACCACCACCGGCGGACCGCTGGCCGGGCGCGTGCTGCTCGTCGACGACCTGGTCGACAGCGGCCATACGCTGCAGCGCGTGGGCGAGCACCTGGCGCGCCGCTTCCCGGCCATCACCGAGGTGCGCACCGCGGTGCTCTGGTACAAGGCCGCCTCGGTCGTCGCGCCGGACTATCACGTCATGTACCTGCCCGACAATCCCTGGATCCACCAGCCGTTCGAGTGCTACGACGGCCTGCGCCCGGAGGACCTCGCGGCCCGGCTGCGCGCAGCCGGCCCCGGGCCGGACGCCCCGGCCTGAGCCGGGGCGCGCCGCGCAACGGGTACACTCCGCGGCCGATTGGCTAAAGTGGTCAATACCGGCGCCGGGACCTGGGCTTGGCGCGACACCTGCGTACATGGGGAGATGGTGATGGGCTTGCTGGACGGGCTGTTGGGCGGCGTCGTGGGTGCAGGGTTGACATCGCTCGTGGAGAGCACCATCGCCCAGCATGGCGGCGTGCAGGGCTTGGTGGACCAGTTCGAGAAACAGGGACTCGGCGGTGTCGTGCAGTCGTGGATCGGGCCCGGTGCCAACCAGCCGATCAGCGCCGAGCAGCTGCACCAGGTGCTGGGCAGCGAGGCCGTGACGAACCTGGCCGGGAAATTCGGCATCAATCCCGAGGACCTGCTGCAGAAGCTGACCACCGCGCTGCCGCACGCGGTCGATGCGATGACGCCCGGCGGCACGATCCCGCGCTGATCGACTGCGCCCGTCGACGTTCTCGGGCGGCAAGGAACAACGGAACCGGAGGGAGTATCGATGAAGGCATGGATGCAGGGATGGGGACTGGCCGCAGGGTTTGCGCTGGCCGGCGCGGCGTGGGCGCAGGCGCAAGTGCCTGCCGATGCGCCCTCGGGCACGACCGGCCTGTGCAAGGACGGCACCTACGTATCGGTCGCGACCAAGAAGGGTGCCTGCAAGGGACACAAGGGGGTCAAGGACTGGTACGCGGCCGATACCAAGGCCGCAGCGCCCGCCGCTGCACCTGCTGCGCCGGCTGCGCCCGCGGCATCGGCCGCGGCAGCTCCGGCGCCGGCAGCGGCTGCGCCGACGGCGGCGAGCACGGCGAGCACACCGAGCAAGGCCAAGACCGCCGTGCCGGCGACCGCCGCCCCCGGTGGCGGCCCCGGGCTGGTGTGGCTCAACACGAGTTCCAAGGTCTACCATTGCCAGGGTGACAAGTGGTACGGCAAGACCAAGGCGGGGGAGTATCTATCCGAGGCTGACGCCAAGGCCAAGGGCGCGCGCCCCGAAGGCGGCAAGGCCTGCTCGTAAGCGCGAGGGCCGGGGGTGCGTGTCGCGCCCGCCGCGGGGGCGGTGGGCGCGACAGCGGGTGTGCCGGCAGCAGGCGCCGGCCACGCGACTACAGTGGCAGGGTGTCGAAGGTGTCGTAGCTCGCCTTGAGCCAGTTCTTCACGCGCTGGCGCTCCAGCAGTCCCAGCGTATCCGGTCCGCCGCGCTGGTTGATCGCCGCCCAGAAGCTCGCGTTCTGCCGGTCGATCTTGCGCATGCTCGATTCATGCAGGGCGCCCAGCGTGATCACGCGGGCGCCGTGGGCGATGGCCCGTTGCAGCGCGGCCGAGCCATCGAGATCGGAGAAGTCGCTGCCCCGGCCCTCGTTGCGCACGACCAGGTAGTTGGGCCCCGGGCCGAAGTAGTCGATCAGGCGGTCGAGCAGTTCGACGGAGTCCTTGCCCGCATCGACGACGTGCCAGAAGTTGACCGTCACGCCCAGCGGTGCGAGCACCGGCAGCAGTTCGGACTCCTTCACCCAGCGCGCCAGCGGGGCCGCGGTCTGCGCGGCGAGATCGACGATCACGCTCGGTGTCGCGCTGCCCGGGGCGAGATCCTCGTAGGCGCTGACGATGCGGTCGAGGCCTTCGTAGTTGTCGACGATCACCGGTGACGCATAACCGGCATAAAAACGCGTGAAGGAGGTATGGGAACGATCGGTGTCGTAACCGGTGAACGGCAGGCCCTTGTCGATGAAATACTGGGCGAGCAGGCGGGACGTGACCGATTTGCCCACGCCGCCCTTCTCGCCACCGATGAAATTGAGCGAACTCATGGGGATAACCTCGGGATTGGGCCACGGCTGCCTTGTCCGTCGCCGCCGGCGGCGTTCATGGCGTGTGATACTTGCGGTTTGCGGGCAATCCCGATCGGCCGGAGTTGGCCGGGGGTTCCGATAAAACGCTGCAAAAACAAGACCTAAACAGGCTTTCCAGGCCTTGCGATGCTGTTTTGGTGCCCAGGAGAGGACTCGAACCTCCACACCTTTCGGCACTAGAACCTGAATCTAGCGCGTCTACCAATTTCGCCACCTGGGCCAAACAGTGGAGGGCGAATTCTAAGTCGAGGCTCCGGCTTGTCAAATGGCACGTAACAAACGAGATTCCAACGATGGCGCCAACGGCGCCGCAAACCCCGGCGTGCAGGCCTCGGCCGGGCCGGTCCTGCGCAAGGCGGCGCTCGACGCACTGGCGGCTGCCGGTACCCCGCTGCGCCCCGACGAGCTCGCCGGCCTGGTCGGCTTGACCGGCGCACGCGTGGCCGACCTCGAACCCGTGCTGGCCGACCTGGAGCGCACCGGACAGGTCGTGCGCAACCGCGCCGGCCTGCTGCTCGTGGCCGCGCGCGCCAACCTGCTCTCGGGCCAGGTCCAGGGGCACCGCGACGGCTTCGGCTTCCTGATCCGCGACGACCGCGGCCCGGATGTGGTGCTGCCCGAATCCGAGATGAGCAAGCTCGTGCACGGCGACCGGGCGCTGGTGCGCGTCACCGGCACCGACCGGCGCGGCCGTCCGGAGGGCGAGATCGTCGATGTGATCGAGCGGCGCACCAATCGCCTGGTCGGGCGCCTGCTCAACGAGCGCGGCGTCAGCGTCGTCGTGCCCGAGGACCAGCGCATCCGCCACGACATCCTCGTGCCGCCGCATGCCAGCGGCGGCGCCCACGAGGGGCAGGTCGTGGTGGTCGAGATCGTCCAGCAGCCCCAGCGCAACATGCAGGCCGTGGGCCGCGTGGTCGAGGTGCTGGGGGAGATCGACGACCCGGGCATGGAGATCGAGATCGCGGTGCGCAAGTTCGGCGTGCCGCATATCTTCCCCGACGAGGTGCTGGCCGCGGCCAAGGCGCTGCCCACCGAGGTGCAGAAGAAGGACCTGCGCGGCCGCGTCGACCTGCGCGACATCGCCCTGGTGACGATCGACGGCGAGGACGCGCGCGATTTCGACGACGCCGTCTACTGCGAGTCCGACGGGCGGCGCGGATGGCGCGTGATCGTGGCGATCGCCGACGTCGACCACTACGTGCCCTCGGGATCGAGCATCGACAAGGAGGCGCAGAACCGCTCGACCTCCGTCTACTTCCCGCGCCGCGTGATCCCGATGCTCCCCGAGGAGCTCTCCAACGGCCTGTGCTCGCTCAAGCCCGACGTCGACCGCCTGGTGATGGTCTGCGACATGACGGTCAACAAGGACGGCGTGGTGCGCGGCTACCAGTTCTACCCGGCGGTCATGCACTCGCACGCGCGCCTGACCTACAACGAGGTCTGGGAGGCCCTGTCGAACCCGGCCAGCCGCGGCGCCGCGCGCCTGGAGAAGCTGCTGCCGCGCCTGCACGAGCTGCACGACGTCTACCTGGCGTTCGCGCGCGCCCGCGCCGCGCGCGGCGCGCTCGAGCTCGAGACCACCGAGACCCAGATCGTCTGCGACGCCAACGGCCGCATCGAGCGCATCGTGGCGCGAACGCGCAACGACGCGCACCGGCTGATCGAGGAATGCATGCTGGCGGCCAATGTCTGCACGGCGGACTTCCTGCAGCGCAAGCACCACGACGCGCTGCTGCGCGTGCACGAGGGGCCGACGCCCGCCAAGCTCGAGGCCCTGCGGGCCACGCTCAAGGCCTTCGGGCTGCAGCTGGGCGGCGGCGAGTCGCCCGAGCCCTCGGACTACGCGCAGGTGATCGAGCGCATCCGCGCGCGCCCGGATGCACCGCTGCTCAACATGCTGCTGCTGCGCTCGATGCAGCAGGCCCAGTACAGCCCGCACAACGCCGGCCACTTCGGCCTGGCCTACGCCGCCTACGCCCACTTCACCTCGCCGATCCGCCGCTATCCCGACCTGCTGGTGCACCGTGCGCTCAAGGCGATACTCGCCGGTCGCAAGTACGTGCCCGACCTGGTCGCGGCGGGCGACGGCGCGGCCGCGCTGGCGCCGATGGCGCGCTGGGAGCAGATCGGCATGCTCTGCTCGGCGCACGAACGACGCGCCGACGAGGCCTCGCGCGACGTCGAGGCCTGGCTCAAGAGCTACTACGTGCGCGAGCGCGTCGGCGAGACCTTCTCCGGCTCGATCAGCGCCGTCGTCCCGTTCGGCCTGTTCGTGATCCTGGACGAGCTGTTCGTCGAGGGCCTGGTGCACGTCTCGGAACTGGGCAGCGAATATCTGCAGTTCAACGATGCCACGCACGAACTGCGCGGCGAGCGCACCGGCATCCGCTATCGCCTGGGTGACCGGCTCACCGTGCAGGTGGCGCGCGTCGACCTGGAGGCGCGCCGGGTCGACTTCCGCATGGTGCGCGAGGGCGAACTGCGCGGCAACGACGCGCCGCCGCGGGGCGCCGGGCGCGGCGCGGCCGGGGAGGGCGTCGAGGAACGGCGCCAGCGCCAGGCCAAGCGGGCCGAACGCATCGCCGCGCGGCGCGGCAAGCCACCGCCCCCAGCCGGCAAGACGGCGCCCAAGGAAGGGCGCCGGCGCAAGGGCTGATGGCCAGGCCGCTGCGACGCCGCCCCGGGCCGCGCGGGAACGGCCCCGCCCCGATCCCCTCCGCGGGCACGGGCCAGGCGCTCGCGCTCGCCGGTTTCCACGCGGTCGACGCGCGCCTGCGCAGCGACCCGGCGTCGATCGAGGCGCTGTACTTCGACGCCGGCCGGCGCGATGCGCGCATGCGGCAACTGCTCGAACGCGCGGCGGCGGCGGCCGTGCGCTGCGTGCCCTCGGAAGCGGCACGGCTGGACGCGCTGACCGAGGCCGTGCACCAGGGCGTGGTGGCGCACGCCGCCGCGCGCCAGGCCACGCTGCGCTTCGAGGATCTGCTCGACCGCGCCGGTACCGATACCTTCCTGCTGCTGCTCGACGGCGTCACCGACCCGCGCAACCTGGGCGCCTGCCTGCGCACGGCGGCCGCCGCCGGCGTGGAGGCCGTGGTGGTCCCGCGCGACCGCTCGGCTTCCCTCGGCGCGGTCGCCGCCAAGGCCGCGGCGGGCGCGGCCGAGACGTTGCCGCTGGTCACCGTGACCAACCTCGCGCGCGCGATGAAGGACATGCAGGACGCCGGGATCTGGATCATCGGCGCCGACGTCGGCGCACCGCGCAGCCTCTACGACGTCGACCTCACCGGTCCCCGCGCCTGGGCGCTGGGCTCCGAAGGCGCCGGCCTGCGCCGCCTGACCCGCGAGCGCTGCGACGAACTGGCGTACATCCCGATGGCCGGTGGCATGGAGAGCCTCAACGTGTCGGTGGCCGCCGGGGTCTGCCTGTTCGAGACGCAGCGCCAGCGCAGCGCCCTGCGCCAGCGGATGCAGCCGTCCAGCCCCGATGCCGGCTGAGGCAGAGGCGAGTTTCCGGCGCCACGCAAGCCGAGGCTCGAACTTGCCCGACTCGCCGCATTCGGGATAGAATCTCGGGCTCAGTCCTTGCTGCACCGCCACTTTTGCTGGTGGAATGGTTGGTTGCCTGCGCGCGCGCCGATGCGGTTCCGGTGCGGGCCGCAGCAACCGTTTTCCATGCCATTCCCGTCGCCTCCCCGGGCAGCTGCCCGGCCGGCGCCACGGCGGGCAGCTGATCCCGGCAGGGAAAACCACGAGGAGCTCGACCATGCGTCATTACGAAGTGTGTTTCATCGTTCATCCCGACCAGAGCGAACAGGTCCCGGCGATGATCGACCGCTACAAGACCCTGGTCACCTCCCAGGGTGGCAAGGTGCACCGGGTCGAGGATTGGGGGCGGCGCCAGCTGGCCTATCCGATCGACAAGCTGGTCAAGGCCCACTACGTGCTGTTCAACATCGAGTGCGGCAAGACCACGCTCGAGGAACTCGAGCACGGTTTCCGCTACAACGATGCCGTGCTGCGCCACCTCACCGTCGGCATGAAGAAGGCCGCCACGACGCCCAGCCCGATGATGAAGACCGTCGAGCGCGATGAGTCCCGCAAGACGGTGACCGAGCACGCGCCGGCCGCTGCGGCGCCGGCGCCTGCCGCGGCGGCACCGGCCACGGCGGCCTGAGGTTCCTGCGGGCCACCGCCGGGCCTCGTGCCGGCGCGGCGGCAGCCCAGGCCGATCCCGACAACGTGAATCGCGTCGACATGAACGCCATCCTGGTCGAACGCAGTGCGCTGCGTTTCACGCCGGCGGGTATCCCCGTGATCGAACTGCAACTCGAGCACGAATCCGAGGCCCTGGAGGCCGGCGTACGGCGCCGGCTCAAGTTCCCGTTCGCCGCGATCGCCATCGGCGATACGGCCAAGGGCCTGGCGGGCGAGCGCCTCGGCGACGCGCTGGCGCTGCACGGGTTCCTGGCGCCGCGCAGCCGGCGCAGCGTGCGCCTGCTGGTGCACGTGCTCGAGTACGCGCGCCTGGCCTGCGCTGGTGCCGGTGCATCGTAGGCATCCCATAGACACCCGGATGGAAGCCATCCGGAACACAGATCAACATACGGTTTGGACGGAGTAGCGACATGGCAACAGCCCGTAAGAGCAGCGGTAAAGGCAAGGCCGGATTCAAGGGGAAGGGCAAGCCCAACGGCCGGCGCTCGCAGCAGCAAAATGCCCTCTTCAAGCGCCGCAAGTTCTGCCGCTTCACGGCCGAGAAGGTCGAGTGGATCGACTACAAGGACGTCGAGGTCCTGCGCGATTTCATCCAGGACAACGGCCGCATCATCCCGGCGCGGCTCACCGGTACCAAGGCGCATTACCAGCGCCAGCTCGACACGGCGATCAAGCGCGCCCGCTTTCTCGCCTTGCTGCCGTACACCGATATCCACTGAGGCGACCGTCAACCGAAGCGCCGCGGTTCGATCCGTCGGCGTCCGGCAGGGCGGGGCGCAAGCGCCCCACCGCCGGGTGCGCCCCGATTGCTAGCAGACTCGTGCCAGGAATTCCCATGCAGATCATTCTTCTCGAAAAAGTCGTCAACCTGGGCCAGCTGGGCGAAGTCGTCCGCGTCAAGGATGGCTATGCGCGCAATTTCCTGATCCCCTCGGGCAAGGCCAAGCGGGCCACCGACTCGGCGCTCAAGGAATTCGAGGCGCGCCGCGCCGACCTGGAGCGCCAGCATGCCGAGCGGCTGCAGGCTGCGCAGGCGCTGGGCGAGCGCCTCGCCGGACTCACGCTGCAGGTCACGGCCAAGTCCGGTGTCGATGGCCGCCTGTTCGGCTCGATCACCAACTTCGACGTCTCCGAGGCGCTGGGCAAGCAGGGTTTCGAGGTGCCCAAGGCCCAGGTGCGCCTGCCCCTGGGGCCGCTCAAGACCGTCGGCGACCACAAGATCTCGATCGCCCTGCACTCCGACGTGGTCGTCGAGATCACCGTCTCGGTGCTGGGCGAGCACGTCTGAGGGGCGCCTGCGCGGCGGCGCCGTGCGCGCACGGTGCCGGTCGCCCGCCCGGCCCGCAAGGGGCCGGGTAAGCTTGCTACGCCATACGGCCGAACCCACGGTGCGCAGGTTCGACGCTGTCTGGTCGATCCCATTGGTATAGTGGCCTCGAACCCGGGAGGGAAGCATGAATTCGCCGGTTGCGGACCCGCAGCTCGCGGCGGTGCGTACGCCGCCCCATTCGATCGAAGCCGAGCAGTCGGTCCTGGGCGGATTGCTGCTGGACAACTCCGCCTGGGACCGCATCGCCGACCGCCTGGTCGGCGAGGATTTCTACCGCCATGACCACCGGCTCATCTTCCAGCACATATCGCGCCTGATCGACCTCTCGCGTCCGGCCGACGCGATCACCGTCTACGAGGCCTTGCAGACCAGCGGCAAGGCGGCCGATGCCGGCGGCGTGGCGTACCTCAATTCGCTGGCCCAGAATACCCCGTCGGCCGCCAACATCCGCCGCTATGCCGAGATCGTGCGCGAGCGTGCGGTGCTGCGCCGCCTGATCAGCGTGGGCGAGGAGGTGGCCGCCGCGGCGCTCAACCCGCAGGGACGCGAGGCCAAGCAGATCCTCGACGAGGCCGAGTCCAAGGTCTTCCAGATCGCCGAGCAAGGCGCCCGCGACCGCGGCGGTTTCGTCAAGCTCGAGCCGCTGCTGACGCGCGTGGTCGAGCGCATCCAGGAGCTGTTCGAGCGCCCCAACCCGAGCGATGTCACCGGCGTGCCCAGCGGATTCACGGACCTCGATTCCAAGACGGCCGGGTTCCAGGAAGGCGATCTGATCATCATCGCCGGGCGCCCCTCGATGGGCAAGACCGCGCTGGCACTGAACATCGGCCAGCACGTGGCGATCGACCTGGGCATGCCGGTGGCCGTGTTCTCGATGGAGATGGGCGCCGAGCAGCTGGCGATGCGCCTGCTCGGCTCGGTAGGGCGCATCGACGCCCACCGCCTGCGCACCGGCCGCCTGACCGAGGAGGACTGGCCCAAGCTCACCGAGGCGATAGAGCGCATGCACGCCGCACCGCTGCACATCGACGAGACGCCGGCCCTGAACGCGCTAGAGCTGCGCGCCCGCGCGCGGCGCCTGGCGCGCGAGTACGGCAAGCTCGGGCTGATCGTGGTCGATTACCTGCAGCTGATGTCCGCCAGCTCGGCGGGCGAGAACCGCGCGACCGAGATCTCCGAGATTTCGCGCTCGCTCAAGGGGCTGGCCAAGGAGCTCAAGGTGCCGGTGATCGCCCTCTCGCAGCTCAATCGCACGGTCGAGCAGCGCACGGACAAGCGGCCGGTCATGTCGGACCTGCGCGAGTCGGGCGCCATCGAGCAGGATGCCGACGTCATCCTGTTCATCTACCGCGACGAGGTCTACAACCCCGACAGCCCGGACAAGGGTATCGCCGAGATCATCCTGGGCAAGCAGCGCAACGGGCCCATCGGCCGCGTCCAGTTGCGCTTCGGCGGCGAACACACGCGCTTCGACAACCTGGCGTTGTCGAGCTCCCCGTTCTGAGCATGGAACACGTGCAGCCCGGCGTGCAGGGAAGCGAGGACCTCCGCGCAGCGGCGCCGCCCGTCCCGGGCGCGCGCGAGCAGCGCTTCTGGCGCTCGCTGCTGGTGCGCCTGCGCCCGCGCGACCGGCGCTTCTATCCGCTGTTCAACCTGCACGCGCAACTGTGCACCGAGGCCGTCGCCGCGCTGTGCGAACTGCTCGAGGACCTGGGCGACCCGCGCGGCATGGTGCGGGAAATCGAGGCGATGGAAAAGCGCGCCGACGCCATCGTCGACGAGGTCCACGGCGCCGTGCGGCACAGCCTGTTCCCGCCGCACCCGCGCGCATCGATCGTCGACCTCATCAACCGGCTCGACGACATCCTCGACCTCACCGAGGACGCGGCCCAGACCATCCACCTGTATCACGTGACGGCGATCACGCCGGAGGCCGGCCGCCTCGCGCAGCTGGGCTACGAGGCCGTGCAGCGCATCGCGCAGGCGGTGGCCATGCTGGCGCAGCCGGAACGCGGCCAGGAGCTGCTGGCCCTGTGCGCGCAGATCGACGACCTCGAAGCGCAGGCCGATCACGTGCTGCGCGCGGCCATGTCAAAGCTGTTTCGCGACGAACCCGATGCGCGCGAGCTCATCAAGCTGCGCGCGGTCTACGAGGTGCTCGAGGAACTCACCGACGTGTGCAAGGACGTGGCCGCCGGCCTCGAGGCGATCGTCCTGGGCCATCTGGGCAGCTGAGCCGCCGGGCCGGACGGCGCATCAAGAGGCGGGGGGCGCCGCAGCGCCCCCCGTACTGCGGGATCCGGGGGCACGCGGCCCCCGACCCGGCGCCATCCGCCTACCTTGCCGCCTTGGCCGCTTCGACCGCCTCGTGCAATTCGCGCTCGGTCTGGTGCAGCAGTTCCTCGGCCTTGGCGCCATGGCCGGCCATGTCGTAGTGGTTGGCCGCGCGGGCGCGTTCCATTTCATGGATCGCTTCCTGGACGTGCGTGTGGACCTTGTCCAGGTCGTGCCAGTCGCGCACCTTCTCCGCCATCACCACGCCGCTGGCAAAGGCCAGGCCCACTACCGCCGCGATCTGCAGGATCTTCTTCATGCCATCTCCCATTTTCGTGATTGATGAACGTCAAGCATCGGCTTGCGTGCGCGGCCCGTGCCGCCACCTCACCAACGTCCCGGTGCGCCGGCGCGTTGACCCCGGCACACGCCGGCGCTGCGGTCTTTCGTTTCGTTACAAATTACCGGACATCGATACATTGAACCGGTTGGCAATGGCGCGGCCATGCGCGAGCATCATGTCGACGTGTCCGGAGCGGTCAGCAAAGCCCGGACATCACGCAAGCCACCGGGGAAGAAAATCATGCGTCGAATCATCGCTGCCATCGCGCTGGCCGCTGCGGCCTGCGCCACCTTGACCGCCTGCGGCGACGACGACGGCTACTACGGCTACAACGGCTACGGCGGACCGCCGCCCGCGCTCACCAGCTACATCGGCACGACGGATGCCTTCGTCGCCTGGGCCGACGGCTACAGCGGCAACTTCGATTTCGCGCCGATCGGCAGCTACGCCGGCAAGCGCCAGGTGCTGCGCGGCACCGTCGATCCGGTGACCGGCGCCGATCTGGTCCAGCAGGCGGGCGTCGAGATCGCCAAGTTCAGCGACGGGCACGTCTACGCGCTCGATCTCACGACCTACGGCACGCCGGTACTGACCCAGGTCTCGAGCGAAGCCTCGGCCACCATCGACGACACCTGCTCGCTCAGCGGCACCGCGGTGGCCGGTGCCGATTCGGATTACCTGGGCGTGGACTTCGTCGCCGACCTCTACAACCCGACCGACTCCAGCTATTTCTATCGCCTGCCCGGGCCCGACGGCGTGTGCAACACCGCCGATGACGTCGTCCACCTCGTGCGGACCGGGATGCCGGCCAGCAACGCACCGATCACCGTGCCGGCGATGCCCACCGCAGCGGTCCATGACGCGCTGGGGGCGATCAGCGGCTTCGTGGTCAAGAGCGGCGCCAATCTCGTGCTGTACGACGCCAGCTTCGCCAATCCGGTCGTGCTGGGCAGCTTCCCGGCGACGATCGGCGTGGCGACCGTGCTGCCGCTCGGAACCACGCAGGGCTACCCCACTGGCCAGCTCTACGTGGTCGACGGCAATATCGTCTACGTGAACTACGCCACGCCGTCGATCTCGGCGACGCTCTTCGCCATACCCAACTGGACCCCGACCGACACGCAGGCCATCTTCGCGGCCTCGCCGACGACCCTGTACTTCGCGATCAACACGGCGGCGGCCGGATCGACCCCGGCATCGAGCGTCATCTACGCGATGCCCGCCGACGGCTCGGCCGCGCCCAGCGCCGTCGTCAGCCAGGCCGGGGTCGTGACGCAGATGCAGTATCCGGTGCAGTCGTCGAGCCTGATCTATTCGACGGTCAGCAGCGGCGTCTACACGCTGTCGGCGCTGCCTGCCGGCACGACGACGCCGGCGACGCTGGCCACCAGTGCCCAGAACGGCGGCAGCTTCACCGCCACCGCGCAGGCCGTCTACTACACGACGTGGAACCAGGTCACCAACGCCACGGCACTGACGATCACGCGCACCGGTACCCAGTCGGGCATCGTCGGCGTGGCCGGCAACGTCATCCAGGCGCCGCTGGCCAACTCGACCTTCGCCAGCGGCGGGGAGGACCTGCCCTGGCCGCTGGTCAGCCCCTCGGCGATCACGCCCGGCTCGATCGTCACGCAGACGCCGCTGGAGACGGTGTTCGAGGTACAGGGACTCACGCCGGTGACGCTCACGAACCCGGCCAACGGCTACACGTACACGATCGACGGCGTCAGCGGCGGCACGGTGCTGGCCATCGACACGGCGTCCAACCAGGTCGTGGCCAACATCGGCACGGTGCCCAGGGGAACCGCGACCTTCCTGCAGGCGGGCTTCCGCGCTGGCGATCACACCGGCTTCATCGACGCCAGCAACATCCTGTCGACCCAGGACCCGGCCACCCGCGACATCTACCTGATCAACTCGTACCTGCCCAACAGCCTCGAACGGGTGACCGGCAACTTATAGCCGGGGCCAGGAGTGTGCGCGGCGGGCGGTTTGTCTGCCGCGCCGCGGGAGACGGGGAACTGCGCTGATGCCGCGCAGACTCCTAGAGCGCCTCGGCCGCGTAGTCGGCAAGGCGCGAACGCTCGCCGCGCTGCAGGGTCACGTGGCCGGCGTGCGGCCAGCCCTTGAAGCGGTCGACCACGTACGTGAGCCCCGAGCTGCCCTCGGTCAGGTACGGCGTGTCGATCTGCGCGATGTTGCCCAGGCAGATCACCTTGGTGCCCGCGCCCGCGCGGGTGACCAGGGTCTTCATCTGCTTGGGCGTGAGGTTCTGCGCCTCGTCGATGATCAGGAACTTGTTGACGAAGGTGCGCCCGCGCATGAAGCTCATCGACTTGATGCGGATGCGCGTCCGGATCAAATCGTTGGTGGCGGCGCGGCCCCATTCCCCGCCGGACTCGTCGCTGCGGTTGAGCACCTCGAGGTTGTCCTCCAGCGCGCCCATCCAGGGCGCCATCTTCTCCTCCTCGGTTCCCGGCAGGAAGCCGATGTCCTCGCCCACCGGCACCGTGGCGCGGGTGAAGATGATCTCGGAGAAGCGCTTGGCCTCGAAGGTCTGGGCCAGGCCGGCCGCCAGCGCCAGCAGCGTCTTGCCGGTACCGGCCTGCCCGATCAGCGAAACGAAATCGCATTCGGGATCGCACAGCAGGTTCAGCGCGAAGCTCTGCTCGCGGTTGCGGGCGGTCACGCCCCAGACCGCATTCTTGGCGTGGAGGTAGTCGCGCAGCACCCGCAGCACGGCCGTCTTGCCGCGGATCTCCCGGACCTGGGCGTAAAAGGGGGTGCCGTCCTCGAGGTAGACGAACTGGTTGACGATCAGGTCGGCCACGACCGGCCCGTTGATCCGGTAGTAGGTCACGCCGGCCTGCTGCCAGGACTCCATGCCCTTGCCGTTGCGTTCCCAGAAGTTGGCCGGCAGGACCTGCACGCCCGTGTAGAGGATGTCGGTGTCCTCGAGCACCTTGTCGTTGAAGTAGTCCTCGGCGGAGAGTTCGAGCGCGCGCGCCTTGACGCGCATGTTGATGTCCTTGGACACCAGTACGACGTCCCGGTCGGGGTGGATCTCCTTGAGCGCACGCACGACGCTCAGGATGTGGTTGTCCGCCTTGCCCACCGGCAGGCTCGCGGGCAGGGCGGCGCCTATGGCCTGCGTCTGCAGGAACAGGCGCCCGGTGGCATCGACGTTGCCCAGGGCCGAGAGGGCGATGCCGTCCTCGATCGGCGCCTTGGACGAAGCCACCAGCGCGTCGAGCGAGCGGCTGGCCTGGCGCGCGTTGCGCGCGACCTCGGACATGCCCTTCTTGTGTCCGTCGAGTTCCTCCAGCGTCATCATCGGCAGGAACAGGTCATGCTCCTCGAAGCGGAACAGGCTCGTCGGATCGTGCATCAGCACGTTGGTGTCGAGCACGAACAGGCGCCGGCGGGCGTCCGGGGCGCGCGCCTTGCGGCGCGCGGCCGGTGGCGCCGCGGGGCGGGTCTCCACCAGGACCAGGCGCTGGTCGGTGGCGCGCGCCTCCGGCGCCCGGGCTTCCGGGACGCGCAGCTCCGTGCCGCCGGCGGCCTTGCGTGTCACCGGCAGTTCGGCGACCGGGCGCTCGGGCACCACGGCACGGGCCGCGGCGTGGTCGATGTGGGTCGGATCGAGGATGGTCGCGGGCTTGCTGGGCGCCTTGGGCAGGGGCATTAGGAGGGGGATGCTCGGCTAGGGGTTGAGGGCGGTCGATCCGGCGCGGATCGGGGCGGCAGGGCGCAGGCGGGGCGGGCGGGGCGTTGGCTCAGGCCATGTCCAGCACGGCCTGGAGCACGGCGTCGGCGTGGCCCGGCACCTTCACGCCGCGCCATTCGTGACGCAGGATGCCGTGCCGATCGATCACGAAGGTGCTGCGTTCGACGCCGTGCACCATCTTGCCGTACAGGTTCTTTTCCTTCATCACACCGAAGAGCGTGCACAGCGACTCCTCGGGGTCGGATATCAGCGGAAAATTGAGGTCGTACTTGGCACGGAACTTTGCGTGCGAGGCGAGTGAATCGCGCGATACGCCGACGATCAGCGCGCCGGCGGCCAGGAAGCGGGCGCTGGCGCCGGCGAAGGCGACCGACTCGGTCGTGCAGCCCGGCGTGTCGTCCTTGGGATAGAAGTAGATGACCAGCGTGCGGCCACCGTCGAAGCCGAGGATCTCGGAGAGCTGGAAGGTTCCGGCGGTGGACTCGGCCGTGAAATCCGGTACGGCGGAACCTATGGCGATGGTATTACCGGTGCTCATGCAATGCTCCCGTGGTTGGTACCGATGACGTCGGCGCGGCGGCCAGGAAGGCGCCCACGACGCGCCTGCCCTCGGCCATGAGGATATTGTAGGTACGGCAGGCCGCGGCCGTGTCCATGACTTCGAAGCCCATGCCGGCGCTTGCCAGCGCCACCGCGAGCGCCGGCGCAAGGAAGCGCTGCGCTGCGCCGGTACCCACCAGGAGGATCTCCGGACCGAGCGCGATGACGGGTGCAAAATCGGCGGCGCTCAGCTGCTCCACGGCACCGACCGCCCACGGCTGCACCGGCGCATCGGCCGCGACGATCAGCGAGCCGGCGTGGCGGACGCGGTTGACCTCGATGTAGCCGGGGCCGTAGCCGGTGACCGTGTTCGAGTTCGTCGTGGCCTGGGCGTGCAGCTTCAAACGCGCTCCGCGCGCCGCGCCGGAGGCAGGTTTCCGGGTGACGCGGCGCAGATCGGGTAAATTATGCAGCTAAATCGGTCCGGCGGTGGCCGGATGTTTCCGCGGATGCGGCGATGCCGCAATACGGCCTCGCAAGCCGGCGACAGGACATGGGACGGTAATGCAGAGCGCGAAGGCGAGTACGCGATGAACAGGGATAGGCCCGACGCGCCGGAGTTTGCGCGCCTCAAGCGGCTGCCCCCGTACGTGTTCAACATCACCGGCGAGCTCAAGATGGCGGCGCGCCGGCGCGGCGAGGACATCGTCGACATGAGCATGGGCAACCCCGACGGGCCCACGCCGCCGCACATCGTGCAGAAGCTGCTCGAGGCCGTGCAGCGGCCCGACACGCACGGCTACTCGGTCTCCAAGGGCATCCCGCGCCTGCGCCGGGCCATCAGCAACTGGTACCGCGAGCGCTACGCGGTCGAGATCGACCCCGAGACCGAAGCGATCGTCACGATCGGCTCCAAGGAGGGCCTGGCCCACCTGATGCTGGCCACGCTGGACCGCGGCGATACCGTGCTCGTGCCCAACCCGAGCTACCCGATCCACATCTACGGCGCCATCATCGCCGGGGCCGACATCCGGTCCGTGCAGATGACGCCGGGCGTGGACTTCTTCTCGGAACTGCAGCGGGCGATCCGCGAATCGCTGCCCAAGCCGCGCATGATGGTGCTGGGCTTCCCGAGCAACCCGACGGCCCAGTGCGTCGACCTGGACTTCTTCCACCGCGTGGTGGCGCTGGCGCGCGAGCACGGCATCTACGTCGTCCACGACCTGGCCTATGCCGACATCGTCTTCGAGGGCGAGCGGGCACCGTCGATCATGCAGGTGCCCGGCGCGCGCGAGGTGGCCGTCGAGTTCTTCACGCTGAGCAAGAGCTACAACATGGCCGGCTGGCGCATCGGCTTCATGGTCGGCAACCGCGACCTCGTGGCCGCGCTCGGGCGCATCAAGAGCTACCACGACTACGGCACCTTCACGCCGATCCAGGTGGCGTCGATCGCCGCGCTCGAGGGTCCCCAGGACTGCGTGCGCGAGATCGCCCAGCAGTACCAGCGCCGGCGCGACGTCCTGGTCAAGGGGCTGCACGAACTGGGCTGGATGGTCCAGGTGCCGCGGGCATCGATGTACGTATGGGCCCGCATCCCGCCGTGCTATGCGGCGCAGGGCTCGCTCGCGTTCGCCAAGCGCCTGCTGACCGAGGCCAAGGTGGCCGTCTCGCCCGGCATCGGCTTCGGCGACTACGGCGATGACCACGTGCGCTTTGCCCTGATCGAGAACGAACTGCGCATCCGCCAGGCCGTGCGCGGCGTGCGCGAGATGTTCCGCCGCGACGGCGCCGACCTGCGGCCGGCCTGATGGCATCGGCCGGATCCGGGCGGCGCAGGGCTACCGCGTGCAAGACCATGTCGACAAGAAAACCATGAATCCAATTCGCGTGGGCTTGCTGGGCCTGGGCACGGTGGGACGCGGAACCTTCGAGGTCCTGCGGCGCAACCAGGACGTGATCCGGCGCCGCGCCGGACGCGGCATCGAGATCGCCATGATCGGCGTGCGCGACGTGGCGCGCGCACGCGCGCAGGTCGGCACCGCCGTGCCGGTCACCGACCGGCTGCAGGACGTGGTGCGCCATCCGGACATCGATATCGTCGTCGAGCTGATCGGCGGCCACGAGCCGGCGCGCGCGCTGGTGCTCGACGCCATCGAGCACGACAAGCATGTGGTCACGGCCAACAAGGCGCTGCTCGCGGTCCACGGCAACGAGATCTTCGATGCCGCCCGGCGCATGGGCGTGATGGTCGCGTTCGAGGCGGCGGTCGGCGGCGGCATCCCGATCATCAAGGCGCTGCGCGAGGGGCTCACCGGCAACCGGATCGAGTGGATCGCCGGCATCATCAACGGCACGAGCAACTTCATCCTCTCGCGCATGCGCGATACCGGCGACAGCTTCGCCGCGGCGCTGCGCCAGGCGCAGGAACTGGGCTACGCCGAAGCCGACCCGCGCTTCGACATCGACGGCACCGACGCGGCCCACAAGCTGTCGATCCTGGCGGCGATCGCGTTCGGCGTGCCGATCCGCTTCGATGCCGCGCACGTCGAGGGCATCGCCGCGCTGGCGGCCGAGGACATCCGCTACGCCGAGCAGATGGGCTACCGCATCAAGCTGCTGGGCATCACGCGCCTGACCCCGGCGGGGATCGAACTGCGCGTGCACCCGGCGCTGGTGCCGATGCAGCGCCTGCTGGCCAACGTCGAGGGCGCGATGAACGCCGTGGTGGTCAAGGGCGACGCCGTCGGCACGACCCTGTACTACGGGCCCGGGGCCGGCTCCGAGCCTACCGCCTCCGCGGTGATCGCCGACCTGGTCGATGTGACGCGCATGCACACGGCCGACCCCGACGACCGCGTGCCGCACCTTGCCTTCCAGGCCGATGCGCTGGTGCAGCTGCCCTGGCTGGCGATCGACCGCACCGTCACCTCGTACTACTTCCGCATGCGCGTGGCCGACCGCACCGGCGTGCTGGCGGACATCGCCCGCATCCTGGCCGACTGCCGCATCTCCATCGATGCCATGTTCCAGCGCGAGGCCGCCGATGGCCAGGACCAGGCCGACGTCATCATGCTCACCCACGATGCGCTGGAGCACGACGTCGACACGGCGCTGGGACGCATCGAACGCCTCGACACGGTGCTGGCGCCGGTGATCCGGCTCCGCCAGGAGTCGCTGGCATAGGCGGCGGGCCGCGGCGGGGCAGGGGGCGGGGCATGGCGCGGAACGCGGTACGGGGCAGTGCGCGGCGAACGCAACACGGCAGCGAATAAGGCATAGTCAGGCATGCAATATCAATCGACCCGCGGCGACCGGCAACCGGCGCGATTTCGCGACGTACTGCTGGGTGGCCTGGCGCCCGACGGCGGCCTCATGGTGCCCGTCGCCTATCCGCGCGTCGACCGCCTGCTGCCGCGCTGGCGCGCGCTGTCCTATCCCGAGCTGGCGGTCGAGGTGCTGGCGCTCTTTGCCGACGACTACCCGCGCGCCGAGCTCGAGCGGCTGGTGCGGGCGAGCTACACCGCCGCGGCGTTCGGCGACGAACGCATCACGCCGGTCGCCCTGCTCGAGCCGGGCATCCACCTGCTGCAGCTGTCCAACGGCCCGACGCTGGCCTTCAAGGACATCGCGATGCAGCTGATCGGCAACCTCTTCGAGCACGAGCTGGCGCACCGGGGCGAGCACCTGAACATACTCGGCGCCACCTCGGGCGACACCGGCTCGGCGGCCGAGGTGGCCCTGCGCGGGCGCGCGCACCTGCGCGTCTTCATGCTCTCGCCGCACGGCCGCATGAGCGCCTTCCAGCGCGCGCAGATGTACTCGATCCAGGACCCGAACATCCACAACCTGGCCATCGAGGGCAGCTTCGACGACTGCCAGGACATCGTCAAGGCGATCGGCGCCGACCTGGCGTTCAAGCGGCGCCACCGCCTCGGCGCCGTCAACTCGATCAACTGGGCGCGCATCGTGGCCCAGGTCGTGTACTACTTCCGCGCCTACTTCGCGGTGACGCGCGCCGAGGGCCAGATCGTCGACGTCTGCGTGCCCTCGGGCAATTTCGGCAACGTGCTGGCGGGATGGATCGCACGCCAGATGGGCCTGCCGATCGGGCGCCTGGTCGTGGCCACCAACGAGAACGACGTGCTCGACGAGTTCTTCCGCAGCGGCACCTACCGCGTGCGCAGCGGCGCCGAGACGCAGGTGACCAGCAGCCCGTCGATGGACATCTCCAAGGCGTCCAACTTCGAGCGCTTCATCTTCGACATCGTCGGTCGCGATGCCGCCGCGCTGCGCGAGCTGTGGTGGGAGCTCGACACGCGCGGCGCGTTCCACCTGCGCGACACCCCGTTCGGCGCGGCGGTGGCGGCCAGCGGCTTCGTGTCGGGTCGCAGCAGCCACGCCGACCGCCTGGCCACGATCCGCAGCCAGTACGCGCGGGACGGGCGCATCCTGGACCCGCACACCGCGGACGGGGTCAAGGTGGGGCGCGCGTGGCGGCGCCCCGACGTGCCGATGATCTGCCTGGAGACGGCGCTGCCGGCCAAGTTCGCCGAGACCATCCGCGCGGCGATCGGCCGCGACCCGGAACGGCCGGCCGCGTTCGCTGATCTGGAGTCGCGGCCACAGCGCTACGAGGTGCTGCCCGCCGATGCCGGCCGCGTGCGCGCCTACCTCGACGCCCATGCTCCGGAGGCCGACCATGCGTAGGCCGGGACGCGCGCGCGGCCGCGCCCGGTGGCGCCGCGCATGAAGGCCATCGGCTTCACCGGCGATTCGGGCTCGGGCAAGACCACCCTGATCGAGCGGCTCATCGAGCGCTTCACCCGCGCCGGCGCGCGCGTCGCCGCCATCAAGCATGCGCACCACGGCTTCGATATCGACCGGCCCGGCAAGGATTCCTACCGCTTCCGCGCGGCCGGTGCCGGGCAGGTGCTCATCGCCGCCGGGCAACGCTGGGTGCTGATGAGCGACGAGGCGCCGCCACCCGGCGATGGCGCCGGTGCCGGCGCGCTGCAGCGGCAACTCGCCCGCCTCGATCCGTGCGACCTCGTGTTCGTGGAGGGCTACCGCGGCCAGGCCGGGCTGGCCTTCATCGAGGTGCGCCGCTCCCCCGATGATGCAGGGCCGCGTGCCGCCGCCGCCCGCGCGCCCGGGCCCGGCGTGATCGCCTTTGCCTGCGATCCGGTGCACGCCGCGGCGCTGGCGCACCAGCCGCTGCCGGTGCTGGCGCTCGACGATGTCGAGGCGATCGGGCACTTCGTGGCCACGACGCTGGAGCTGCGCGGGTGCTGAGCTTCGAGCAGGCGCGCGAGCAGCTGCTGGCGGCGGCGCGGCCGATCACGGACGTCGAGGAACTGCCGACCCAGTCCGGCGGTGGCCGGATCCTGGCTCGGCCGGTCGTGGCCCTGGTGGATGTGCCCCCGGTCGATAATGCCCAGATGGACGGCTACGCGGTGCGCTGCAGCGATGCGGCCGCGGTGCCGGTCACGCTGCCGGTGGCCCTGCGCATCGCCGCCGGGCAGGCGGCGGCGCCGCTGCCGCCGGGCGCAGCGGCGCGCATCTTCACCGGTGCGCCGATCCCGGCCGGTGCGGATGCGGTCGTGATGCAGGAGGCCTGCCGTGCCGAGGCCGATCGGGTCACGCTGCTGGAGGCACCGGAGCCGGGGCGCTGGATCCGCCGGCGGGCCAGCGATATCGCGCTGGGCGCCGTGGCCCTGGAGGCCGGCCAGGCGCTGCGCGCGCAGCACCTGGGCATCGCCGCGTCGGTCGGGGCCGCCCGGCTCGGCGTCGCGCGCCGGCCCAAGGTGGCGCTGTTCAGCACCGGCGACGAACTGGCCATGCCCGGCGATCCGCCGCCGCCGGGCGACGCCCCGCCGCGCATCTTCAATTCGAACCGCTACGTGCTGGCCGGCCTGCTGCAGACGCTGGGCTGCGTGGTCCAGGACCTGGGCATCGTCCGCGACTCGGCGGCGGCCACGCGCGCGGCGCTCGCGAGCGCCGCCCGGGAGGCCGACCTGATCCTGAGCTCGGGCGGGGTCTCGGTGGGCGAGGAGGATCACGTCAAGGCTGCCGTGGCCGCGCTCGGGCAGCTCGACCTGTGGCAGATCGCCATGCGCCCGGGCAAGCCGCTGGCCTTCGGCCGCGTGGGCGCCGTGCCCTTCATCGGCCTGCCCGGAAATCCGGTCGCCAGCTTCGTCACCTTCGTGCTGCTGGTGCGGCCGTATCTGCTGCGTTGCCTGGGCGTGCGCGCGCTCGCGCCGCGCCCGGTGCTGCTGCCTGCGCGCTTCGCCTGGCAGGCGGACCCGCAGCGCCGCGAGTTCCTGCGCGTGCGGCTCGATGCGCAGGGCGCGCTCGAGCGCTTCCCGAGCCAGAATTCGGCGCTGCTAAGCTCCGTGGCCTGGGCCGACGGGCTGGCGGACGTGGCGCCGGGCGCGTCGGTGACGCCCGGGCAGGCCGTGCCCTTCCTTGCCTTGAGTGAGCTGACGGGTCCACCCTAGCGTGCCGACATGCGCCTGACCATCTTGTATTTTGCGCGCCTGCGCGAGGCGGTCGGCCTGGCGCGCGAGGAGGTCGAGGCGCCCGATGCCGTGCGCTCGCTGGGACAGCTGCGCGCCTGGCTGATCGGCCGCGGCGAACCCTGGTCGGCGGCGTTCACCCAGGTGCGGCCGGTGCGTGCGGCCCAGGACCAGGTGGTCGGCAACGACGACACGCCGCTGCGTGCGGGCGCGGAGATCGCTTTCTTTCCCCCCGTCACCGGAGGTTGAGCGGTGCCGGCGCCCAGCAGCGGCAATCCCGGCACCGGCGACGATGCCCGCTGCCGGATCCTGGTCCAGGAACAGGATTTCGACCCCGGTGCCCAGATCGAGGCGCTGCGCAGCACCACGACCGGCGCCATCGTCAGCTTCGTCGGCATCGCGCGCGACTTCAGCGGCGACTTCCCGGTCGGGCAGATCACCCTCGAGCACTATCCCGGGATGACGCAGAAGTCGCTGGGCGACATCGCCGCCCGGGCCCTGGCGCGCTGGGACCTGGCGGCGCTGTGCGTGATCCACCGCTTCGGCACGCTGGCGCCTGGGGACCGCATCGTCCTGGTGGCGGCGGCCAGCCGGCACCGGGATGCGGCGTTCGACGCCTGCCGCTATGTCGTCGACTACCTCAAGACCGAAGCGCCGTTCTGGAAGCGCGAGAGCGGCGCGCTGGGGTCGCGCTGGGTCCAAGCCAAGGACAGCGACGACCAGGCCCTGGAGCGATGGACCGGGTCGGCGCCGGGGCCGGGGGCCGCCTGAGCCGTCGGGCCCCGGCGCTACCGCGCGGTACGGCGCGCCCGGGGCTTGAAATCGGCGGCCGGCGCCCAATTTAGACGGACGTAGGGGCATTTGCGCCCGGACAACCGCAGGAAGGCAAGCCTATGCGCCAGGACAAACTCACCACGCGCTTCCAGGAGGCGCTCGCCGACGCCCAGTCGCTGGCGGTCGGCAACGACCAGCAGTACATCGAACCCGTGCACGTGCTCGCGGCCATGCTGCGCCAGGCCGACGGCTCCGCGCGCTCGCTGCTGCAGCGCGCCGGCGTCACGGTCGGACCGCTGTCGACGGCGGTGGAGGCAGCGGTCAAGCGCCTGCCGCAGGTCCAGGGCTTCGATGGCCAGGTCCAGGTGGGACGCGATCTGCTCGGGCTGCTGAACCAGACCGAGAAGGAAGCGCAAAAGCGCGGCGACGCGTACATCGCCAGCGAACTCTTCGTGCTGGTGCTGAGCGACGACAAGGGCGAAGCCGGCCGCCTGCTGCGCGAGAACGGCGGCAGCCGCAAGACGATCGAGGCATCGATCGACGCCGTGCGCGGCGGTGCCACCGTCGGCTCGGCCGAGGAGGAGGGCCAGCGCGAGGCGCTGAAGAAGTACACGATCGACCTCACCGAGCGCGCGCGCGGCGGCAAGCTCGACCCGGTGATCGGCCGCGACGACGAGATCCGCCGCTCGATCCAGATCCTGCAGCGCCGGACGAAGAACAACCCGGTGCTGATCGGCGAACCCGGCGTAGGCAAGACGGCCATCGTCGAGGGCCTGGCGCAGCGCATCGTCAACGGCGAGGTGCCCGAGACCCTCAAGGACAAGCGCGTGCTCACGCTCGACCTGGCGGCCCTGCTCGCCGGTGCGAAGTTCCGCGGCGAGTTCGAGGAGCGGCTCAAGGCCGTGCTCAAGGAGATCGCCGCCGACGAAGGGCGCACGATCGTGTTCATCGACGAGCTGCACACGATGGTCGGCGCGGGCAAGGCCGAGGGCGCCATCGATGCGGGCAACATGCTCAAGCCGGCGCTGGCGCGCGGCGAACTGCATTGCATCGGCGCCACCACGCTG